>Ga0137452_1000052_pt1 | contig 44176 bp, 32 predicted proteins | sample EasRivERMGT513_2_FD_102312 | JGI IMG/M metagenome (GOLD analysis project Ga0137452, IMG submission 102312) | Soil microbial communities from meander-bound floodplain in the East River, Colorado, USA - East River MetaG ERMGT513_2 | ecosystem: Environmental > Terrestrial > Soil > Floodplain ...
CGAAGCTCGCTGTGCTCCGTCCACCGTCATGTCGCACGCCGCCCGGCTCGGCCGCCATGCCCTGCTCTTCCTCCACCAGCATCGGCCGCGCGGCCCGGTCCAGGAGCCGCTGGTGATCGATGGGTTCGAGAGCTTCGCCTACAGCCAGTACCACCCGCTTCACCTCAACCTGGCGGTCGGCGCCGAGTCCCACTACGCCTATGCGGTGACCCACACCGAGCTCCGACGGAAAGGCCGAATGACGACCGTTCAACGCCGCCGCCGGGAAACGCTCGAGCGCACGCTGGGTCGCCCTCAGCCCGGGGCGCTGACGTCCGATGTGGAGCAGCTGGTGCGGCTGGCCGCACCCAGTCCGCAGCCACTGGTCATTCGCTCGGACGAGCACCCGGCCTACCCACGGGCGCTGCGCCGGCTCCCGGGTTGGTCGATCCGCCACGAATGCACCCCATCGGTGGCGGCGCGTACACCGGGGAATCCGCTCTTCCCGGTCAACCTCATGGACCTCTTGCTGCGGCACAACAGTGCCAATCACAAGCGCGAGACGATCGCGTTCTCCAAGCGCCATCAGAGCGTGGTCGAGCGCGCGGCGCTGCTGCTCTTATGGCGCAACTTCACCAAGCGGTTTTCGGAGAACCATGACGGCGGGACCCCGGCGATGCGGGCCGCGATCTCGAAGACGCCGCTCTCGATCGAGCGGCTACTCCGGGAGCGGCTTTTTCCAGAGCACGTGAAGCCGCCCGGACTCTATCGGAGCTACTACCAAAGGAAGGTGCCCACCGCGCGCATCGCCCGGCCGCGCCTTCACCAACTCAGGCTCGCTTTCTGATCCGCGATCCCACAGGCTCAGCGAGCGGCTGCGGTGGTACTCGCCAACATTCTTCACCCCACAATCCAAGTGGTACGTGAAGCGCCAGGCCTTGACCCTTCGGGACGTACTCGATAGTTTCGCGCGGTTCGCGGGATCGAGCCCGTCACGGACCCGCAGGTGCGCGTGAGCCTCGATTCTCTGTTGATTTACCCGGTCGTGCTGCTCAGCGTGGTAGCCCACGAGTGGGGGCACGCGCGGGTGGCGACGGGACGCGGGGACGGAACACCACGGGGGCGCGGCCGGCTCACGTGGAACCCGTGGCCGCATGTGGATCCGCTGGGTTCGGTGCTGGTTCCGGGGTTGCTGCTCGTTTTCGGGGCGCCGGCTCACATCGCCTGGGGGAGGCCGATTCCGATCGAGCCGGCGCGGCTCGCGGATCCGCGCAACGACCCGGCCCGGGTCGCGCTGGCCGGGCCGCTCGCGAACGTCGCGCTGGCGATCCTTTTCGCGCTCGCGACGAGACTGGCGCCGGAATCGGGTTTCGGCGCTCCGCTACGGACGATGGCGTACGCAGGAGTGACCTGGAATTGCGCGCTGGCCGGACTCAACCTCATTCCGATTCCACCCCTCGACGGAGCGACGATCCTCGCGCGCTTCGTCCGGCTCCGTCACATCGTGGCGCTGCACCAGCTCCAGCCGATCGCGCTGCTGATCGCGGCGCTGCTCCTCTTTTCGCCCTGGACTTCGCCGTTCCTCTACCGCGCGCCGCTCGATCGCGTGGTGGCAGCGTGCCTCGCGGTGTTCGGGCGTCCCGGACCTCCATGAGCCCGGGGAGCCCGGTGCGATGAGCAAGGTCGGGCGGATTCTCTCCGGCATGCGGCCCACCGGGAGGCTTCATCTCGGGAACTACGTCGGCGCGCTCGAGAACTGGGTGCGGCTCCAGAACGCCGGGTGGGAGAACTTCCACATGGTGGCCGACTGGCACATGCTCACCACCGGCCACGAGGACACGAGCCGGCTCCAGTCCGACATCGAGGACATGGTGGTGGACTGGCTCTCCGCGGGACTCGATCCGAAGCGAAGCGTGATCTTCGTCCAGTCCTGGGTGAAGGAGCACGCGGAGCTCCATCTGCTGCTGTCGATGCTGGTCAGCAAGGCCCGCCTCGAGCGGATCCCGACACTGAAGGAGCAGATCCGCGACCTGAACCTCGACGAGCAGACGATCTCCTACGGCCATCTCGGGTACTCGGTGCTCCAGGCCGCGGACATCCTGCTCTATCGCGCGACGGCCGTGCCGGTCGGCGAGGACCAGGTGCCGCACATCGAGCTGACCCGTGAGCTGGCGCGCCGCTTCAATTTTCTCTACTGCCAGGACCGCGAGCCGGTGTTCCCGGAGCCGGACGCTCAGCTCACCGACTTCCCGCGGCTGCGCGGGCTCGACGGCAACCGCATGAGCAAGTCGGTCGGCAACACGATCCTGCTCGCCGATTCGCCGGCCGATCTCCTGGCCCGCGTGATGACCGCGTACACCGATCCGCTCAAGGTGCGCGCCGACAGTCCCGGGCGCCCCGAGGCTCATCTGCCGGACCATACGGGGTGCGTGGTGTGGGAGTACCACCGGAAGTTCAACGCCGGCGAGGCCGAGGACATCGCGGCCCGCTGCCGGGCCGGAAAGCTCGGCTGCGTCGCCGACAAGAAATACCTGGCGCAGAAGCTGGCCGACGTGCTGGCCCCGGTGCGCGAGCGGCGCGCGCAGATCGTGGCCGATCCGGATTTCGTCCGTGACGTGCTGGCCGACGGCACCCGCCGCGCGCGGGCGGTGGCCGCCGAGACCATGGATCACGTGCGGACGGCGATGGGACTCAAGTCCACGCTGGAGAGGGTGCCATGAGCGAAACTCCTCCCGAATCCCGTCCCGGCACCGTGACCGTGCGGCTGGCCCGCTTCGAGGGTCCGCTCGACCTGCTGCTGCACCTGATCAAGCGCGACGAGATCGACATCTACGACATCCCGATCCTTCACATCACGCAGCAGTACCTCGCGTATCTCAATCTCATGCGCTCGCTCGATCTCGAGATCGCGGGCGACTTCCTGGTGATGGCCTCCACGCTGATGCGCATCAAGGCCAAGATGCTGCTGCCGCTGCCGGCGTCGGGCGAGGAGGAGGAGGAGGGCGATCCGCGCGAGGAGCTGGTGCAGCGCCTCGTCGAGTACCGGCAATTCAAGGAGGCGGCGAACACGCTGCGTCTCCGCGAGGACGAGCGCCGGCTGCTCTACGAGCGCGGCATGCTCCCGGGCGAGGAGGACGCGGCGCCGCTCCCGCTCGCGCCGGTCAGCCTGTTCGACCTGCTCGATGCCCTGAACCGCGTGCTGTCGCGCGTTCCCGAAGAGCAGGTGTACGAGGTCCAGGGCGAGGTCTATCACGTCGAGGACAAGATGGAGCTGCTGCTCACGCGCATCGCGGAGGGCGGCAGCATTCCGTTCATCGACCTGCTCCTGCGTTGCCGGGAGCGGTCGGAAATGATAGCCACCTTCATCGCGCTGCTCGAGCTCATCAAACTCGGCCGCGCGCGGGTGGCACAGAACGAGCCGTTCGGAGAGATCACCGTGACGGCGGGGCTCGAGCCCCGGGAGGAGAGCTGAGCCATGCCGCCCACCCGCCTGTCCGCCGCCCTCGAGGCGCTGCTGTTTTCGTCGGACCAGCCGCTGCCGCTCAGCCTGATGAGCGAATCACTCGAGATCCCGGAACCCGAGCTGGTGCCCGCGCTCGAACAGCTCGGGCGCGAATACCACGATCGCGGATCGGGAATCGAGCTGCGTGAGATCGCCGGCGGCTGGATGCTCGTCACCACCGCCGAGCAGGCCGAGTGGGTGGGCCGGCTCCTGCGCGGCAAGAAGAAGATGCGGCTCTCGCGCGCCGCGCTCGAGACCCTCGCGATCATTGCCTACAAGCAGCCGGTCACGAAGATGGAAGTCGAGTCGATCCGCGGCGTGGATTCGAGCGCGGTGCTGGCGACGCTGCTCGAGCGCTCCCTCGTCACCATCCGCGGCCGCTCCAAGGTGGTGGGCCGGCCGCTGCTCTACGGCACCACCCAGGAGTTCCTCGAGTACTTCGGGCTTCGCGATCTGAGCGAGCTGCCGCGTCCCGAGGAGCTGCGCGCGCTGGTGGCGGCACGCGAGCCCGAACAGCTCGACCTGATGGAGCTCGAGGTGGTCTCGCAGGTGGCGGCCGACCTCGCGGCGTCGGAAGCCGCACTCGGCCTCGTGGCCGCGGGGGCTCCCGAGATCGAGCTCGACGATGCCTCCGAGGATGACGGGGAAGAGGGCGACGAATACGACGAAGACGAGGAAGAAGAGGACGACGAAGACGACGAGGATGAAGAGGACGATCGGGAGCCCGAGACCAGTCCGGCCGGAAGCTCCCGTGAGCCGCGCGGCGAGTGAGCGTCCGCCTCAACAAGCTGCTGGCCCAGCGCGGCATCGCGGCGCGACGCAAATGTGACGAGCTGATCCGCTCCGGGCTCGTGCGCGTGAACGGCGCCGTCGTCACCGAGCCCGGCACCCAGGTGGAGCCGCAGCGCGACCGCGTGCTCGTGCGCGGACGTCCGCTGCCGGCCGCGGCTTCGCTCCGCTACTTCGTGCTCAACAAGCCGGTCGGCGTGATCACGACGATGCACGACCCCGAGGGGCGCCGCACCGTCGCCGGGATGCTGCCGCCCGGCGGGCGCACGTATCCCGTGGGCCGCCTCGACGCCGACACGAGCGGGCTCCTGATCCTCACCAACGACGGCGAGCTGGCGCACCGCCTGATGCATCCGCGCTACGGCGTCGAGAAGCAATACAAGGTGCGGGTCAGCCGGGCGCCGAGCCCGGGACAGCTCGCGCGGCTGCGCGACGGCGTCGAGTTCGAGCCCGGCATCGTCAGCCAGCCGGCGCGCGTCCACCTGTTCGAGGCCGGCGACGGCGCGGTGATCGGGATCGCGCTCCACGAGGGGCGCTACCGCCAGGTGCGGAGAATGTGCGAGGCGGTCGGGCTGCCGGTGGTGACGCTCCATCGCGCCGCGTACGGTCCGCTGCGACTCGGTCCGCTCGAGAGGGGAACGTGGCGTGAGCTTTCGGCCGCGGAGGTCGCGGCACTCAAGGAGGCCTGCGCACGACCGCGGGGCCCGCGGCTCTCGCGCTTCGATCTCGCCCAGCGCAAGCGCGCGCCGCGTGGAGCGCCGCGCGGGAGCCGACCGGAACCCGTGTCGACCTCGCCGCGGGAAGCACGCGCAAAGGGCAAGCGTGCGGCCCGGGGCTCGTCGAGCCAGGCCCGGCTCGGGAATCGACCGCGTCCGACGTCGAGGCCGGCCGCGGCCGGCGCCCGCGACACCCGGCGCCCCGCACGCGGTGGTCCCGGCGCTCCGGTGCGAAGCGAGTTCCGTCCCCCGCTCCGCGGCGGAGCAGGCCGCGAAGAGCACCAGGGTCGCGAAGAGCCCCGCGGCCGCGACGGCTCCCGTCCACGTGGCGGCCCGGGAAGGAAAGAAAGCTTTGGCCCTCGCAGGGCCCGTACTCCCGGCGGCCCGCCCCGCAATGAAGGCTTCGGTCCTCGCAAGGCCCGTGCTCCGGGCGGCCCGCCCCGCAATGAAGGCTTCGGTCCTCGCAAGGCCCGTGCTCCCGGCGGCCCGCGTCGCGATGAAGGCTTCGGCCCTCGCAAGGCCCGTGCTCCCGGCGGCCCGCGCCGGAATGAGGGCTTCGGTCCTCGCGAGGCCTCCCGTACTCCCGGCGGCCCGCGTCGCACCGAAGGCTTCGGTCCTCGCAAGGCCCGTACTCCCGGCGGCCCGCGTCGCACCGAGGGCTTCGGCCCTCGCGAGGCCTCCCGGATTCCCGGCGCCCCGCGTCGGAGTGAAGGCTTCGGCCCTCGCAAGGCCCGTGCTCCCGGTGGTCCGCGTCGCAACGAGCGCTTCGGCCCTCGTGAGGGTTCCCGTTCACCCGGCGGTCCCCGTCGGGAGCAGGGGTTTCGTCCTCGCGCGGAATCCGGTCGCCGGAACGATTCCGGGCGGCCGTCGAGCCGCCCGGCCTCACGGCCTGCCCGTTCCACGGGCCGCCCCACTTCCCGGCCTCAGCGCTCCCCGGGGCGCCCCTCCGCACGCCCTGCGCGAGCGGGGGCGCGGCCCTTCTCTGCGCAAAGATCCCGGCCGTCCGGGCGCGGCAAGCCCCCGCGTTCCCGCTGAATCCGACCCGCCCCGCGGGTCAGATCCCCCGGCTTCGCGTTGCATTTCGTGCGGCGCGCATTCGCGTCATGCAATTCGAGAAGCAAAACCATCCCGCACGAACTCTCCAATATGCTGTCCGGTAGCGTGATAGAGGTGCGGCTGGAGCCATCCCATGAAGCCCGCCCCGGCTGGCACCTCGCACGATCGTTGGAACGGCTAGTGCCCTAGCTATTCGTTCGGAGGGCCCACCTCCAGCCCTCCGGTTGGGTTGCGACACGGACCCGCGCCCCCAAGGCGCGGGTCCAACTCTTTCTCGAAAGACGGCAATGTCGGATGGCAGCGGGCAGGTCGGGGTTCCCCTCGCGCTTCACGGGACACCCGAGGCGGGAACCGGTGTAGAAAATCCGGGAGCCGAGAAGAGCCAGGCTTCCGAAGCGCCAGGGCGGGCAGGAGTGAAGGCATGGGTCCTCCTGCTCGTCGGCTGCTTCACCCTGCTCGGCCAGGGAGAGCGCTGTCGGATCGATATCCGGTTTCGCACCCCCTCGAGCGCGCTCGCAACCTACTGGGAAGCCCTGCAGGAGCACGATGCCGAAGGCATCTCCGAGTGCATGGCCTCCGATCTCGACCCGGTGCCGTTCCCGGGCATGCTGTGGTTCTTCCCGGAGACCCGCGCGTGTCGCATCGATTCGCTGAAGCTCGTGCCGCTCGAAGACGACCACGTGATGGCGGCCTACCAGGTGCGCTACGTGCCGGTCGGCTCGAAATATGTGCGCCGTCTGCCGGTGGTGTCCGAGCTGGTGCGCATCGAGGGTCAGTGGCGCGTGACGCATCCGGTCGATGAGCAGAGCCTGCTGGGTGAGAAGCCGCGCGTGGAGCGGGTTGACATCTGAGTCAAGCGGTCCCTAGCTTGGACCGCTCTCGCACCCAGGCCGGAGCCTCACCAAGGAGCTGGATGAACCTCACCCGGGCGACCGCCCTCACCCTCGGACTCGTTTCGCTGCTGGCTTCGCCGGCCGGTGCCACCAAGTACGCCGGCGAGTTCCTCAAGATCCCGGTCGGCGCGCGCGCGATCGGACTCGGCCAGGCGTTCTCGGCGATCGCGGACGATGCGACCGCGCCGTTCTGGAATCCGGCCGGCATGATCTACCTGCCGTACCGCGAGGTGATCTTCCAGCACACCGAGCAGTTCGGCAGTCTCCTCAACCACGACTACCTGGGCGGCGTCTTCCCGCTCGGCGGGCCCAAGGGCCGCGAGAGCGCGCTCGGCGTCTCGCTGCTGCGGCTCGCCACCGACGACATCCCGGTCACGCCGCGGCCCGGCGGGCTCGTCGCCGGGCGCGACTTCCTCGACTACGGAATCGACAACGACAGCACGACGCCGGGGAACGGGCAGGGGAACGAGGTCTGGGACTGGGGTGAGCGCCTGCTCCTCACCGAGGACGACCTCTTCTACGCGAGCGCCAGCGATCTCGCGTTGCTCATTTCCTACGCGCGCCACCGCGGCACCGCGTGGGCGTTCGGCGCCAACCTCAAGTTCGTGCGCCAGAGCCTGCCCGACACGCTGCCGGGGGAGAACGTCACCTCGTTCGGCGCCGGGCTCGACGCCGGCGTGCTCTACATGCCGAGCGACGCCATCACGCTCAGCTTCGTTGCGCACGATCTCACGACGACCTATCTCGCCTGGAGCAACGGCACCCGCGAGTACGTGATCCCCACCCTCGACACCGGGGTGTCGTTCCAGTTCCAGCCTGCGCCGCGTCACGCGCTCACCTGGGGAACTGATCTCTCCTGGGGTTTCGAGCGCCGGCGGCTCGACAGCCAGTTCGCGCTCGGCGGGCAGACCTGGGACATCCGTACCGGGGTCGAGTACTGGTACCGGAGCACGCTCGCGCTGCGCACCGGTGCCGCCGCCAAGGACCTGAGTTTCGGAACCGGCGTGCGCTACAAGCATTTCGTCGCCGACTACGCGGCGCGGCTCAACCGGTTCTTCGCGTCCGACGAGAAGGACTTTCCGGACGATCAGGAGCTGGACGCGACGCACGTCGTGTCGATCGGCCTGAGCTGGTAGCAACGCCGGGCGAGACCGCCCAGCATCGACTCCGCTCCGCACCTTCGTCGCGCCCGGTTGGTTGACGCGCGGCGGACCCGCTCCTAACGTGGCCCGCCCGCGTCCCGTGTGCAACGTCCACGCCCGACGCGTCATCCACGGAGGCCATTGGTGTCGGACGTCATGGCGGTGATCCTCTCGGGCGGCAGTGGTGAGCGCCTCGGCGTCCTGACCGCGGAGCGCGCGGTGGCCGCGCTGCCGTTCGGCGGCAAGTACCGCGTCATCGACTTCTGCCTCAGCAACTGCCGCCACTCCGACATCGTGGATGTTGCGATCGTGACGCAGCACGCGCCGACCTCGCTCCACGACCACGTCGGATCGGGCCGCTCGTGGGACCTCGATCATCGCGGCGGGATTCTCATCCTCCAGCCGTATACGACGCGCAGCCACTCCGGCTGGTACCGCGGCACGGCGGACGCCATCACCCAGAACTGGGACGTGATCGAGGAGCGCCGGCCGGACCGCGTGCTGGTGCTCTCCGGGGACCACGTCTACCGGATGAACTACCGGGCGCTGATGGAAACGCACGTCGAGAGCGGCGCCGCGGTCACCGTCGCGGTCACGCGCGTGCCGCCGACCGAAACCCGCCGTTTCGGCATGGCGACCCTCGGACCCGAGGGCCGCATCGAGGAGCTGGTCGAGAAGCCCGAGCGCGCGGCGACGCCGTTCGGCTCGATGGGCATCTACCTCTTCGACTACGAGCTGCTCGCCGAGCGGCTCCGCCCACGGCCGGTGGACCTCGTGCTCGACGTGCTGCGGCCCGCGATCGCGGATGGAGTGCCGGTCCAGGCCCACGAATTCGAGGGCTACTGGGAGGACGTGGGTACGGTCGGCTCGTACTACCGCTCGAATCTCGAGCTGGTGGCCGCCGCGCCGCGGCTCGCGCTGTTCGATCCGCGCTGGCCGCTGCTCACCCGCGACGAGGAGCGCCCGCCGGTGCGGGTTGGCGACGCGGCGCGCCTCGAGGACAGCCTGGTGGCGAATGGCTGCCGCGTGGACGGCGTGGTGCGGCGCTCGCTGCTCTTCCCGGGTGTCCGCGTCCAGGCCGGCGCCGAGATCGAGGATTCGATCGTCATGGCGGACGGCGTCGTCGCACGCGACGCGCGGGTCACGCGCGCGATCGTTGACAAGTACTGCCGGATCGGGGAGGGCGCCGTGATCGGCGAGCCCGGATCCGAGGACTCCGGGCTCACGATCGTCGGCAAGGACGCCCACGTCCCGGCGCGGGCGCACGTGGCGGGTGGTGCGGTGGTGGGAGTGGGCGCGCGCGAGGACGACTTCGCGGGCGGCGTGATCGACGCCGCGGAGCGGACTCCGAGCCGGCCCTGGTACCAGGAGCTCGTGTGATCGGCTCGCGTTACGCGTTCATTCTCGCGGGCGGCGTCGGCAGTCGGCTCTGCCTGCTGGCGGAGCGCCGCGCGAAGCCGGCCGTGCCGTTCGGCGGCAAGTACCGGATCATCGACTTCACGCTGTCCAACTGCGTGAACTCCGGTGTCTACGACGTCGGCGTGCTCACCCAGTACCGCCCGGTCTCGCTCAACCGTCACATCGGGAGCGGGCGGCCGTGGGATCTCGACCGGCTGCACGGCGGCGTGCAGATCCTCCAGCCGTCACCGGGCGCCGACCGCGAGTGGTACCTCGGAACCGCCGATGCCATCTACCGCAACCTGGTGCACCTGAGGCGACGGCGCGTGGACGAGGTGCTGGTGCTCTCCGGCGACCACGTCTACACCATGGACTACAACGTGCTCTATGCGTTCCACGCGGCGAACCGCGCGACCGCCACGGTGGCGGTCACCGAGGTGCCCGAGGACCAGGTCCATCACTTCGGGATCCTCGAGACCGAGCCCAACGGTCGCGTCACCGGCTTCCTCGAGAAGCCGAAGAAGGCGTCCTCGCGGCTCGCGTCGATGGGCGTCTACCTGTTCGATCGCACGCGGCTCATCCGCTGGCTGGTCGAAGACGCCGCGATGGACCAATCGAGCCACGATTTCGGCAAGGACCTGCTGCCGCGGCTGGTCGCGCGCGGCGAGGCGGTGTTCGCGTACCGCTTCAACCGCTATTGGCAGGACGTCGGCACGCTCGACTCCTACTACGAGTCGAACCTCCAGCTGCTGTCCGACAAGCCGCCGATCGCGCTCGACGATCCCGACTGGATCATCCACACGCAGAGCGCCGATCGTCCGCCGGTGCGCTTCGCGCCGGGCAGCCGTGTCGCGAACAGCATGATCGCGAACGGGTGCCGCGTGGAGGGAGCGGTCGAGCGCTCGATCCTCTTTCCCGGCGTCCACGTTCCGCCGGGCGCCGAGGTGCGGGACAGCATCGTGATGCACGACACCCGGGTCGGCCGCGGGGCATGGCTCGATCGCGTGATCATCGACAAGGAGGTCGAGATCGGGGAGGGGGCCCGCGTGGGAAGCGGCCAGGTTACGAGCGCCAATCTCGCATGTCCCGATCACCTGTCGAGCGGGCTCACCGTGGTCGGCAAGGGCGCTCACGTCCCGGACGGCATCCGCATCGGCCGCAACGCGCGGATCGGCGCGTACGTCCGCGCGTCATCCTTCGGCCAGGACGTTCCCTGCGGCGGCGTGGTGGACGGCCCGGAGTCGAAACACTAGGCGACTTGCGCTGGCGCGAGTCGGCGCGCCCGACGTCTCGCCGTGGAGCGAGAAGCTACAGGCCCGGGACTTTGAGCTTCTGGCCGACGAGGACGCGGGAGCTGCGCATGCCGTTCACCTTCTGCAGATCCTTCACCGTCACGCCGTGCTCGCGCGCGATGCCGGTGAGCGTGTCGCCGCGCTTGACGACGACCGTCTTGGGGCGCGCCGGCTTCTGCGGATCACCGGCAGCGGCCTCCATGTTCGCGAGCAGCGCGGCGCCCGTCGGGTCGTAGCTCGCCGACGTGGCAGGGACGGTCGAGGTGACCGCCGCGCCGTCGATCGTCGGCATGCCCGAGGGCATGCGGATCTTGAGGCGCGTTCCGCGGCGCACGCTGGCCGTCTTGAGGCGGTTCCAGCGCTTGAGATCGTCGATCGTGACGCCGTACTGGGTCGCGATCTGCCCGAGCGTCTGCCCGCGCTTGACCGTATGGACGGTGCGACCTTCGGCCTCCGAGTTGGCGTTCATCGAAACCGGCACGCCGCGATTCCGCGAAGGCACGTAGGCGGTCGACCCGCGCGGGTCACCCGGCGCGAGGACCAGCGGGGTGGGGGGCTCGTGGCTCGCCGGGATCTTGAGCGTGGCGCCGATCCGCAGCGGCGCTTTCGCGCTGATGCCGTTGCTCGCGGCCAGCTGCCGACCGCTCACGTGGTACTTGTTCGCGATGCCCTGGAGCGTCTCGCCGCGGCGCACCCGGTGACGCACCGTGAGGTTCACCGCAGGGAGCTTCGCGCCTTCCTGGATCTTCTCCATCAGGGTCTCGCCCTTGCCGTCGGGAACGCGCAGCGTCGTCACTCCGTCGTGGCCGGTGGCGGTGCTGCCGACGATCGCCGGGTTCAGCTCCTTCAATTCCGGCACCGTGCAGTCGGTGAGCTTGGCGATCGCGCGCAGATCGACCGCGCCCTTGAACGCGACTTCGTCGAACGCCACGGGATCGTCGAGATCCACGGCGTCGAAACCGTAGCGTGACGGGTCACGCGAGATCGCGAGGATGGCCATGAACTGCGGCACGTAGTCCTCGGTCTGCCGCGGCAGCTTGAGATCCCAGTAGTTGTCCGTGCCCTGGCGCTTGATCGCGCGCAGCACGGTGCCTTCGCCGGCGTTGTAGGAGGCGAGCGCCAGCGGCCAGTCACCGAAGATCGCGTAGAGGTGCTTGAGATAGCGCGCGGCCGCCACCGTCGACTTCTCGGGGTCCTTCCGCTCGTCCACCCACTGATTGACGGTGAGCCCGAAGAGCCGGCCGGTCGAGCGCAGGAACTGCCACGGTCCGACCGCCGCCGAGACCGAGCGCGCGTGCATGTTGAAGCCGCTCTCCACGAACACCAGGTGCACGAGGTCGGGGGGCAGGCCTTCCTTCTGGAGCGCCGCGCGGAACAGCTCCATGTAGCGACCCGAGCGCTTGAGCCAGCGCTCGAATGTGGAGCGCCCGGCGCCGCAGAAGAAGTCGACCCACTTCGCGACCTGCGCGTTCCACTGCGGCTCGATGGGCTCGGTGGCCGGAGCGTTGAGCAGCTGGTCGTCGGGCTCGTTCCTGGCGACCTCGAGGCGATCCTTCCGGACGTCCCCGATCAGCCGCTGCACGCGGCCGCGCAGCGCGACCAGGTCCAGCCGCTCGGAGAGTGGCGGATGGGTGACAATCGCCGCCTCGATACGGCTGAGGGCGGATTGACACCGCTCCTCGGCCTCATCGAGCGGCCCGGTCTGCCGGAGCTTCCAGGCCGCCTGGTAGTCGGCGGCAGCCAACTCCAATGCCTTCGTGGACGAGCTGTCCCGGACGGCGGCCCGGCTCGGGGTAGCCAGAATCACCTCGTCCGCGGAGGCAAAACCCCCAAGGGTGAGAATTCCAGCTACGGCCAGCGCCAAGTGTTTAATTCGAATCACGTTGTCTCCGGGATCGGTCGAAAACTTCCTATCCGGGGCCAAGCAACCTAAGCGGCTCGGTATGCAGGATGCAAGGCATACCGACCGCGCTCGGCCGCAATGCCCGACAAGTCTTAGTCAAGCTCGTGCGAATGATGGTCATCCAGTATATCGGGCAAGCCATGTGCCAGCCGGATGTTCCGGCAACGTTGCAGAGTGCTAAAGCCGGACGGCCCTTGGTTCCGATGAAGGGGAATAGAGCGGCCTCAGGGAGGGGATCGTGACGCAGGAACTCAATCAGACGACCGGACACTGGCAGGTTTCCGCTCAGGGACACGGCGAAGTTCTGGTCGTTCGGGTCGAGCTCGAGGGCGCGGTGCTCGTCTGGGCCGGACCTCATCAGGATGCCGACGCCGAATCCGTGGGCGTCATTCTCCGGGCGGCGGCGGTGTTCGCCCGCGAGGCCACCCGTCGCGAGCGACGCAGCCTCCCGATTCCGGCGATGCTCTACCACCTGATGTCGCGCCTCATCGCGGGCGACGTGCCGCGCCGCTGGCCGGCCTCCTGTGTCGCGGTGATGCTCGACTCCCCGCGCGAGCTGGGCTTCGGTCTCCTCGGTGAAGCCGAGCAGCAGGCGTGGGCGGGGGGCAGCCCGGTTCAGCTTCCGTGGGTGCGTCTCGTGCAGCGCGGCGGCGGCGATGCGCGCGCGTATCGACTCGCGCCGGATCAGGACGCGAAGGTGCGATGGTCGTGGTCGCGAAAGGACGTCGAGGGCCACGGCGCAGTGATCGAGGCGATCCGTCCCACCGACACCGCGATCGAGATTTCGGACAGCCCGGCTACTCAGATGTCTGACAGCCCGACGACTGTCGCCCCGGCCTGGGTGGATGCGACCACGCCGCGAGCGCCCGTCGCAGCGGCGGAGCCCGTGACGGCGACTCCCGTTCCCGATGCGGCGCCCGCCCATGACGCAGCGCCGGCGTTCGACGCATCGCCTGCGTTCGACGTGGCGCCGGCGTCTGCCGCAGCGCCGGCTTTCGACGGGACGCCCGCGTTCGACACCACACCGTCCTTCGCGGAGGCGGCTCCGGCGGAACCTCCGGTGTTCCCGGACCGTCGTGCCGAGCCGCTCATCACCCCGCACTTCATGCAGCCGGAAGACGCTCCAGTCGCGGAGTCACGGCCCTCGCCGCCGGTGGTGTCGACGCCGACGCCGACGCCGACGCCCTTGGCTCCGCCGCCGCCCGTACGGCGCATGCGGCTGCAACCGCCGCCGCCGGCTCTCGCTCCGGTCAAGGGCTCGCGCTTCTTCGGCTGGCTCGACCGTGTCATCGGCGGTGCGGACCGCGACGAGCTGCCCGAGTACATTCCGCCCACGCCCGAGCCCGAAGCAGTGACGTCGCGCGCGCTCCACCTCACGAGCCCGGAGCCGGGGCCGCCCGCTCCCCGAATCGTGGACGTGGACACGCAGCCCGCGGTTGCCGCGGCGTCGGTCAAGGTCATTCCCATCACTGCTCCGGCGATGCCGTCGCTGCGCGACACATCAGCGGTGCTCGAGCGCACCGGCACCGGCGGCGAGGTGGACGTCACGCCGGATCCTGACGAGCTGCCGAAGCCACGGCGTGCGCGCCCCATGCCACCACTTCGTCCCCGATATGAAGAAGAGGACGAGGAGGAGACGCCCGCGTGGCGGAAGCCGTGGGTGATCGCGGCCGGGATCCTGGTGCTGATCGTGGCCGGCTTCGTGACGATGCAGTTCTTCGGCAGGCGCTCCGGCGGGATGTTCTCCGGTGGGACCTTCTCGCTCGCGGTGAGCAGCGAGCCGGCGGGCGCGGGCATCGTCGTGGATGGCAAGGAAACGACGAAGATCACCCCGACGACGCTGGCGCTCGCCCCCGGCAAGCACCAGGTCGCGCTCACGCTCCCGGGGCGGGGAAGTGCGAACTACGATGTCGAAGCGAAGGCCGGCCAGAAGGCGACGCTCGAGGCGCCGCTCAACGGCAGCCTCAACATCGAAGCTGCCGACGCGAAGGTTCCCGTGTCGATCGCGGTGGACGGCGTCGACCGCGGCTATGCGCCGCTCACCATCGACAAGCTGGCGCCGGGTCCGCACGAGGTGCGCTTCGCGGTCCCGGGCTCCGCCCCGTGGAGCGAGAGCTTCGAGCTCTCGATTGGACAGACCTACCAGATGGTGGCGCGCTCGATGGCCGAGCCTGGCACGGGCATCGTGGCGGTGCGCGGCGTGGTCATCGGTGGCGGCGGCGAGGACGATGCGACCGGCGCCGAGGTCTGGGTGGACGGCGAGCGGCGCGGCGTGGCGCCGCTCACGCTCGAGCTGGCCTCCGGCCCGCACAGCTTCCGCTCGCGTTACCAGGGCGAGGAGGCACCGGTCCAGGTGGTCGATCTTCCCGGCGGCAACCAGCGTTTCGTGCAGTTCCGCTTCGGGCTCGGCATCGAGATGCCGCGTCTCGGGAACGTGTCCGCACCCGGATCCCTGCCGCTCGACCGCCCCGCGGTGGTGTCGTGTTATCTCACGGGGGTCCAGGAGACCGATCTCGCCGAGATGTGGCTCCACGTCCGGGCGCCGAACGGCAACTGGCGCCGCTACGAGATGGTGCCGCTCAAGGCGCCGGGAGGGATCGTCGGCACCGCCGTGTTCCCGGCCGTGATGCTGGAAGCGAGCGGGCAGGCTCCTCATTACATGAGTGCCGTGTCCCGGGTCGGCGACGAATACTTCACCGAGATCTTCTGGATGAAGCAGCGCCGCCGCGCGGCGCCCGCGGCCTCGGCATCCGGGGAATGACGACAGCGTCCCGGTAACCGCGTTGCCGATCGTCGCCGTCATGCGCATGGCGGCGCGTTCCCTCGAGCCTGAATCCAGCGGAAGTCTCATGGCACGGCTCTTTCCGGTGCGCCCGCATCATGGGAGGGCGTGCGGGAACGCTGGTCGCGGCGGCGATCTGGCTCGGGCTGCTGCTCGGGCTCTGGACCTCGTTCCTTGCAGCGATACCGATCATCGCCATCGGCACGTGGCTGGCGGTGCGCCGCGGCCGATCGCCGTGGCCCGAGCTCGCGCTCTTCGGTCTGCTGCTGCTCGGGTCGGGGCTTCGCGCCGAAGCCGCGCGCCGCGCGCATGCGCGGCTCGCCGTCACGCCGGGACTCCATCGCATCATGGCGGTGGTGGCCTCACATCCCGAGCGCGCGGGCGGCGCGCCCGTGGCGATCGTCCGCGTGGAGCGCGCCGTGCCGCCGATCCCGCGCGGCGCGCACCTCCGAATCCGGCTTCCCGAGCGCTGCCACGCCGAATGGGGTGACCGCCTCGAGGCGCTGGCCGAGCTCGACCCGCCCGCGCCGCCCCGCAATCCCGGGCAGCGTGATCCCCGACTCGCCGCATTCGCGGCCAACGTCGTCGCGAGCGGCCGCGCCCGGGTCGCCCGCATCGTGAAACCGTCCGGGCACGCGCCGTGGGTGGTGGTGCGCCGCGCGGTCGAGGCGCGCCTCGCTCACGGGCTCTCGCGGCCGGCCGGTGAGCTGGCCGTTCCGCTCCTCGTCGGCGATCGCAGCGGGCTGTCGTCCGATCTCGACGCGGGTTTTCGCGCCTCGGGACTCATTCACCTGCTCGCGCTCTCCGGGCTCCACGTGACCTGGATGGCGGGCGTGCTGCGCGGGCTCGCCGCGTGGCTCGGACTCGGACCCCGCGCGCGGATGATCGCCGGAACGCTCGCCGCGTGGGGCTACGTCGCGATCGCGGGCGCCATTCCCTCGCTGCTGCGTGCCGCGGTCGCCGAGACCCTCGCCGCCCTCGCGCGCATCCTCGGGCGGGGCGCCGATCCCGTGCAGGTGCTGGCCATCGCCTCCACCGCACTGCTCGTCGTGTTCCCGGGATGGGCGCACGATCTCGGCTTCCAGCTCTCGGTGGCCGCGACGCTCGGCCTCGCGACCGTGGGTGCGGCACTCCGTCAGGTGTCGCGACGAATCCCCTGGGCCGACGGCTTCATGGCCACGGTGAGCGCCCAGGTGTGCGCTCTGCCGCTGCTGCTCAACGCCACGCACGGTCTGTCGTGGGTCGCGCCGTTCTCGAACCTGGTGGCGGTGCCGGTGTCGGGACTGCTGCTGGCCGCCGCGTGGATGGCGGTGGCCGCCGATCTCGCGCTTCCGGGTTTCGGCCATCCGTGGTTCGCAGCGTCGGAGGGACTGGCGCTCGCGTTGCGCCGGGTCACGGAGGCCGCGGCTTCCGTGCCGGGCGCGGTCTGGGTGACGGGGCCTCAGGCTTGGAAGGCGGCGCTCGCCGGAGCCGGCGCGCTGCTGCTCGCGATGAGCGCACCGCCGCCGCGAAACCTCGCCGCCATCCGGCGCGGGAGGTCGCGCGCGCGGCACGCGGCCATCGGCGCCGGCATTGCGCTCATCTTCACTGCCGTGCTGGCCGTTGCACTCACGCGGCCGATCGCGCCTCCGCGCGGACGGTGGTGGCTCGTGATGCTCGACGTCGGGCAGGGCGAAGCGATCGCGATCGGCGGGCGCTCCGGCTGGTGGCTCGTCGACGCGGGCGCCCGCTCCCCGCTGTGGGACGCGGGGGAGTCGCGGGTCGTTCCGTTCCTGCGCTGGGCCGGCATCGCCCGGCTCCGCGGCGTCGCGATCACGCACGAGGATGCCGACCACGCCGGTGGCGCGCTCGCGGTGTGGCGCGCCGCGCGACCGGAGCGCTGGTGGGTTCCCGACACGTCCGCCGTCCGGCTCCCGCCGGCCGCGCGTGCACGATCTGCCGGGCGCGGCGACACGCTCTGGAAGGCTCCGCTCGCGGTCGTCGCGTGGCCGCCCGCTTCGAGGAACCGCTTCTCCGACAACGAGGGCTCGCTGGTGCTGACCGTCGGAGCCGGCGCGGGCCGTGCGCTGCTGACGGCGGACATCGACTCGACGATCGAGCGCCGTCTCGAGGTCGCGCCCGGCGTGAGCGTGCTCAAGGTGGCGCATCACGGCTCGCGCTCGTCCACCGGCGCGACGCTACTGGCGGCCATCCGTCCCCGGCTCGCCGTCGTTTCGTGTGGACGGCGGAATCCCTTCGGCCATCCCGCGGCGGAAACCCTGGAGCGGCTGCGCGGCGCCGGCACGGAAATCCGTCGCACCGATCAGGAGGGCGCGCTCTGGATCGAGCTGTCGGAGGACGGCGCGCACGTCCTCGACTGGCGCCGCAACGCATGGCGTAGAGCCGTGGCAAGGCCGTAATTTGCCGGACCCCCGGGCCGCTGATAGATTGCGGCGTGCTCACCTCGTCACGTCCCTCGATCGCCGTTCTCGCATCGGGACGCGGCTCCAATTTCGAAGCGCTGGCCCGTGCTTCCGAGCGAAACGAGCTGGGAGGGAACATCGTGTTGCTCGCCGTCGACCAGCCCGACGCCCCCGCGATCGAGCGGGCGCGCCGGCTGAGCATCGAGACGGCGGTGCTGCCTGCCGGCCGGTTCCGGACGCGCCTCGAGGACGAGCGGCCGTGGATCGAGGCACTGAAGGAGCGCGGCGTGAGCGTCGTCCTGCTCGCCGGGTTCATGCGGCGACTCCATCGCGAGTTCCTCTCCGCCTTCGACGGCCGGATCCTCAACATTCATCCCTCGCTGCTGCCGGCGTTCCCCGGCCTCGAGGCGATCCGCCGCGCGTTCGAGCACGGCGTCCGGGTGAGCGGATGCACGGTGCACCTGGTGGACGCGGAGCTCGACCATGGTCCGGTGGTGGCGCAGGCCGCCGTGGAGCTGCGCGACGACGACACCCTCGAGAGTTTCGAGACCCGCATCCACGAGTCGGAACACCGTCTCTACCCGATGGCGGTCTGCCGCTTCATCACCGAGCCGTGGCGCATCGAAGGCCGGCGCCTCGCCTTCGGTGCGGACGCGAAGGTGACCGGTGGCTGAGCGCCCGCGGCTCGAAGCCGTCCTGTTCGACGCCGGCGGCACGCTGGTCCGGCTCGACTTCGAGTGGATGTCGGAGCTGCTCCGCTCGTATGGACTCATCATCGCGCCTGGAACGCTGCGCCGCGCCGAAGTGGCGGGGCGTCGCCGCTACGACGCCAGCTTCACTGCGGAGGCGCGGCAGCCGAACCCGGATGAGCCCCACCCGCTCGGAAGCCGCGGCGACACGCGCGCCTATTTCGCCGGTATGCTGGAAGCGGCCGGTGTGCCCGGAGAACACATCGAGCCGGCGCTGCTCGCGTTCGCCGAGCGTCATCGGATGACCGGGTTGTGGACCCGCCCGATCGAGGGTGCGCGCGAGGCGCTGGATCGCATTCTCGAGCTGGGGCTGCGGGCGGCGTGCGTGAGCAATTCCGACGGCCGCGCCGAGATGCACCTCCGGGACTGCGGCGTGCGCGACGGACTCGAGTTCGTGGTGGATTCGCAGGTCGTCGGCGTCGAGAAGCCCGACCCCGCCATTTTCGCGTTCGCGCTCGAGCGTCTCTCGACGCCGGCCGATCGCGCGCTGTACGTGGGAGACATCGTCTCGGTGGATGCGGCGGGCGCCGCAGCTGCCGGGCTCCATGCCGTTCTCATCGATCCGGCCGGCGACTATGCGCCGGCGGGAGTCCCGGCGATTCCGGCGATCGCCGAACTCCCGACCTGGATCGAGCAACGCTTCGAGCGGGTCGCGCCGGCGACCGGGAGAGCCCGATGATGAACACTGCCCACGCCCCTCTGGGGATCTCCGAGATCGAGCTGCCCGGTATCGAGCCGTGGCGCCGCGGCAAGGTGCGCGCGGTGTACGAGGCCGGTCCCGACACCCTGGTCATGGTCGCGAGCGACCGTCTCTCGGCGTACGACTGCGTGCTGCCGACGCCGATCCCGGACAAGGGCCGCGTGCTGAGCACGCTGTCCGCGTGGTGGATGACCACCCTCGAGAGCGCCCGGCCACATCACCTCGTCTCGACCGATCCCGCGACGTTCCCCGCGCCGTTCGATCGCTTCGCCGAGCGGCTCCAGGGCCGCGGGCAGCTCGTTCGCCGCGCCGACCGGGTCGACATCGAGTGCGTGGTGCGCGGCTACCTGACGGGCTCGGGGCTCAAGGAGTACCGGCGCGACCGCACAGTGTGCGGCATCCCGCTCCCGGCCGGCCTCGAGGACGGCTCCAAGCTCGAACCGGCGATCTTCACGCCGGCCACCAAGGAGGAGCACGGTCACGACGAGAACGTGACGTACGAGGAAGTCGTGAACCGCGTCGGCGCCGACACCGCGAACCAGCTCCGCGGGCGCAGCATCGCCCTCTATGAAGAGGCGCGTCGCCGCGCCTGGGGCCGCGGCCTCGTGCTCGCCGACACCAAGTTCGAGTTCGGCTGGGTGGACGGCAGGCTCACGCTCATCGACGAGGCGCTGTCGCCGGACTCGTCGCGCTACTGGGATCGCGCGGAGTACGAGGCCGGGCGGCTGCTCTCGTTCGACAAGCAGTTCGTGCGGGACTGGCTCGATGCCTCGGGCTGGAACCACGACCCGCCGGCGCCCGCGCTGCCGGCGGACGTCGTGCAGCGCACCCGCGAGCGCTACCTCGAAGCGATGGAGCGGCTGATGGGGAAGGCGAAGTGACATGGGGGAGACCGAGGCGCGACGTGAAGGATCCGGGAGCCATGCGGTCGCGGAGGCTCCGCGGATGACGTCCCGGGATCGGCTGGGGCCCTGGCCGCGTGTGGCGCTGCTCTCGCTCAACGACAAGACGGGCGCGACCGAGTTCGCGCGCGCGCTGCTGACGCACGGCGCGACCCTGGTGGCCTCGGGCGGCACCGCCGCCCACCTCGAGGCCGCGGGGTTGCGCGTGACGCCGGTCGAGAAGTGGACCGGATCGGGCGAGATGCTGGGCGGCCGCGTGAAGACGCTGCACCCCAACATCCACGGCGCGATCCTGGCGCGACGCGGCTCGTCGGCGGATGCCGAGGAGCTCTCGCAGCGCGGCATCGTCGGCATCGACTGCGTTGCCGTGAACCTCTATCCGTTCGAGCAGCGCGCCAGCGCCGGGACCGACGCCGAAGCGGTGGAGCTCGTGGACATCGGCGGCGTGGCCCTGCTGCGCGCGGCAGCCAAGAACCACGAGGACGTGGTCGTGCTCCACGATCCCGCGCAGTACGCCGAGGCGCTCGCCGCCTTCACGGAGGGAGGCCCGACGCTCGCGCAGCGTCGCGGGTGGGCCGCCGCCGCCTTCGCGCGCACCGCGACCTACGATGCCGCGATTGCCGCGGAGATGACGCGCCGCACGCAGGGAGTGGAGCCCGGCAGCCCGCCGCCCGTGATCGTTACCGCGCTCGAGCGGGTGCGTACGCTGCGCTACGGTGAGAACCCGGACCAGCCGGCCGCGCTCTACGCGCGCGCCGGATCGCGGGGAAAGCTCGAGGCGTGGCGTGAGGGGAAGGAGCTCAGCTACAACAACCTGCTCGACCTCGCCGCCGCGGTGATGCTCGCCGGGCGGTTCGACAAGCCGGCGTGCGTGATCGTCAAGCACGCCGAGCCGTGCGGCGTCGCGCTCGCGGATACGCCGCTCGAGGCCTTCGAGCGCGCCTTCGCGGCGGATTCCCTGTCCGCCTTCGGCGGGATCGTCGCACTCAACCGTCCGCTCGACGCCGCGACCGCCGCCGCCATGGCGGGTCCGTTCCTCGAGTGCGTGGCGGCGACCGAGATTCGCCCCGAGGCCGCCGAGGCCTTGAAGTCCAAGGTGAATCTCCGCCTGCTGCGCCTTGCGGCCGCTGACGTTGCGCCGCCCAGTCCCTGGCGGGTCCGGGATATCGGGGCGTGGTCTCTGGTGCAGCGCGACGTGGAGGACCTGGCGCCCAAGTGGCTCGTCGTGACCCAGCGGGTGCCGTCCCGGGAGGAACTCGAGTCGATGCAGTTCGCCTTCGAGGTGGTCGCGGCGGCGCGCTCGAACGCGGTCGTGCTGGTGCGCGGCTCCCAGCTCATCGGGCTCGGCTCCGGGCAGACGAGCCGCGTCGACGCGGTGGACGTCGCGCTCATGAAAGCGCGCCGCGCCGGCCACGCGACGACGGGGGCGGTACTCGCGAGCGACGGGTTCTTCCCGTTCGCCGACAACATCGAGCACGCCGCGGAGGCCGGCATCACGACCGTGGTCCAGCCGGGTGGCTCGAAGCGCGACGAAGAGGTGATCACGGCGTGCGACGCGCACGGCATCGCCATGGCCTTCACCGACCGTCGGGTGTTCCGGCATTGAGGGCCGGCGTGGCGCGCGAGCGGGTCCTCATCCTCGACTTCGGCTCCCAGTACACCCAGCTGATCGCACGTCGCGTCCGCGAGCTCGGGGTGTATTCCGAGGTGGTGTCGGGAACCACTTCGATCGATCGGATCCGGGCGTTCAGACCCAAGGCGCTGATCCTCTCCGGCTCGCCGGCGAGCGGCTACCGCGCCGAGGCGCCGATGCCCGATCCCGCCATCTACGAGCTGAAGAAGCCGATCCTCGGCATCTGCTACGGGCTCCAGGCGACGATGCAGCTCATGGGCGGCTCGCTGGCGAAGTCGGAGCGCGCCGAGTACGGACACGCGACGTTCGTGCGCGACCGGCCGTCCGAGCTCTTCCGCGGAGTGCCCAAGCGCTTCCGCGCGTGGATGAGCCACGGCGACGAGGTGCGCTCGATCGGCGGGGACTGGATCCGGACCGCGCACACCTCGAACTGCACGTTCGCGGCCGTCGAGCACAGGAAGCTCCCGTTCCACCTGATCCAGTTCCATCCGGAGGTGGTGCACTCGCCCTACGGCCGCCAGGTGCTGCACAACTTCCTGTTCCGCATCGCCGGACTCGAGGGCGGCTGGAGCATGAAGAGCTTCCTCCGCCAGGCGGTGGCCGAGATCCGCGCGAAGGTCGGCGACGGCCACGTGCTCTGCGGCCTCTCCGGCGGAGTCGACAGCACCGTGACCGCGACGCTCTGCCATCGCGCGATCGGCAAGCGTCTGATCTGCGTGCTCGTGGACCATGGCCTCCTGCGTGAGAACGAGGCGGACGAGGTGCGCCGCGAGCTGGGCGAGAAGCGCGGGCTCAACCTGATCGTGGTGGATGCGCGGGAGCGTTTCCTGGACCAGCTCGCCGGGGTGACCGATCCCGAGCAAAAGCGGAAGATCATCGGCCGCGAGTTCATCGCGGTGTTCGAGGAGGAGGCGCGGCGGGCCGGGCCGATCGAGTTCCTCGCCCAGGGCACGCTCTACCCGGACGTCATCGAGAGCGCCTCGGTCGGGTTCGGCGCGCAGGTGATCAAGACCCATCACAACGTGGGCGGGCTCCCCGAGCGCATGCACCTCAAGCTGGTCGAACCGCTGCGCACGCTGTTCAAGGACGAGGTGCGCACGCTCGGCCGCGAGCTGGGACTGCCGGCCCCGCTGGTCGAGCGCCATCCCTTCCCGGGCCCCGGCCTCGCCGTGCGCACGCTCGGGGCGGTGAACCCCGAGGATCTCGCGATCCTCCGGCGCGCCGACGCCGTCTTCATCGAGGAGCTGCGGCGCGCGCGCTGGTACGACCGCACCTGGCAGGCGTTCGCGGTGCTGCTCCCGGTGCAGACGGTGGGGGTCAAAGGCGACGAGCGCTCGTACGAGCGCGTGATCGCCTTGCGCGCGGTGAACAGCGAGGACGGCATGACCGCCGATTGGACGCGGATCCCGCACGCCCTGCTCGCGCGCGCCGCCGGGCGAATCGCGAACGAGGTGCGCGGGGTCAATCGCGTGGTCTACGATGTCACGAGCAAGCCGCCCGCGACCATCGAGTGGGAGTAGCCAGCCCGCTCTTGGGGTTCGGGGTCCTCATCGGGCTCCTCGCGCCGGCGGTGTCGCCCGGCGCCCCGGCGCCCGGGATCCAGCTCGCGCCGGCCCGCCTCGACTCCGCGAATCACATGATGTGGAGGCGCAGCGCGGTTCCGGTTCCCGCCGCCGCCGAGTCGCTGCGCACGCGACTGCTCTCCGCGCTCACCGCGGCCGACAGCGCCGCGTGTCTCACGCGCGCCGCCGCGGACTCCGTGCTGCGACCGGCCGTTTTGCGGCGGCTTGCGATGCTCGCCCTGGCCCACGGTGACTCGGCGCGCGCCGACTCGGCCTGGACGGAGCTGATGCGATCACGGTCGCCCTGGATGTGGGAGGCCGCGCGCTCGCGCGCCGATCTCGCGAAGCCGCGCTTCGCCGATCCCGTCTCCTGGGCGCGGTTCGCGGACTCGCTCCTCGCGGGGCTCGATCTCACCGACGGGACCGCGCTCGAAACGTCGGCCTGGCGTCTCCGCCGCGCCGAGGCCCGCGCGCTGCTCGGGGACACCTCAGGCGCCGTCGCGCAGGCGCGGTCCGCCCTGATGGCGGCGCCCGCTCAGCCACCGGCGTCCGCCGCGCTCGAGCGCCTCGGGCTGTGGATGCCGGCACTCGGCGCCCGGCTCGATGCCGCGGAAGAGCGCGCGGCCGCCGAGACGGAGTTCGCCGCTGGACGCCGCGCGCCGGCGGTGGAGCGCATGGCCCGCGCGATCCAGATCGGCGATTCGTCCGATGCGGGCCCCGCGATCCGGCGCTCGGAGATGCTGCGGGCGATGCGCCGCTTCGACGCCGCACACGCGACGCTCGACGCCGCGACGCAGCGGATCGGAGCCGAAACCCAGGCGCTGCTGCTCGAGCGTGCGCGGGTGCTGCGCGACGCGGCCCGCAGCGAAGCGGCGTTCACGGCGTACCGCCGCGCCGCGCTGACCGAAGGACGGGCGCGCGAGACCGCATGGTGGGAGCTCGGACGCGCGGCGGATCTGGCGCGCCGCCCGGCGCTCGCCGACACCGCCGATCTCGCCGTGGAGTCGCTCGGAGGTCCGCTCGCCGCCGCCGCCGTACTGCGGCGCATCACGCGTGAGATCGCGGGAGGGAGGACCCCGGAGATTCCGGAGTCCACCGACGAAGGACTGAGGCTGTGGCGCGGGTTTCTCGACCGCACGCTCGGAGCCGGAGACTCGACGCTGGCCATGCTGTCCGCCCGCCCCGGCTACACCTATCCGCGCGCGACCGCGCGCGAGACCTTGAAGACCGAAGCGATGCGGAGAGCCCCGGCCGCGCCGGGATCCCTGGGCCCCCTGCCCGGACTGGCGGGCGCGGCGGCCCTGCTCCATGCCGGGCTTCTGGAGGAGGGAGCGGTGGTGCTCGATCGCGCGCTTGCCTCCGGAAACGGCGTCGCGAAGCCCGGAGCTCCAGCCCTGCTCGCGGCGGCCGCTCTTTATTATGGTGCCGAGCGGTGGGGAGCCGGCGTCCGCTGCGTCCGGATGGCGCTCGATGCGGCGGGCCCCGATTCGCTGCGCGCCGCGATCGGTCCCTGGCTCTATCCGCCGGCCCATCCCGAGTGGTTCGCGCAGCTCCCGGCGACACCCGATTCGGACGGCATCGATCGCGCGCTGGTGAAGGCGGTGGCCTGGCAGGAGAGCAAGTTCGATCCGCGGGCCGTCTCGCGGTCGAACGCCCTCGGCGTGCTCCAGCTCAAGCAGCCGACCGCGGCGGACATGGCGCGGCTCGCGCGCGAGCGCGTCCCGTCGGAAGCCGATCTGTTCGTGCCCGAGATCAGCCTGCGTCTCGGTGTGCGTTACTTCCGGCGCCTGGTGCGTCGCTTCCACGGCAGCGTGCCGCTGGCGCTCGGGGCCTATAATGCGGGACCGACCGGCGCGCGGGTGTGGGATCGCGGTCCGGCGGCGCCGTGGGGCGATGCGCTCACGCTCGAGCGGGTGCCGGCCGGCCAGACCCACGACTACGCGAAGATCATCCTGGCAGTGCGTTCGGCGTATCGCGAGCTCGCGCCCTATGTGGAGTGATCGCGAAGCCCAGATGCCATCCGACCGATACGAGGAGCTGGCGCGTCGCGAGGGCGCCTACTGGGGCTCGATCGACGGGGATGCGGGCGCGCCGCAGATCTGGCACGACCCCGGTCTGCAGGAGATCTTCTTCGGCGCGGAAGAGCGGCGCTTCGTCGATCGCATTGCCGCCCTCGGTCCGCGGGCGCTCGAGCTGGGGTGCGGTCACGGCGAGCTCGCGATCGCGGTGGCGGAGCGCGGGCTCGAGGTCACCGCGATCGACCTGAGCGAGGAGCGCATCGCCGGCGCCCGGGCGCGCGCGCCCTCTGGAAACCCGGCGTTCCTCGTCGGCGATCTCAACCGCATGCGGCTCCCGGACGGTCCCTTCGACGTCGTCGTGGCGCACGATGCGCTCCACCACCTGGTCGACCTCGATCACGTGCTCGCCGAGGTCGAGCGGGTCTTGAGGCCGGGCGGTGCGCTGCTCGTCTACGACTTCCGGGGCATGGGGAAATTCTGGAAGGCGCTCTCCGCGGCGCTCTACGCGGTGCTGCCGACCCGGCTCTCCTACGCGGAGAAGTGGCGGCTCCGGAAGGGGCTCGCCGCGTTCCTCGAGGGTGAGCGGGCCAAGCGCGCGGCGCTCGAGCAGGGGGGAGGCGCCGCGCTCCATCCGCAGTCCCCGTTCGAGGGGATCTCTCAGGAGTCGATCGAGCCCGCGATCGCGCGACGCTTCGACGTGATCGAGCGGCGCGAATTCTGCCCCTTCTTCTTCTACCTCGCGCCCAAGCTCCGGCTGCCCGCCGGGCTCCGCCTCCCGGTCGCGCGCGCCCTGCGTCGCGCGGAGGACGTCCTGCGCGATCTCCGGCTCGCGCGCGGCGCCTACTTCGTCATGGAGTGCCGCCGCCGTGCCGGCGCCTGATTCCGCGGGGCCCGCGCGCTCGTTTTCGCGCGAGCTGTCGCGCAAGGCGATTCACCTCTCGTTCATCGTGGTGCCGCTCGAGCTGCTGCACGAGTGGCTGCCGTGGCCGCGCACGAGAATCGAGTGGACGCTGCTGCTCGGCTCGCTCGCGCTGATCGCGATCGCGCTCGACATCGTGCGGCTGCACGAGCCGCGCGCGCGGAAGTTCTTCCACGAGTTCTTCGGCGCCCTGATCCGGCGTCACGAGCAGGGCCAGCTCCTGGGCTCGACCTATCTCTTGATCGCCGCCCTGCTGGCGGTGGACCTGTTTCCCCGCCCCATGGCGGCCGCGGCCATCGGCTACACCGTGCTCGGCGACGGTCTCGCGGCCCTGGCGGGGCGGCGGTTCGGCCGTACCAAGTTCTTCGACAAGTCGCTCGAGGGGGCGCTCGCGGGGCTCGGCGGCTGCGTGGTCTGGGCCGCCTGGGTGGCCTCGACGGGAGCGCTCCCGTGGTCGGTCGCGCTCGCCGGGGCGCTGGTCGCAAGTCTCGTCGAGTTCCTGCCGATACCTCTGGACGACAATCTCGGCATGACCCTGGCGTCCGGTTATGCCATGAAACTCCTGGGGGTTCCGTTGTGAAGCCATCGTCGCGGCCGCAGATACCGGCCCAGTTCGACTCGGCGATCGAAGCCGCCAAGCGGGGTGGATTCGGAGACGCGCTCGAGCGCATTGAAGGCGCGCTCGAGAAGGCTCCGAGCCACGAAGCGCTGGCGACCGCCGCCGCGCTGGCGCTGGCCGAGGTCGCCCGCCGTGCCGGCCGGGCACGCAACGCCGGAAGCGCGGAGGAGGCGCTGCGCCGCGCGATCTCGCTGAGACCGCGGTTCGCCGATCTTAGGTTCCAGCTCGCCTGCCTGCTTCTCGGCCAGAACCGGAGCCGCGAAGCGCGCGAACAGCTCGAAGCCGCGCTCGATGCCAACGCGCGGTACGTCGCGGCGCGTGTCGAGCTGGCCCTGCTGGATGCCCGCGAAGGCTTCGTGCCGGAGGCGCTCACCGCGCTCCAGGACCTCACGGCGAGCGTGGCGGTCAAGGACCTGCCGGCCCTCAAGCTCGGCATGCGGAGCCTGGAGCGGGCCGACTGGGAGGAGGCGGCGTCGCTCATCCGGCGCGGCTTCCGCCTCAGTGATCCCGAGCTGATGGACCGCATCGAGCGCTTCCATGCGCTCATGAAGCAGGAGAACTTCCAGGGGGCGCTCGACCTTCTGCGGGAGGTGCTGCCGCGCCACGATGCCTACCCGGACCTCCACTACCTGACCGGCATTGCCGAGCTCCAGCTGGGAGCCCTCGACGACGCGCTGTCCTCCTTCGCCCGGGCCCTGGAGCTCCACCCGGATTTCCACGCGGCGCGCGTCCAGTTCGCGGGCACCCTGGAGGCCATGGGCCTCACGGCGGTGGCCCAGGAAGAAATCGCGTTCGTCCTCCAGCGCGAACCGACCAACCGCGAGGCCAAGGCCTTCCTCGAAGCCCATCCCCGGGTCACCCACCGCGCCGCCTGAGCCGCGTCTGAACTTTTTGGCGGTGACCCCCGGCGTTTCCCGGGTGTAGCCTTTCGTCGTTCGCGGAAGCGGTCCCCTCGCCGCGACGGGAGGTCGCCATGTGCTCGATCGCTCGAACCAGTCTCGCGCCGGCACTCGCCCTCGGCTGCGCACTCTTCGCTGCTCCCGCCTCTGCGGCCGACGACGGCACCTGGCAGCAGTTCGAAACCGTTCCCATCTCGCGGCGGTCTCACTCCACCGCCTTCGATCCCGTTCACCGTCGGATGTACCTGTTCGGTGGCATCCACATTGCCGGGGGCACCTTTTCGGGCGATTCCCGAAACCTCGGCGACACGTGGATGTTGTCCCTGGACGCGCCACGACGCTGGACACGCCTCGATGCCCCGGGATTTCCCGCGGGTGAAGGCGGGAACGCCGTCATGATTCACGACCCGGTGCGGAATCGCCTCGTCGCGGTCAGCGGATCCTCAGCGACTACCGTCCGGGCGCTGCCACTCGAAGGAACGTTGCAGTGGACGACGCTGACCCCTTCCGGGATTCCGCCCTACCCGGTAGCCGGTGCTCACGCTGGCATTTACGATCCGCTGCGCGACCGGGTCGTCCTCTACTGCGGGTTCGGTTACGAAGGCGAGTTCTACGGCCACGAAACCTGGGAGCTTTCGCTCGCCGGCGGCGGTGCGTGGTCCCAGATCGCGACTGGCGGATATCCGGAAGGCACCACGGGCGGCGTGGCCTATGATCCGACGCGCGACCGAATGGTGCTCTGGGGGGACACCAACGGACCGTTCTGGACGTACGTCCTGCCGCTCGCGCCAGGATCCGAATGGGAGGCGTACGTCTCCGGGAGTCCGAACCCGGGCCAGCGGCCGCTGCCCTCCCTGGTCTACAGCCCCTCCAGCGATCGCGTCGTGCTGTTCGGCGGAGGTGTGGCCTCGGGAAACGCGTGGACGCTTCAGGATCTGGGTGGGTCCGTCAGCTGGGCGTCGGTTTCAGCGACGGGGCCTCCAGGCAACGAGCTCCCGAGCTCGATCTGGGATACCGAAACCGACGTCATGATCGAGACGGCGCCGGGAGCGGGAGGCGCCTATGCCGGCCTCACCGATCTGTGGCGGCTCGACCTGCTCCCGACCCCGCAGTGGACTCACGACGATGTTCCGAGACCGCCCCTGGGCAGGATCTCGGTGCCCATCGTGCTGGACGCGGCGCACGACCGCATCGTCGCCTACGACGGAACGCCGGACGTGAAGGTGGTCCCGCTGTCCAACCTGGCCGACTGGATGTCGCTCGCTCCCACGGGCTCGATCCCGGATCGCACCTTTCACACGGCGACGCTCGATCAGCTGCGGAACCGGATGCTGGTGATCGGCGGCACCAATCTTTCGCAGCAGGTCTGGCAGCTGTTCCTGGGAGCGACGCCCGCCTGGAGCCTGGTGACCACGGCCGGCACACCGCCGTCGGCGCGATATGGGCACACCACGATCTACGATCCCGTGCGCGACCGCATGATCGTCTTCGGTGGCAAGAGCAGCGGCGTGTTCAACGACGTGTGGGCGCTTTCGCTCTCGGGAACTCCGACCTGGTCGCAGCTCACGCCCACGGGATCCCCGCCTTCCGCCCGCGAGTCCCACAGCGCGATCTACGATCCCGTCCGCGACCGCATCATCGTGTCAGGGGGTACCAACGGCACCGATACCTTCGATGATGCCTGGGCGCTCCAGCTCTCGGGCACGCCGGCATGGACTCAGCTTTCATCTCCGGGTGCGAGCCTGGGCCACGCTGCGATCTACGAGCCCGTGGGTGATCGCATGGTGATCTTCGGCGGCCTCGCCAATCCCTTTGACCAGGGCTCCTGGTCCTTCAACAAAGTTCGGTCCCTGGATACTGCGAGCAACACCTGGACCACCTTGTCCCCGGCCGGGGTGACGCCCGTGAGGCGGGGTCAGCTCTACGGAGTCTACGATCCCGCTCGACGTCGCATGATCACCTACGGCGGCAAGTATGTCGGTTTGCCGGACCAGCTCGGACAAAGCGCCCGCGAGCCCCTGGGCGACATCAACGTGCTCCAGTGGGAGAGGGTCTTGTCGATTCCGACCCCCGGCGTGTCCGGTACTTCGAGCCTCGTCACGCGGATCCAGCCGAATCCAGGGCGCGAGCTGCAGACCATCGAGCTGAGCCTCGCGACTCCAGGTGCTCCCGCGGTCGAGATCCTCGACCTCTCCGGGCGCCGCGTGTGGCAGGAGCAGCTCGGGTCGCTTCCCGCCGGGACCCACCACGTGGTGTGGGGCGGGCGTGACCGACTCGGGGACCGCGTTCCCGCCGGCGTCTACTTCGCCCGGATTTCGGGAACGGCAGGTGCGAAGAGATTGGTGCGTGTGGAGTAAGGCAGCGGTTCTTCGTGAAACGACCGGTGCGGGCGGCGTAAAGCCGGCCGACGGTTTTCGCGTTGGCACGCTGCCGCGCGCCGCACGCCGCGCCGGGAGGGTTCGTTCCCTGCCAAGAATTCCGCACGCGGCCAAATTCGCTTGACCTCGGACCGACATCGGCTCACCGTGGAAACCGCTCCGGACGTTCTTCAACATTCGTCCGTGGAGGAAAGCCCATGGCGCGTGGCACGGTGAAGTGGTTCAACCATGTGAAGGGCTACGGCTTCATCTCCTCCGAAGGGGATCTGGACGTTTTCGTCCATCACTCCTCGATCGAAGGCTCGGGGTTCCGCACGCTGCAGGAAGGAGAGCAGGTGGAGTTCGAAATTCGACGAAGCGATCGCGGGCCCGAAGCATCCCACGTCATCCGAGTACACTGATTCCGCCTTTCCGGAGCACGACCGGCCCGGCGCGAAAGTGCCGGGCCGTGTCGCTTCCCCGGCGCGGGATTCCGCCTCGGGCTTGACACGCCCCCTATTCTCGACGCCATGTTCGAGTCCCTGCTCAAAACTATCTTTGGCTCCAAACACGAACGTGACGTAAAGCGAGCCGCCGCCCGCGTCGACGAGATCAACCGTCACTTCGAGGGCCTGTCCGGCCTCGGCGACGAAGCGCTGGTGGCGAAGACCGCGGAATTCAAGGCCCGCATCGCGGAAGCTGTCCGCGAGCTCACGGACCCCGAGGAGCGCCGGGCCCGCGAGCGGGAGGTCCTCGAGGAGGTCCTCCCCGAGGCGTTCGCCGTCGTTAAGGAGGCCTGCCGGCGCCACGTCGGCCGGACCTGGGACGTCGTCGGCATCCCGATCCGCTGGGAGATGGTGCCCTACGACGTCCAGCTCATCGGCGGGATCATGCTCCACGACGGCAGGATCGCCGAGATGGCGACCGGCGAGGGCAAGACCCTGGTCGCGACGATGCCGCTCTACCTGAACGCCCTCACCGGGCGCGGCTCCCACCTGGTCACCGTCAACGACTACCTCGCGCGCCGGGACAGCGAGTGGATGGGGCGCATCTATCAGTTCCTCGGGCTGACGGTCGGCTGCATCCAGCAGGGGATGGATCCGACGCAGCGCCGCGTGCAGTACAGCTGCGACATCACCTACGGCACCAACAACGAGTTCGGCTTCGATTACCTGCGCGACAACATGGCGACGGCGCCTGAGTCGCGGGTCCAGCGCCCGTTCACCTACGCGATCGTCGACGAAGTGGACTCGGTGCTGGTCGACGAGGCGCGCACGCCGCTCATCATCTCGGGTCCGGTCGAGCACAGCGACCAGGCGTTCGACGAGCTGAAGCCGCTGGTCGACCGCGTGGTGAAGGCCCAGAACCAGTGGGTGAACCAGACGCTGAGCGAGGTCGAGCCCAAGCTCGACACCGCCGACAAGGATTCCGAGATCGGCGTCAAGCTCCTGCAGGTGCATCGGGCGGCGCCCCGCCACAAGCGGCTCATCAAGCTGATCTCCGAGCAGCCGGCGGTGAAGGGCTTCATCACGAAGACCGAACTCGAATTCCTGCGCGACAAGCGGATGCACGAGATCGACGAGGAACTCCTCTTCGCCATCGACGAGAAGGCGCGGAACGTCGACCTGCTCGAGAAGGGCCGCGAGCACATGTCCCCGCAGGACGCGGACCGCTTCGTGGTGCCGGACCTGGCGGCCCAGCTCTCGGAGCTCGAGGGCCGCGAGGACATGACGCCCGAGGAGAAGATCAAGGCGCGCGACGAGATCTACTCCGCGTACCGGATCAAGAACGAGCGCATCCACAACATCAGCGCGCTGCTCAAGGCGTACTCGCTGTACGAGAAGGACGTCGAGTACGTGGTCCAGGACGGCAAGGTCCTGATCGTCGACGAGTTCACCGGCCGCCTGATGCCGGGCCGCCGCTATTCCGACGGGCTCCACCAGGCGATCGAGGCCAAGGAAAACGTCCATGTCGAGGGCGAGACCCAGACGCTCGCCACCATCACGCTCCAGAACTTCTTCCGCATGTACGAGAAGCTGGCCGGCATGACCGGAACGGCCGAGACCGAGGCCCGCGAGTTCTGGGAGATCTACAAGCTCGACGTCGCCGTGGTGCCGACGCACCGCAAGGCCGTGCGGCGCGACATGGAAGACGTCGTCTATCGCACCAAGCGTGAGAAGTACAACGCGGTGGTGGAGGAGATCGCCGAGCTGAACGCCAAGGGACAGCCGGTGCTGGTCGGCACGATCAGCGTGGACGTGAGCGAGGTGCTGTCGCGCTTCCTCAAGCGGCGTGGCGTCAAGCACACCGTGCTGAACGCGAAGTACCACCAGCAGGAGGCCGAGATCGTGGCGGGCGCCGGCCAGAAGGGCGCGGTCACGATCGCCACCAACATGGCGGGGCGCGGCACCGACATCAAGCTCGGCCCCGAGGTGCCGGCACTCGGCGGTCTCCACATCATCGGCACCGAACGGCACGAGTCGCGCCGCATCGACCGCCAGCTGCGCGGGCGCTCGGGGCGCCAGGGCGATCCCGGCTCGTCGCGCTTCTACCTCTCGCTCGAGGACGACCTGATGCGCCTCTTCGGCGCCGAGCGGATCTCACGCCTCATGGAGCGCATGGGGGTCGAGGAGGGCGAGGTCATCGAGCACCCGCTGGTGACGCGCTCGATCGGCAACGCGCAGAAGCGGGTCGAGGCCCACAACTTCGACATCCGGAAGCACCTGCTCGAGTACGACAACGTCATGAACCAGCAGCGCACGCTGGTATATGACCTGCGCAACAAGGCGCTGTCGTCCGCCGACATGAGCGCGACCGTGATCGAGGACCTCAACGAGGTCGTCGAAGGACGGGTCGCCAAGTACGCCGTGGCCGGTGCGCACCGCGACGAATGGAACCTGAAGGGGCTGGCCGACGAGCTGTCCTACCTCTTCATGTCCCTGATCCCGCTCGAGCAGATCCAGACCGATTCGCTGGAGGACCTGGTCGAGCGGTCCCAGGAGGCCGGGCTCCGCACGTACCGCTCGCGGGAGACCGAATTCAGCGCTCCGATGCTGCGGGACGTCGAGCGGCACCTCTACCTTTATACGCTCGACGAGCACTGGCGCGACCACCTGTACGAGCTCGACCACCTGAAGGGCGGGATCGGGCTCCGGGCCTTCGGCCAGAAGGATCCGCTGCTCGAGTACAAGAAGGAGGCGTTCGCGCTCTTCGAGACCCTGATGACCGACGTGCGCGAGGAGTTCGTGCAGCGGCTCTTCCGGGTACAGCTCGTGCCGGAAACCATGCGCGAGATGGAGCGCCGGCCGCGGCCGCGGCAGATGGTGGCCCAGCACGCCGAGACGCAGAGCTTCGCGAGCGGCATGCCCGGCGGCGAGCAGGAGGTGCGGGTCGGACGGCCCCAGGCGCCGGCCGCGGCCCCCGCGGCCGCTCCGGTGCGGACCGGGCCGCGGGTCGGACGCAACGATCCCTGCCCGTGCGGCAGCGGCAAGAAGTACAAGAAGTGCCACATGCCGATCGACGAAGGGGCGGTCGTCACCGAATGATCGAACATCGCCTGCCGGAGAACGTCGCCCGCCTGCTGCGCCTCCTCGCCGAGCGCCTGGAATCCTACGCGGAGGGCGACGAGCTGGCGTTCGACGGCCTGGGCCCGGATCTGGAGGAGGGCATCGCGACCACGTCGGACGTCGAGCTGGCCGCACTGCTGCTCCGCGGCGTCGCGGGTGCCGCGACCGCCGCGCCTTCGGCCGACCCGTCGGTCGAGCCGGCGGGACGGAGCCTCCGAGTGTGGAGCCGCGAAGAGCGCGAATCGCTGAGCCCCGAGGCATTCGGGTATCTGCTCGATCTCAAGAACCGTGGCGAGCTGAGCCCGGGGCAGTTCGAGCGCGTGATGGATCAGCTGGCTGCCGCCGAGGAGCGACCCGTGCCACTGGAAGCGGCACGCGAAGCCGCGAGCCAGGTGGTCCTCGAGCGGGGCACAGGGACGGTCGATGGCTCCTTCGACACCACCCACTGACGGCGACAGCACGCCGAAAAAAACCATGAAGAAAAAAACCACCAAAGCCGCCGGCGTGCCGGCGGCGGAAGACACCGCCACGACCGAGACGAAGCCGGCCGCGAAGAAGCGCGCCAAGTCCGGTGGCGCGGCGAAGCCCAAGACCGCCCGCGCTCCGGCGCGGGCAGCCAAGGCGAAGGGCGGCGACGGAGCCCCGGCCCCGGCGCGCGGCGCCGGTCGCTCGCTCGTGATCGTCGAGTCGCCGACCAAGTCGCGCACCCTGGTGAAATTCCTCGGGCGCGGCTACAACGTGATGGCGTCGAACGGGCACATCATGGACCTGCCGAAGAGCAAGCTCGGCGTGGACATCGACAACGACTTCGAGCCCGAGTACGAGCCGATCCGCACCAAGAACCAGGCCCTGGCCAAGCTCAAGATCGCGGCCGAGAGCGCCGAGCGCATCTATCTCGCCCCCGACCCCGACCGCGAAGGGGAGGCGATCGCGTGGCATCTCGCCAGCGCGCTCAAGAGCGCGAAGAAGCCGCTGCTGCGCCTGACCTTCAACGAAATCACCGAGCGCGCGGTGAAGCAGGCGCTCGAACATCCGCGGAAGATCGACATGAACCTGGTGAATGCGCAGCAGGCGCGCCGGGTTCTCGACCGCCTCGTGGGTTACAAGGTGAGCCCCCTGCTCTGGAAGACGCTCTACTTCGGGCTCTCCGCGGGCCGCGTGCAGACGGTGGCGCTCCGCCTCCTGTGCGATCGCGAGGACGCGATCGAGGCGTTCGTACCGGTCGAGTACTGGACCGTCGAGGTGGACTACGAGACCGTGGCGGGCGAGCGCTTCACCGCGCGGCTGGTCCGGGTGGGCGCCGACGACCTCGAGCAGGGCCAGATCCGCGGCGACAACGCCGCCCATACGGCACGCGCCCTGGCGGACGAGCTGGCGAAGGCATCCGCGGTGGTGAGCGCGGTGCAGACCTCGCCCAAGCAGGTGCACCCGCGGGCGCCGTTCATCACCAGCACGCTCCAGCAGACGGCGTTCAACCGGCTGGGCTTCGCGAGCCAGCGCACCATGAAGATCGCGCAGCAGCTCTATGAAGGAGTGACACTCGGCAGCCAGGGCAGCGTCGGCCTCATCACCTATATGAGAACCGACTCACCGCGCCTGGCCGGCGAGGCGATCGACTCGATCCGGGGCTGGCTCACCGAACAGCTCGGCCCCGAGTACGTCCCCGCGGAGGTGCGCCAGTATCGCGGCAAGAAATCTGCGCAGGACGCCCACGAGGCGATCCGCCCGACCGACGTGGTGCGCACGCCCGAGTCCATTCGCCCCTTCCTCACCGAGGAGCAGTTCAAGCTCTACGACCTGATCTGGAAGCGGGCTGCTTCCTCGCAGGCGGCTTCGGCCGAGTACCTGGCGACGACGGTCGAGATCGAGGCGGGCCGACTCGGCCTCAAGTCCACCGGACGGATCCTAAAGTTCGCGGGATTCCAGAAGCTTTACGGCATGGACGAGGAAGACGAGGAACGCGACGGCCGGCTTCCCGAGCTTTCCACCGGCGAAGCCCTGAGGCTCGCGTCAGAACCGGTCGGCGGCGCGGCCAAGGATGATGAGGAGGCTGCGGTCCCGGTGGCGGGCGGCGTGGTGCGTCCCGACCAGCATTTCACGCAGCCGCCGCCGCGCTACACGGAAGCGTCGCTGGTCAAGGCGCTCGAGGAGGAGAACATCGGGCGGCCGAGCACCTACGCCACCATCGTCACCACCATCACGTCCCGCCAGTACGTGGAGCGCGATCGCGGACGGCTGGTGCCGACCGATCTCGGGCGCACGGTGGTCCGGCTCCTCGTGCAGGAGTTCCCGGACGTGTTCGACGTCGGGTTCACCGCCAACATGGAGGACGAGCTCGACGGCATCGAGGAAGGCGAGCAGGAGTGGCAGCAGGTGGTGCGCGAGCTGTGGACCCCGCTTCACCGCGACCTCCAGCGCGCCGAGAAGCAGGTGAAGTCGCTGCGCGAAGGGGTGCAGAAGACCACCGAAATCGAGTGCCCGAACTGCGGGCGCAAGCTGATCCGCCGCTTCGGTCGGCGCGGGGCGTTCCTCGCCTGCCCGGGTTACCCGGAGTGCAAGTACACGCGGCCGGTGGACGAGCAGGAGCTGCCGGTTCCGGTGCCCGGCACCTGCCCCGAGTGCGGCTCCGGGCTGGTCGCCCGCAACGGCCCCTACGGGCGGTTCATCCACTGCTCGCGCCGCCCCGACTGCAAGTTCACGAAGCCGTTCACGCTCGGCATCGCGTGCCCGGAGTGCGGGATCGGCGAGCTGGCGGAGCGGCGCTCGAAGCGCGGCAAGGTCTTCTACGGATGCATCCGCTACCCGGAGTGCACGTTCGCCGTGTGGGACAAACCGCGCGCGACGCCCTGTCCGAGCTGCGGCGCGCCGTTCCTCGTCGAGAAGTTCACGAAGAAGGGGCTCGTGCTGCGCTGCGTCAAGTGCAAGTACGCCTCGGATCCGGACCCGACCGCGCTCACCGGCGCGGGATCGTCGAGTGCGTGAGGCGCTCGAGCGCTTCCTGACGGAGCTCGGCTCGCTGCGGCGGGCCTCGCCACACACGCTGTCCGCCTACCGCCGCGACGTCACGCGCGTGCTCGACCTCGCGGGCAAACCGGGTGCGGCGGTCGCGCCCTCCGCGTGGACCCGCGAGCTGCTCGAAAAGGGCTTGCGCGAGCTCTACCGCCAGGGCGTCTCGACCGCGACCGCGTCGCGTGCGCTGGCCGCCTGGCGCAGCTTCTCGCGCTTCTGCGTGCGGCGCAGCATCGTCGCTTCCGATCCCGCGCGCTCGCTTCCGTTTCCACGCATGCCCCGCCGCCTGCCGCGCACGCTGCCGTCGCAGGATCTCGCGGCGGCGCTCGACCGCCTGTCGGGCGGCGACGCGAACGCGCGCCGCGACCGCGCCATGCTCGAGCTGGCGTACTCGTGCGGACTCCGCCTCTCCGAGCTCGTGGGACTCAACGAAGGGGACATGGATCTCGCGTCGCGCCTGGTGCGGGTGCGCGGCAAGGGCCGCCGCGAGCGCGTCGTGCCGATGGGGGACACCGCGCGCACGGCGATCGTGGCGCATCTCGCCGTGCGGCCGGTTCCCCGGCCCGGACCGGGCGGAACGAAGGCGGTCTTCGTGAACGCACAGGGGACACGGCTCTCGGGGCGCACGTTCCAGCGCATCGTCCGCCGCCGGCTCGCCGAGGTGGCGGGCGGACTCGGCGTCACGCCGCACGCGCTCCGCCATTCGTTCGCGAGCCATCTCCTCGACCGCGGCGCCGACCTGCGCGCAATCCAGGAGATGCTCGGCCACCGGTCGCTCGCGACCACCCAGGTGTACACGCACGTTTCACACGCCCGGCTCAAGAAGGCGTATCGCCAGGCCCATCCACGTGCGTAGGTGCTTGGGCCTAGGGGTCGTGCTCCTCCTGCTTGCGGGGTGCGCGAAGAAGGAGCCGCCCTCGGGCGGGCCACCGGATCTCGAGCCGCCGCGCGTCGTCTCGAGCGAGCCGGATTCGGGCGCTGCCGGCGTGGCGCCGAGTGCGCGGCTGAGCGTGACCTTCAGCGAGAACATGGAGCCGCGTTCGGCGGCGGAAGCGGTGTCGCTCGCGCCGCCGGTCGAGATCCGACAGCGCCGCTGGCACGGCCGCACGCTCGAAGTGGTGCTGGCCGATTCGCTGGAGTCGAACCGGACGTACACGCTGTTCGTCTCGCCGACCGCGCGCGACCGCCACAACAATCCCTATGGGACCGGGACCACCATCGTCTTCAGCACCGCGCCGACCTTCCCGGCGGGTGCGATCGAGGGCCGCCTCCACGCCGAGGGCTTCGGCGACGGCGGCGCCTACATCTGGTGTTACCACGAGGGCCGGCAGCCGGACAGCACGGCGCGCGATTTCGACGCCCTGGGGCTGACCGACGACGAGGGGCGGTTCCAGGTCTCGGGCCTGCAGGCGCCGGGCCGCTACCGGCTGTGGGTGTTCGCCGACCTCGACGACAACCGCTCGCTCGAGCCCGATCGCGACGTGTTCGTCGCGGCCGACACCGTGATCGACCTCACCGCCGAAGCGCCGGTCGCGCGCGATCTGCTCTTCCAGGTCGTCAATCCCCGCGCGCCTGCGAAGGTCGAAGGGGTGGTGATAGACTCCACCGCCGACAGCACGGGGACCCTGGTCGTGCTCGCCGTCGGCGTGCCGGATTCCACCCAGCGCATGCTGACGGAAGCGGTCCATGGGAAGTTCGAGCTGATGCTGGCGCCGGGCGAGTGGATGCTGCGCCTGTTTCGCGATCTCAACGACAACCGTACCCTGCAGGGTGATCGCGAGCGGGCGAGCGACACGCTGCGACTCCACGTGCCGCCGGCGGCGACCATTCCGAACGTGCCGCTCGTGCTGAGGCCGTAGACGAGGAGGCGGGGGTGGAGATTCCGTTCGCGAAGATGCACGGCGCCGCCAATGACTTCGTCGTGATCGATCATCGCCGGACCCGCCTCGAACCCACGAAGGAATGGGTCGCGAAGCTGTGCGACCGGCGGCGCGGCGTGGGCGCCGACGGCCTGCTCCTCCTCGAAGAGGATCCCGACGCCGACTTCGCGATGCGTTACTACAATTCGGACGGCGGGGAAGCCGACTGGTGCGGCAACGGCGCCCGCTGCATCGCGCGCTTCGCGTTCGCGCTCGGGCTTGGGAAAGACGGCCGGGTGCGGTTCCGCACCGCGATCGGTCCCCAGGAAGCCCAGGACCTGGGTCCGGTCATTGCACTGGAGTTCGGGCACGTCCACGACCTCCCGGAGCCGGTCGAGCTGGCGGCCGCCGGCAACCGGTTCCGCGGGCGCCTGGTCCTGGCCGGGGTCCCGCACTTCGTGACCTGGGTCGATCGCGTCGGTGACGTCCCGGTTGCGGAATGGGGCAGACTCCTGCGCCATGCGCCGGAGCTCGGTGCGGCCGGCGCCAACGTGGATTTCATCGAGCGCCTCGACCGCGGGATCGCGATGCGCACCTACGAGCGGGGGGTGGAGGGCGAGACGTTGGCCTGCGGGAGCGGTGCGATCGCCTCCGCGATCACCGCCCACCTCGAGGGGCTGACGGCGCCGGTGACGGTGCGCACCCGCGGGGGCGACGACCTGGTGGTCGGTCTCGAGAAGAACGGTGATGGCTGGCGGGTGCGGCTGACCGGGCCGGCGGAATTCGCATTTCACGGGACTCTGTCCTGAAAGGAGCAGTGATGTACGAGGGACTCATCGTAGCGATGGTGACGCCGTTCCGGGGCGGCGCCGTGGATCTCGAGGCCTCCGGGCGGCTGGTCGAGTTCCTGATCGACGGCGGGACGCAGGGAATCGTGGTCTCCGGCTCGACCGGTGAGGCCGCGACCTGCACCGTGGAGGAGCGGCGAAACCTGTGGCGCCACGTGCGCGAGGTGGCGGGCGGGCGGGTGCCGATTATCGCCGGCACCGGCACCAACAACACGGCTGAGAGCATCACGCTGACCCGGATGGCCGAGGACGTGGGGCTCGACGGCGCCATGATCGTGACGCCCTACTACAACAAGCCGCAGCCGCGCGGGCAGGTCGAGCACTTCCGCGCCATCGCCCGCTCCACCCGGCTGCCGCTCGTGCTCTACAACGTTCCGGGGCGGACCGCGACCAACACGCTGCCCGAGACCTTCGAGAAGGTGGCCGACCTGCCCAACGTGATGGCCGTGAAGGAGGCGTCCGGCAACCTGGACCAGGCGACCGGGGTGGCGAGGACCCGCCTCACCCTGCTTTCGGGGGACGACTCGCTGACCCTGCCCATGATCGCGGTGGGGGCGAAGGGCGTGATCAGCGTGGTCGGCAACGCCGCCCCGCGCGCGATGCGCGAGCTCGTGGACCTCGGGCGGGCCGGGAACGTGGCCGAGGCCGCACGGCTCCACCAGCGGCTGCTCCCGCTCTTCAAGGCCCTCTTCATGGAGTCCAATCCGGCCCCCGTGAAGTTCCTGCTGTCGGCGATGCGGCTGATGGCCAACGAGCTGCGGCTGCCGCTCGTTCCCGCGGAAACGGCCACCGAGCAGGCCGTCCTGGCCGCGGCGGCGGCCGCCGGGGTGAACCTGGAGGCGCCGGCCGGGGTTCCGGCCCGGAGGTGATCCCGCTCGTGCTCTACGGCGCCGCCGGCCGCATGGGCAAGGCAGTCGAGGATGCGGTACGCACGAATTCGCATTTCCGAATCAAGGCTCGGGTGGATACTGGACCCTCGGGTGGGGGGAGTGGTGTAGAAAAGTCGGAGCTTCCCGTGCGTGGCGACGTGGTCATCGACTTCTCCAGTCCCTCCGGATTCGTCGCCGCGTGTCGGGTCTGCCGCGAGACCGGCGCGGCTCTGGTGTCAGGGACGACGGGACTCGGTGCCGCGGAGGAACAGGTTCTGCGGGAGACGGCGGCGCACTCGCCGGTGCTGCATGCGACGAACTTCAGTCTCGGAGTCGTGGTCCTGAGGCGTGCGCTGGAGGCTGCGCTCCGTTCCCTCCCCGCGGGGTGGGACGTCGAGATCCTCGAGCGGCATCACCGGGGGAAGGCCGACGCTCCTTCCGGGACGGCCCTGACCCTGGCGCGCGAAGTCGCCGCGGCCCGCGGGTTCACCGAAGAGTCATTCCGCAACGGCCGCTCCGGACGCACCGGCGCCCGGCCCGAACGGGAGATTGGAATTCACGCAGTGCGGGGCGGAACCTGGGTTGGTGATCACCAGGTGCTGCTCGCCGGTGAGGGAGAGTGGCTCGAGTTGCGCCACGTTGCCCAAGACCGGGGGGCTTTCGCCCAGGGTGCACTGGCCGCAGCGAATTTCGTAGCTGGCGCCGGGCCCGGCCTCTACAATCTTTTCGACGTGATCGGTTCCAAGACCGATCGAGGACCGCGCTCATCTTAGCCAGGAGTACGAATGAGTCACCCGCGCCGGATCTTCCTCGCGCTTGCTCTTCTGCTGGCCGCGCATCCGGCATCCGCGCAAGTCTTCGGTAAGAACAAGGTTCTGTACGAACCGCTGGATTGGGCGGTCCTCGAAACGCCGCACCTGCGATTCCATTTCTATGCTGAAGAAGAGAGTCTCGCGCGCCGCCTCGTCGTGTTCGCGGAGAGCGTGTGCGTCGAGTACGACGGTCGTTTCCGTCTCGAATCCGAGAAGCAGATTCCGTTCATACTGTTCTCGGCTCATCATCTGTTCCAGCAGACCAACGCGACCTACGGGCTGATCCCCGAGTCCACCGGCGGACTCACCGAGCTGATCAAGGGTCGCGTGCTGCTGCCGCACACCGGATCGTGGCACCGTCTCAAGTGGGTGACGCGGCACGAGCTGGCGCACGCGTACATGCTCGAGAAACTCAGCCGCGTGATGCGCGAGAATCGGCGCAGCCAGAACTACATGCCGCCGCTGTGGTTCATCGAAGGCCTCGCCGAGTACTGCGGAACCACCTGGGACGCCGACGCCGAGGGCCTGCTGCGCGACGCCGTGCTCTCGGGTCGCGCGTATCCGCTGACCCGCAGCGAGCCGATCACCGGCACCGTGCAGATGTACAAGGAAGGCCAGTCCTTCCTGCTCTACCTGGCGGAGCGTTTCGGCGACGCGAAGATCTTCGACCTGATGGACAACTGGCACCGCGCCGAGGACTTCGAGTCCGTGTTCAAGATCACGTTCGGCCTCCCGCTCGCCGAGGTGGACGAGGACTGGTTCCAGACCCTGCGCCGTCGCTACTACCCGGTGGTCGCCGAGGCGAAGACGCCGGACGAGACCGGCCGCAAGCTCACCTATCGCGGACCGTTCAACCTCGGCCCGCGCGTCCTGCCGTCCAAGAACGATTCCACGGTGCGCTTCTGCTACTTCCACGCGCGCGAAGGCGCGGTCGACCTGGTGGTGAGCGAGCCGAAGAAGGACGGCTCGCGGCACGAGCGCCGGCTGCTGCGCGGCGGCAACTCCGCGAAGTTCGAGTCGGTGCATCTCTTCCAGAACCGGCCGGACGCCTCGCCCGATGGCAAGATCGCACTTTCGTCGAAGTACGGTGGACGCGACGCGCTCTACATCCTCGATTCGAAGAACGGCAAGCTGGAATGCCGGATCGAATTCCCGGGCATCGTCGCGATCAACGACCCGAGCCTGCTGCCGGGCAGCCAGGGCGTCGTGTTCTCCGCGCAGGACAATGGCGGCAGCAGCGATCTCTATCGGGCCCGCTGGAAGAACGCGAAGGTGCAGCTCGAGCGGCTCATGCACGACGACTACGACGACATCGAGCCGGACGTCTCGCCCGACGGCAAGTGGATCGTGTTCGCCTCCGATCGCGGCGAGCGCGGCGGCCGTTATTCGCTCTTCCGCATGGCGCTCGAGAGCTCGAGCGCCGGGCCGACGGCGGTGGTGCCGGCCACGACCGGCCCCCCGGGGGTCGCCTACGCCAGCATCGATCCCGACGATCCGACGATGGTGGCGCCGGCGCCGGCGAAAGCCGTCCAGGCCGGGCAGATCGAACGCATCTCCGATCCGGCTTCGGGCGACGATCGCCAGCCCGTCTTCTCACCGGACGGCAAGTGGATCGCCTTCCGTTCCACCCGCGGTGGCACGAGCGATCTCTACGTGCGCTCCGCGGAGCCCGGTCCCGAAGTGCGCCGCGTCACGCGGCTGCTGGGGCCGGCCATGGATCCCGACTGGCTCCGCAACGGGCGCGGCCTGCTCTACACGGCCCAGCACGAGGTCACGTTCCAGACGTACCAGATCCCGGTCCAGCCCGATTCGCTCCCGATCGAGGTCGAAACCGGCAGCCCGGAAGCCCCGCTGCTGCCCCAGGTGGTCTATCAGGATCCGACCAAGCGCTATCAGCGTCGTCTCGGGCTCGATCTGACGAGCAACACCGTCGGTGTCAACACCTCGATGGGCGGTCTCGGCGGAGCGAGCCAGATCGCGCTCAGCGACATCCTCGGGAACGAGAACATCTACCTCTTCATCGCCAACGACGCCGAGCGCTTCGGCGACTTCTGGGACGGCTGGCAGTTCGGCGTGACGTACCTCAACCGGTCGCGGCGGCTCAACTGGGGCGTGGGCCTCTTCCGCCTCACCGAGATGTACGACCAGACCCGCGATGCGGTGCGGCGCGAGAAGCGGTTCGGCACCCAGGGGCTCGCGAGCTACGCGTTCAGCAAGTTCCTGAGGGTCGAGGGCACGGTGACCCTGCGCCACGCGAGCGACCACCTGATGGAGGACGGCACCGCGGGGAATGTCGACCTGATCACGAACACGCTCGCGCTCGTCAACGACAACACGCGTTGGACCTGGCTCGGTCCCGCGGGCGGCCAGCGCATGTATCTCGGCGGCAGCATCACGCGCGATCTGACGACCGGACGCGGCGACGTCGCCAGCGTGGTGGCGGAGGCCCGCCACTACGGCCTCATCATGCCGAACGTGGTGTCGGCGACCCGCATCCAGGGACGCACGAGCTTCCTGCGCGACGCCGGCCAGTTCTACCTGGGACAGAGCTCGCTGCGCGGCTTCGATCGCCGAGCGCTTTCCGGCATGCGCACGCTGGTGATCCAGGAGGAGCTGCGGTTCCCGCTCATCCAGCGCCTGCGGGTGGCGCTCCCCGCCGCCTGGGAATTCCCGACCATCAGCGGGGCGGTGTTCTCGGATGCGGGTTACGCGTGGGACGAGGGCCGGCCGATCCGGGCTGGTAACGTTGGCTTCGGGTTCTTCGTGCTCGGCGGATACTTCCCGGCGCTGCGCTGGAACTACGTCTGGACCACGACCGACTTCCAGTCACTGCCGAGCAAGCCCAGAACAGAATTCTGGATCGGCTTCAATTTCTAGGGTTGTGGAGCGAAGAATGTAGCTGGCGAGGATCCTGCGAAGAGCCGGTGCGTGATCAAGCGCACCGGCTCTTCCTTCATCCCCCCGTTCTGTCCCAGACCGTGGTGTCGCTTCCACTTGGACC
>Ga0137452_1000053_pt1 | contig 44037 bp, 72 predicted proteins | sample EasRivERMGT513_2_FD_102312 | JGI IMG/M metagenome (GOLD analysis project Ga0137452, IMG submission 102312) | Soil microbial communities from meander-bound floodplain in the East River, Colorado, USA - East River MetaG ERMGT513_2 | ecosystem: Environmental > Terrestrial > Soil > Floodplain ...
ACGATAAGAGCAACGGCCCCGAAGACCATGCCGATCACGAGACACAGCGCATAGACCGTCAGATAGTTGGGAGGCTCGCCACGTCTCGATAGGGGGTCGGGGGAGAACAGGGGCGTCGGCGGCCCCGGGGGCGTGTACGTGCGGTCGCGCCAAGCACCGCCAGTCATGCCGGCACCGGGACGCGGAACGTCTGCCCGCGTTCATGCGAGGCGAACGGACGCGCATGGTTAAAGCGACGATTCCATCGAATCTCACTCGTGTCGCACAGGCACGGGTGCTCATGGTCCTTGTCGTCCCCGTCACACCACGGCGGACACGTGTAGACGTGCTCCGCGTGAGGACGCAACGTCATCCCGTCTTTGACCGCTTGCCGCAATGTCATCCGCTTCACAGGCGCGACGGTCGGCCGGTCCTGCATGCGCGCCCACGTCGGGTCGCAGAGCACGTGCTGCCGACCACGGCACCCGCAGTCCCACGTCTTTGGGCGCGGATCGACGCTTCGATCACATCCTTGACCGTCGAAACGGTCCAGCGACGGCAGACCACGTGCACGGAACCTTTGCAGAGGCAGGGGGTGAACGTGGCGGGGGTCACAGGCGTTCCACCGTGTCCAACAACGTCCGATAGGCCGACCTTCCGAGAAGATTCTCCAGACCATGCGTATGCCGTTCCACGGCCCGATACTTAGATTCAGCCTTGCGGGAATCGGCATTGTAGCCGTACTCCTCGGCCCATGCCTCGAAGCTGCCCGCGTTGTCGTAACCTGACGCATCAGACGCAAGACAATCGAGCACGTCCTCGACACCCGGCTCACGACGGATGGCGGGACCCTGCGAAAAGTACACGGTCAAGCTCGACCGGCCCGCGCGCAGGACACACTTGTAATGCGAAGAACCCGGCATCATCTCCGGCATGTTTGGGTTCCCGTCGGCCCAGTCTGCCGTCATGCGCACACCCGCTGAGATGAGAAACGTTCGCATCGTCATGGCTACGCCTCCTCAAATTCAGCCTTGCGGCTGAGGAATCCGGGATTGTGGGTGTCGTTGTATTGCTTGCACAGATCCCGCGCGTCTGCATATGTCACATGCTTTCGCGTGTACGTTTTCGGTCCTGGACCGGGGACGCGTTCTCCGTGCGAACCACGGCGCCACCAGTTCCGTACGAAAACGTTGTAATAGGTGTCCATGTCATCGCGCGCTGCCATGGCATCGGCAATCACAGACGCCTGGACAGTGGACTCGGCGATTTCCACGCCATCAACAAGGGTTTGCAAGATGTCCCGCATTTCCCAAAAGACCGAAACCTCTACGTCCATACGTCTTGCGTCCATGGTGTCTCCCTTAGTGCGGCAAGCGCGCCGCGACGATGGTGAGCATGTAGACCGTGGGGAGGGCTATCAGTGCGGTCAGAGTCAGGAGCCAGGCGAGGACACGCGCGTCCATGCGTGCTCACCACCAGCCGAGCGCTGATAGATCGCGCATGTAGATGGTGTCCGCAATCGCTTCGTACGCCTGCGCTGTCTGAATTTCGCCACGCAGGCGCGCCCGGTACGCCGTCTCCGCATTCCAGGCGTAGCACGCCAAGGCTTTGGCGACCCTGGTAGCGCCGGTTCTCCGCAAGCCTAAGCGGCGCGCCAACGCGCGGCCGGTGCCCGGGCTTGTCGTCAGGGTGCCAAACGTTCGGAGGAATTCCGTGCGCTCTTCTGGATCGTCCAAATTCCAGTGCCTAACGACGGAGCGTATGGGGTCCGTAGTCTTGCGTTGCGTCGTCGTCATGGGCTAGCCCTCCACCACGCGGAGAATGGCGCGGGCTTTGTCGAGTACAACGCGGTAGCGCACCTTGGTGGGATACGGGATGTACGTCTCGATGGCATCGTCCAAGTCAAGATCGAACACGGATTGCCAGGCCGCCAGCATCGCGGGCGCCTGGGCGATCAGACGGGCATTGGCGGCGTTCTCGCCAGGCTCAGCGGCAGACGTGTCTACGTGAGCGATGATGAGCCCGGAGCCATAGATCGTATGCGGTGCCTTGCCAGACTTTGTGCCAGCAGTCCACGGGCCCGGCGTGTGCGTCGTCGTCATGGCGTGGTCACCTCCCGCTTGAGAAGTTTTCGAGCCTCCTGCACGTGGCAGTAGCTCGCTTCACAATCCTCATGTCGCTTGTCACTGGCGTCGACTTCCTCCACGAACAGCACCAATAGCTCAAGCACCTCTGCGAGCCGCTGCTCGACGGTTTTTTTGGCCATCAGTTCACCTCTAGCCCGTCGAGGGCATCGTGGGAGCGGAGTCGTCATGACGTCCCCTTCCGCAGCCGCAGCAGCATGCCGGCGCCACTCCCTCGCCCGTGGTACGTGAACCCGTCGATCACGGCCCGCGCGTGTCCGGTGATGCGAAGACGGCCCAGCGTGACGCCGTCCCATGTGCGGAGCGTCTTCTCGTCCTGGCTCGGGTAGCCCATGACGGCACCGCGCGTGTGATCGATGACACTCCCCAGGGCGGAGAAGTCTCGGCCCTGGAATGTCACCGCGCCCACTTCGACGTGGGCGCCGGCTGGGGTGACGTGGTGTGTCGCGGTGGAGATCATCGCGTCCCTCCTGTGTGCGGTCGGTTGAGGTAGCATCTAGGGAGAAGGCTATAGGATCTAGGCGATACTGTCAAGCCCTATTTTCAGGCTCACGGTTTCTCTGCCTTCACAGGGGCTTGTCAGACGGACCCGGTTCGGGCTATACTAGGGAGTCAGGAGGGTACGACGATGCTCCCGACCCAACCGAAGATGGGTACGCTCGTCCGGCTCCATCGTCAAGCGGCCGGTCACTCCATGGAGGCCCTGGCGCGCCTCGCGGATATCGCCTACTCCACGTTGTCTGAGCTGGAGCGCGGGATCTCCACGGCGGACACCCTCACCCTGATCAAGATCGCCGACGTGCTCGGGATCTCCCTGGATACGCTCATGGTGGCGCCAGTGCGCAAGACTAAGCGGGAGCGTTGACGTGCGGCAGTTCGGGCTCGGGCTTGGCGTGCTCTGGAGTGCTGGTGCGTGTGGCGTGTTCGGGGTGTCCGTACTGGCGGGGGAGTGGTCGGTGGCGTGGTGGGCGGTCACCTATGGGTGGATCGGGCTCTGGTTGGTGTGGACGTGTCGGGTGAGAGTGACAGATTGACAGTCGTGCGGAGCGGATGTCCTCCGTGTGCTTATTAGGATTAGGATAAGAGTAAGAGTAGACGTTAAGAGTTAGTTATATTCGTACTTGTGACTCGTACCAGTACTAGTACTTGTAACTTGTAGTCCTTCTCCTTCTAGAGAGATAACCTATTGATAGTTAAAAGTAAACGTTACAAGTACTTGTGCAAGTGTTTGTACTGAGTACTTGTACTCAATCCTACTCCTGTAAGAGATGTAACCTATTAATAGTTCAACGTTAAACGTTAACACGCTACTCTCGGTCCCCTGCCAGCTTTGACCCTGCGGGCCCCCGGTCCGTCCTGCTCTGGCGCGCTATAGTGTCGTTCTACCAGGCAAAACATGTCCTCCGTGTGCTTTACTGTCTGTTCATGGACGGTTGTGCCTGCCTCCTCCCTGGTGTTGGATCGGGATACTCGGTCGCGGGGAGACGGCGCCTCGTACGCTCCCACGGCGCGCGGGGCGTGAGTAGCATTCCACCATGCTCGATCAGATAGACGCTGAGGCTGTGCGCGTCATCGTGCGCGCCGAAGTTGACGCGCAACGTGCGACGTACTTCCTGGCCGATCTCCCGGGCGGTACGGTGCCGTTGCCGATTGAGCCGTTGTACGAGATCGCCTTGGCGGCTGTGCTGATTCCGTGTACACGTCTTTCGTTACAGGGCTATCTCGCACGTTACCGTGAACAGCTCGGGCCGGCGCGCTATCGGTACGATGCGGAAGCGCGTCGCCATCGCATGCTGACCGCTAGTGAGGTTCGATGGCTCCGGGACAAGATCATCAAGACGGGACACCGAAGGAAGCGTTTGACGTCGTAGAAAAGGGTTCGTTGCCTTCCGGCCGCGATCGGGCTGCGGAGTATCAGCGTCAAGTCTTGGATCGGCTGTTGACCCTTGAGGAGCAGGACGCGCGTCGTCATCGGATCTTGCAGAGGATTGATGAAGGATTAGAAGCGGAGACCGTACGCGGTCCGCAGTCTGTGCCGGTGCCCGATCACATGGCGCGCATGCGTGCGGCAGAGATCGGCGTAGAAGTCTACGGGCTCGCCTCACCGAAGCGCGAGACCAAGGGCGACGCGAGCACCGTGATCAACCTCCAGGTTGCTGGCTTCATCTCACACCCTAGCGACACCCTCCCCGCGTCAGGCGTCATCGATATCCGCGTGACCAAAGAGGAAGAGGCAGAGCCCGCCTAGATCTGCTGGTTCGGCGCGCGCCTCGAAGGGCTGCCCACCCTGCCCCTCGAATCGAGACCGGCCCCCCGCCGGCACCCCCCTGGAAACGCCCCGCTTTGACGCGTGGGGAGTCGTACGACGGCTGAGACCAAAATCCCAAAGTTTCGAGGTGTCTTCGCATGCGCTGCCCCGGTGTCCGCGCTCTCCCCATTCACACCCGCGAGCCAGTCCCGTGCGGGCGCGAGATGGTGTACCGAGACACGAACCACTCGGGCGTGATGGCGGACGCGTACTGGGTCTGTCCCAATCCTGCTGTCTGCGGGACCGCGCTCCTGGTCTTCCCGAAGTGACCCCTCGCTGCCCCTGCAACGAATGCCTCCCCCTCTGGCCCTGGCCCCTGAACTGGATCGGTCGCGCGCTCGTGTGGGTGGAGACATGGACGAACCGATGACGCACGTCCACTGCGACCCGGCCGACCATGGCGAGCCGCACACGATCGGTTGTTGCTGGTGCGGGCTCGGTCTCAACGTCCAGGAGCGCACATGGCAGGACGAACACGATATCACACCGCGTGTGATTGACCGCCGGCTGTTCGAGCGTCGCTAGGGTGCGTACGGGTCGCCCTCGCGTTGAGCGAGCGCCGGGACTGTGCGAAGTGTGCGGACGGTACGCGAAGCGGCGGCGCGTGCGTTCAGATGGGACGGTCACGCACGCGCGTGATTGTTGGCACTGCGACTGGGCCGGGTCTCGCCAGCGTACGTATCGCAAGCACGTGCAGCCGGTCTGCGGGAGATGCGGGTTCGTTCCCGAAGACGTGTGCCAGCTCGACGTGGATCACATTGATACGAATCACCGCAATAACGCAATTGAGAATCTTCAGACGTTGTGCGCGAATTGTCACCGTTTGAAGTCGCGTCGTGAGCGTGCAGCCTAATGGCGCAGGTCGCAGTGGTAGACCTGACTCTCCCGTACCTGTACACGCCTCGCGACTATCAGGAGCCCTTTTGGCGGTACATGGTGTCAGAAGGGCCGCGCAAGCGTCGCCGCGCTGTGAAGGTGTGGCATCGCCGGGGAGGTAAGGATCTCGATACCTGGAACTGGATGATCTACGCCGCCATCGTGGAACGTCCCGGTACGTATTACTATTTCTTTCCCACTTACGCTCAAGCGCGCAAAATTCTCTGGGAAGGCCGCGACGCCACCGGCCGCCGGTTCCTCGACTACGTCCCCTCGGCCCTGCTCATCGAAAAGCCGAACGAGACGGACCTGCGCGTCGAAGTGCGCCACAAGGACGGCGGGACCAGCGCCATTTGGCTGATTGGCGTCGATAAGTTCGACTCCATCGTTGGCACCGGCCCCGTCGGCGTCGCGTTCTCCGAGTACGCGATCATGGACCCGAAAGCCTGGCACTTGACCCGCCCCATGCTCCTGGAAAACGACGGCTGGGCGGTGTTCTGCTACACCCCGCGCGGTCGTAACCACGGGTGGACGCTTTGGTCGATGGCGCAGCAGCGCCCGACCTGGTACACGTCCCTGCTCGACGTAACCCAGACGCGTCGCGCCGACGGTACGCGCATCGTGACGGACCTGGACATTCAGGGCGAGCGCGACGAGGGCATGTCTGAGGAGCTGATCCAGCAGGAATACTTCTGCTCCTTCAGCGGCTCCCACGATGGGGCGTACTACTCCAAGGACATCGAGATCGCGGAGCAACAGGGCCGCATCGGCGAAGTCCCGTGGATGCCCGATCTCCCCGTGATTACGGGCCATGACATCGGGGTGGACGACGCGCACGCGATCTGGTTCGTGCAGCAGCCGACCCAGTCGAACGCGATTCACGTGATCGAGTACCTAGAAATGCAGGGCGAAGGGCTTCCCACGATTGTGCGGGAGCTGAACAACCTTCGACCCTACGTCTACCGGGAGCACTTGTTCCCCCACGACTTCGCGGTCCGTGAGTGGGGGACCGGCCGCACGCGATCGCAGCAGGCGTACACGCAAGGGCTGCGTCCGACGCGCACCGTACCGAAGATGGACCCGGCCGAGGGCATCGCGGCGGTGCGGGCGTTGCTCCCCCGGATGTACTGGGACAAGGGGAAGTGCAAGCGCGGGTTGCAAGCCCTCATGTCGTACACGAAGCAGTACGACGAAGAGTTTCGGGTCTTCCGCTCCAAGCCGCGCCACGACTGGGCGAGCAACGGGGCCGACGCGATGCGCACGCTGGCGCTGGGGCTCCGCGAGATCCGCAAAGAGTGGGACGGGGACCGCGAGCGGGCGACCGTCAAGTCCGACTTCAACGTGTTCGAGGACGGGTTCGCGGACAGTAAGCGGGCCGTCGAGTCACTCTGGTAGGAGATCGACGATGGGAAGTGCCCCGAAGCAGCCGGCCCAGCCCGCGTACACGCCTCCGAAAAACTCCGTCACCACGGCGACGACCGGTCCTCAAGTCCGCAAGGGCCAGCCGTCGCAAGGCGGGTTTCAAGTGCTCGGTGTGCGTCCGAAGGGGGCGCCTTCGATCGTCATGGGCGGCGTACACGGAACCGGTCAGTCCCCGGTCGAGCCCTCGTCTTCGGCCGGCCGCCGCAACAGTGGGGCCGGCGGGTCCTCCGACGAGACGCGCGGGCTGATCAAGTCTGGGTCAGGCCGGTCGTTGCTGGCGAGTTGATGAGCGCTCTCCAGAAGACGCCGCGCTACGGGTACTACCCGGACCCGGCGAACAAGGAAGTCGTCGAGTACGGGCCGTACGACACGGCGATGCAGTATGCGCCGTACAAGACGAAAGACCCGCGCACGGGGAGCGCCTTCGATCCGACCATTGGGCTGCCCGGTCAGCCAGACGCCGAAGGGCGCGAGAACGAGGCGCCCGATCCAGACCGCGCCTTCGATCCGAGCTTCGGCGGCGCCTTTGACCCCAGCGGGAACGCCCCCGGCTCCCCGGCCGGGCTGCCGCAGCGACGGCGGTTGCAGCGCGGACGCACGGCGCGGATTTCCCAGGCCGGCACTTCACTCCTCGCGCGGAACGACCGCTAAGGAATCACTGAGATGGGGTCCGCACCCAAAATCCCGCCTCCGCCCGCCTTCGAGTTCCCGCCGATGCCCGAGTTCCCCGCGATCGAGTTCCCGGAGATGTCGTTTCCGACCTACGACCCCGAGGCCGTCGAGCGTAAGAAGCAGAAGGCGCGCGACGAAGAGCTGTCCTCGATCATCGGCCGCAAAGAGCGCGGACGTGCCGGCACCGTGAAGACGGGGCCACGCGGTCTGCCGATGGACGATGAGTCCCAGCCGAACATTAGTAGACCGGGGCTGTTGGCGAAATACTAGATGACCGACGCCTCGATCAAGGCCGTCCTCCAGCGATACGACCGCCTCCTTTCGATGCGGACGACGTACGAGTCGCTGTGGAAGGAGTTGGCCGACTATCTCATGCCGATGAAGTCCGGGATCGGCACGAAGCTCTCCCCGGGCGTGAAGAAGACGCAGAAGGTCTTCGACTCCACGGGCCAGCATGCGGCGCGTAATCTGTCGGCGTCGATGCAGGGCTCGCTGACATCGCCCGCGATCCGGTGGTTCCGCCTGCGTATGCGCCTGGAGTCGTTGAACAACGACACCGAGACGGCGCGCTGGCTCGAAGAGTGCGCGAACGAGATGTACTTGTCGTACCGCCAGAGCAACTTGAACCAGGAATTGACCGAGGTCTACCTGGACTTGGCCTGGAGTGGCACGGGCGCGCTGTTCGTGGAGGAGAAGGCCGAGCCCTCCTGGTATCCCGCGTTCCGAGGCTTCCGGTTCCTGTCGATCCCCGTCAGTGAGTACGTGATCGGAGAAAGTGCCGAGGGTCGCGTGAACACGTTCTTTCGGATGTACGAGGTCTCCGCGATCGAAGCGGCGCGCTCGTTCGGCCTGGACCAGGTCGGCCCCGCGATCACGAAGCGATTGGAAACCGAGCCCGACGCAATGGTGTCCATTGTCCACGGGATCTACCCCCGCGAGCGCAAGCCTGGCCTGGGTCTGATGGCGCGCACGATGCCGTATGCCTCGGTGCATCTCGGGTGGGACGACAAGAACCTCCTGCGAGAGAGTGGCTATGCCACCTTCCCCGCGCTCGTGCCACGCTGGAGCAAGTCGAGCGGAGAAATTTACGGTACGGGACCGGGGCACACCGCGCTCCCGGACGTGAAGACGTTGAACAAGGCCACGCAGATGGAGCTGGACGCGTGGGCCATTGCGATCCGGCCGCCCCTGAAGGTCCGCGACGACGGTGTGGTGGGTCAAGTGCGCTGGAGCCCGAGCGCGTACAACAGCGTGCGGGACATGGACGCCATCGAAGCGATGGAGACCAAGTCCAACTTCCAGGTCGGTCAGGTCAAGTCTGAGATTCTCCGGCAGGCGATCAAGGAAATTTTCTTCAACTCCCAGCTCCAGCTCCCCTCGAATCAGCCCATGACGGCGACCGAGATCGAGCGACGCTGGGAGTTGATGCAACGTGTCCTCGGGCCGACGCTGGGTCGCCTGGAAGCGGAGCTGATGGCGCCCCTGATCGAGCGCACGTTCGACATGATGATGCGGGCTCGCGCGTTGCCACCGCCTCCGATGGCCGTCCGTCAGGCGATGGCGAAGAATCGCGGCGACATCGACATTGAGTGGGAAGGCCCGCTGGCGCGGTCCCAGAAGGGTACTGATGTGGCGGCGATCGAGCGCACGTACGCGCATGCGATCAACGTGTCGCAGGTCGATCCGACCGTGGTGGATAACCTGGACGGCGACGAAGCGATCCGGCTGATTGCGAAGGCAACGGGCACACCCGTGGCCGTCCTGCGAGATCCGAAGTTGGTGGCCGGGATACGCGCCGAGCGGGCTCGTGTCGCGGCCGAAGAGCAGCAGAAGCAGGACATGGAGCGTCTCGCGATGGGCGCCAGTAAGATCGCGCCCGTCATGAAGGCCATGGCGCCGCAAGGGTTGGCGAGTCCTGAGCAGACCGCGAGCGTGGCGGCGTGAACGACGAAGTCGAGCAGCCGGCGCAGCTTGGTCCCGAAGCCCTCGCGCGCCTGAAGCGGAAGCGTCTCGTGGACGCGTACCGTCACACGTTCGAGAATACCGAGGGCGGGCTCATCGTCCTCGGTGAAATGGAGCTGTCCCTCGGTCGCCGGCCGTCGTTCCACCGGGACCCGTACCTGACGGCGTACCACGAGGGCCAGCGCAGCACGTACCTGCACATTCTTGAGTTGATCCAGGAGGCGAAGCAGCCGCCTCCGGTGGACCGTACCGTTGTGTCCGACACCCCTGAAGAGGAGCCTGCATGACCGAAGCCGCGGTTGTCGTGGAGCCGTTGATCCAGTCCGGGTCTGGTGAGATCACCCAGGGTGCGACTCCGCCCGTCGTCCCGGATGTCGGGACCGGGTGGCAGACTCACATTCCGGCCGAGTACAAAGCCGAGAAGTTGTGGGAGCCCCTGAAGGACAAGCCCATCGGGGACGTGCTGAAGGGGTACGCCGAGAGCCAGAAGCTCATCGGCGGGTCCGTGAAGATCCCCGGAGCCGAGGCCACGCCGGAAGAGCGCGCCGCGTTCAATCGGAAGCTCGGAGCCCCCGAGGCCCCGGACGGGTACGACTTGGGCCCGGCCCTGAAGTCGCTGCCGCCCGATGACCCGACCGCGACCGGTTTCAAGAAGACGGCGCATCTCGCCGGTCTCACGCAGTCCCAGGTCGCCGCCATGACGAGCTGGTACGTCGAGTCCCTCGGGGCGGCCGCCGAGCAGAACCAGAAGGACAACCTGGTCGGCGAGTCCGCCCTGAAGGGCGAGTGGGGCGCCGCGTTTGACTTCCGCGCCTCGCTCGCAGCCCGTGCCGCCCGCCAGTTCGGCGGGGACGAGCTGGTCGGCCTCCTCGATAGCCGGGGCATCGGCAGTCACCCGGCTGTCGTGAAGATGTTCGAGAAGCTCGGCCGAGAGATGGCCGAGGACGGCGCGATCGTGCAGGACGCGCAGGGCATCGTGGGCCCGAATGCGGCGATTGTGAAGATCAACGCGATCAACGGCAACATGAAGCATCCGTACTGGCTGGCTGACGACCCGGGTCACAAGGCCGCCGTCGCGGAGATGACGAACCTGCGGCGCATCGCGCAGGCAGGGATCGAGTAAGGAGACGCCGATGGCACAGGTTCGCTACACCACTCGTTCCGATGCGGTGCGCGCGGCCGATGCCGTCGCCAGCAAGAACATCGAGCGCGATGTCGTGATCGTGGATGAGGTCAACAGCATGATCGACACCACGGTCTATGTCATCCAGACCCGAACCGGTTCCTACGCGGTGCTCGTGAGTAACGGGACCGGCGTCTGGAACGAGACCTAAGCCTCGGCTCGTCGTCTAGTCCAGGACACCCTGGGTATGCCAGGGGAACGCGGCGTTGACACCCGCCGAGCCTATCAGTACAGCGGAGTAGCTCAGCGGCAGAGCAGCGGGCTCTGAACCCGCAGGTCGCTGGTTCAACCCCAGCCTCCGCTTCCAAGATCCCACGCGCGATCCTGCCGGCGTCGTCATAGGGCCTCAAAAGGGCCAGGTGGGTTGACGGCCGACTACTGACGCGGAACAGGCAACGCGCGTGGGCCTCAGTCGTACGCGAACGTAGCTCAGGGAGAGCAGCCGCCCCGTAAGCGGCAAGACGGAGCTTCGACACTCCCGTTCGCGCCATGTGGGCTCTTGGTGTTAACGGGAGCATGACTGCTTCGCAAGCAGCCGGTCGGGGTTCGATTCCCCGAGGGTCCACCACGCTGACGCACAGCACCGGGCAGCCCGCGAGGGTCCGGTCGCAGCCGACGTAAGTCGTCGGGGGATGGGCCACCTCAGCGCCCAGGCGGGTCCGCACGGCGGGCAACCCTCCGAGTCGATGTGTACCGTTCGACCGACTTATACCGCTCGGTATAAGACGAGGGTTTCCCACCATGTCCCAGCAGTTCGAGACCGCCCTGGTCAAGCAGTTCCATAGCAACGTCGAGCGCCTGCTCCAGCAGCAGGGCTCCATCCTCAAGGATTGCGTGCGCAATGAGCCGCAGGCGTCCGAGGAGCAGTTTTGGGATCAGATCGGCGCCACGACGTCGGTCGAGGTCTTCACGAAGAATCCCGACTCCCCCCAGGTCGACACCCCTCACGCCCGGCGTCGGGTGACGATGCGCAAGTTCCACACGGGTGACTTCCTCGACTCGTTCGAGAAGGCCCAGGCCCTCGTCGATCCGACCAACATCTACGTGCAGAACTTCGTGGATGCCCTGTCGCGTGACCGGGACGACGTGATCATCAATTCGTTCTTCGCCGATGCCTTCACGGGCAAGGCGGGCGCGACGACCACGGTCTTCCCGGCCGGCAACATCATCCCGGTGAACTTCGGTGGGGCCGACATCGGGCTCACCATCGAGAAGCTCATCGAGGCGCAGCGGCTGCTTCTCAGCTTCCAGAACCAGAAGGGCCGTCAGCCCTGGTACATCGCCATCACGAGCCGGCAGCTCTCAGACCTTCTGAACAACACGAAGGTGCAGAGCGCGGACTACAACTCCATCAAGGCCCTCGTCGCCGGTGACGTGGATACCTTCATGGGCTTCAAGTTCAAGCTCACGGAGCGGCTCACCCTCTCCGCGACGCACCAGGCGGTCCCCGTGTGGGTGAAGGACGGCGTGCTTCACGCGACCGGCATCGAGATCACCACGCGAGTGGCCGAGCGTGAGGACAAGTCCTTCAACTGGTACGCGTACGCGCGTGCGATGTTCGGCGCCACGCGGATGCAGGAAGGCAAGGTTCTCCAAATCCTTTGTGACGTCCCGTAAATGACGACCACGGCAGAACTCGCATGGGTAGCGGGCTTTCTTGAAGGAGAAGGTACGTTCGCCTTTTCGAGATCTGCCCAGGTTACTGCCGTGCAGGTGCAGCGTGAGCCCCTGGATCGTCTCCTGCAGATTTTGGGTGGGACGATTCAGGGGCCATACGAGAACAAGAAGTCGACCCGATGTCAGCCGTTCTTTCGATGGTGCCTGTATGGGGCTCCGGCGGCTGGCGTGATGTTCACGATGTTCCCATGGATGTCCTTGAAGCGTCGAGTGCAAATCAAGAAAGCAATCGCGCGATGGCGCGCGATGCCTGGCCGGGGCTACCGGTCGGATCTGAAACCTCTGACTGCCTGGTGACGGAAAGAATCCGGGTAGGAGAACACGACAATGGCAACGATCTACTCCGATCAGATGACCAAGGTGGTCGCCACTCCGCCCGGCATGGTGTCGAGCGGCGAGTTCGGTGGACGCCTGCGACATGCGGTATTCACGCTCACCATCCCGGTGGGTCCGAACATCGGCGACGTGGCCCAGCTGTGTGAGATCCCCGCCGGGGCTCGCATCATGGGCGGCAAGTTCGTGTGGGGCACCGCGCAGGGTGCGACGGCCACGATGGCCCTCGGCATCACGGGCACGACCGGCAAGTATCGCGCGGCGGCCATCACGAACGTGCTGACGGAGGAGATCGTCGCGATGACGATCGCCTTGTCCTATGGCACGGTCCTCGCGGCGCGTGAAGTCATCCTCGCGACGAACGCGGCAGCGGCGTGGACGGTGGCCACCGTGCTGCGTGGGCATATGAGTTATTTGGTCGACTGACCGTGCCGTACGCTTCTGTATCTGATCGACGAGCGAATGCAGTCCGATACATGACGGAGTACTACGCTCGTCATCCAGAAAAGAAGCGTGAAAATCGGGAGCACATGCGTGGTGTTCGTCGTCAACGGAAGCAAGAACTGATCGCACTCAAGGGCGGTCGCTGCGTGGACTGCGGCTATGCAGGACATCCGGCCGTCCTTGAGTTCGATCATCTAGATCCATCGAAGAAGTTGTCTTGCGTCGCGACGTTGTTGCACGGGACATGGGCGCGCGCTCTAGCGGAATCTGAAAAGTGTGACCTCGTCTGTGCGAACTGTCATCGCCTCCGTACATACGTGCGCCTACAGGAGAGACATGCCAATGCCAATGGATAAGCACCTCGTCAACATCCGAGGACACCTCGACGAGATCGCCAGTGCGGTCAGCCAACTCCTCGATGAGGCGGGACAGAAGTCCGTCGAGATCGAGAAGATGGCGCCGACTCTTGTGAAGTTGGATCGTGCGGAGAAGGATCTACAGGCGAAGTCAGCGGCACTCGTGGAAGTGTCGGCGAAGTATGAGTCGGTGAAGTCTGCCTACGATGCGCTGAAGCAGAAGCTGTCCTAGATGGCTGTCGTCGTCGTCCTGTCTGACGTACTGCAAGTCGTGACGCATCGGCGTCGCGTCGTGAAGTGGACGCTGACGACGGCGGATCACACGGGAGACGACTACCTCGTCCCTGGGTGGGCGGATCGGTCGGTGCAGGTGTACGGCACGTTCGGCGGGGCCACGGTGGTCCTGGAAGGTCGAAACGACTTCGATGTCTCCCCCGGTTCCCCGGAAACCCTCTTGGACCCGTGGGAGAAGCCGTTGTCGTTCACGGCGAAGGCATTGCGTCAAGTTTTGGATCACACGGTCATCGTGCGTCCGCGCCTCAGTGTCGTGGGGGCGGGTGCGTCGATCAGCGTGTACTTGTTCTCGTTCGGGAGGGAGTAATGGCTGCCGCCGTTAAATTCAACGACTTCGTCGAACAGCTCGGGCTGGCGGTCCACAACCTGTCCACCCACACCCTGAAGGTCGCCCTGGCCCGGTCCACGGACCCGCCCACGTCGGCCGATACGATCTTGGGTGACATCACCCAGCCGACCGGGACCGGCTACACCGCCGGGGGCATCGATACGCTGAATACCTGGGCCGAGGCCGGCGGCACTGGGACCCTGACCGGCACCAAGGCCGTGTGGACCGCCGGTGCGGCCGACTGGCAGTCCTTCCGGTACGTGGTGCTGCACAACGACGACGCGGCGGACCGGCTGATCGTGTTCTGGGACTACGCCTCGGACCTGGTCCTCGGGAACGGCGAGACCTTCACCGTGAAGTTCAACAACGGAGACCCGACCGGGACGATCGGGACCCTCGCGTAATGGAGGCCGCCATGCCGGAGCAGGATCTCTCCCCGTGCTGCGAGGCCCCCATGGTGGAGACCCGGATTTCGACGGACCTGGTGAAGCGGGTGTGCGCCTGTGGCCGTCGACACTTCGAGCTGAGCGTGGACCCCTTCAAGGTGGGCATTGCTCTGACGTCAGTCGGCTAGATGCTCTGGACCCCGTCGAGCGGGTATTCGTTCGCGGTCGATAACTGGGGCACGAACCCCTCGTCGACCCCTGGAACGTCCGTGGTCCCGGGCGCGTCCAATGCCGAGGGCACCTACACCCAGGTTCTCGCGGCCCTGGCGCAGGGAGTCCATGGTTTTCTGTTACGGGTGTCCGACGGCGGTGTGACCGCGAACATCAAGAATCATTTGCTGGACGTCGGGGTCGACCCGGCCGGTGGCACGGCCTATACCGCGATCATCTCGAACTTGGTGTGCGGCTCAACCTCCACGATCGCGCTCGGGGCCTGCGCGCTCTTCTTCTTCCCGATCGAGATTCCGGCCGGCGCCACGGTCGCGGTCCGCATCCAGGGTTCTAACGCGACGGCCGGCACCGTGCGTGTCGGCATTCGGGCCTTCGGGCAGCCGAATGCGCCCTGGCTCATGCCACTTGGCCAGTTCTCGCAGACGATCGGCGCCATCACCAACTCGAACGGAGTGAGCTTCACCCCCGGGAACGCGGCCGACGGCACGTACGTGTCGTTGGGCACGACCACGTTGCCACTCTGGTGGTGGCAGATCGCCTATCAGATCGACAACGCTGTCATCACCGCCGAGCGTACGTACATCGACCTGGCGGTGGGAGATGGCTCGAACAAGCGCGTAATCAACCGCATCATGCACGCGGGCGCGGCGACCGAGCAGATCAACGAGGTCACGGGGTCGCGTCTGGCCTGGCACGCGAACTACTGGCCGGTGCCGGCCGGGGCCGAGCTGTGGGTCCGGGGCCGGTGCGAGAACGCGCCAGACACGGGGTATAACGCCGTGGCCGTTGGGGTTGGAGGGTAGCCATGGCGGTGACCGAAGCGTTCGCCGGCTCTGAGGCGGTGGGCGCGACCGAGCACTCCTGCACAACCGACACCGCCGGGCCCGACCTGGAAACCTCCGACGGCGTCTTCCAGGTGTTCCTGGACCTGGTCGACATGATCGCGGGCGATCGGTTGCAGATCCGGGTGTACGAGAAGGTGCAGGCCGGGGACACCCAGCGGATTGTCTACGAGACCATTCGGGACGGTGCGCAGTCGCCGCCGATCCTGGTGCTCCCGGCGCTCATGCTCATGCACGGGTGGGACGTGACCCTGGACGCGCTCGCCGGCACGATCACCGTGACCTGGTCCATTCGGAAGGGGTAACTCATGGCGCAGCGCACGATCGACACGACACCGGACCATGAGCGCGCGTTCGGACTCTTGGTGGATCGTCTCAACCGTGAACAGTTCGCGGACCCCCCGTGGACCGTCGAGACGCTCGTCGTGGACCGGGTCGTCGCCCTGTTCGATGAGATGCTGCGGGGTGAGATGTCGCGCGAAGCGATGCGGGTGTCCCGTGCGTTCGTCGCCGTGTCGATCGAGACCAAGGATTCTGTCAAGGCCCTCCTCTCGGTCGATGTGAAGCCCTAGCCCGTGTCCTGGCTCTGGCAGCCCTTCCCGCAGGACGCGGCCGGGGCCTTCGAATTGAACCTAGAGCCGGCGTCGTTCGCCTGGACGCCGGCCGCACTCACGACCCTGGCGGACCGTCTGATCGTCGCCAGTCCCGTCACGTACGCGTGGACGCCTGCGCTGGCCGGGCTCACGCGAGGGTTTCTGCTCACACTGGACCCGGCAACGTATCTGTGGACGCCCGCACCCTTAACCGTGCTGGCGGACCGGATGATGGTGGCTTCGCCGGCCGCCTACGCGTGGACACCCGCTGCGTTGACGACGCTGGTCGGGTGGATGTTGAACGCCGAGACCGGCGTGTACCTGTGGACGCCGTCGGCCGGGACGACCCTGGAGTCGAGCGGCGCCCCCGTCGCGTCGTCCATCGCCAACTACATCATCTTCGCGCGCCGTCACGGTCGCCGAGGGTAAGGACAGAACATGGCGTCTGAAGTCCAAATCTGCAACCTCGCCCTCCTCGAATTGGGCCAGGCCGGGATTACCGCGTTCAACGAAGGCTCCAAGCCGGCCACGCTCGCGGAGGCGTTCTACGAGCACACGCGTGACGTCGTGCTTGCCGCGCACCCGTGGAACTTCGCGCTGGTGCGTGCCGAGTTGGCCCTGGAAGTGGCCACGCCCGTGTGGGGGTTTGCGCGCCAGTTCCAACTGCCGACCGATCCGCTGTGCTTACGCGTGTGGCGCATGGACGGGGAAGCCGAGGGTCTGATCTGGAAGGTGGAAGGCGGCAAGCTTCTGACCGACGAGACGATCGCACAGATCCAGTACATCGCGCAGATCACGAACCCGGTCCTCTTCAGCCCCCTATTCGTGGAGGCCCTGGCCGCTCGCCTGAGCGCCCGCTTCGCGATGCCCGTGACGGGCAGCCGCGAGAAGGCCAAGGACATGTACGCCATGTACGAGGCGAAGCTCCGCGAGGCGCGGACGCTGGACGGGCAGGAAGGCACGCCCGAAGCGTACGTCAACGATGAGCTGAGCCGGGACCGGTAAGTGGCCGAAAACGTCGGGCAGCCCCTCCAAAACACGTTCAACGCCGGGGAGTTCTCGGATCGGTTGGACGGGCGCGTGGACATTCCGCGCTACATCGCGGCCGTCAAGATTCTGGAGAACTGGCTCGTCCTCACACACGGTGGCGCGATGCGCCGGCCCGGGACGCACTGGGTCGCGGAGACGAAGGACTCCACGACCCGAGCACGCCTGTTGAGATTCGAGTTCAACGACGAGCAGGCGTACATCCTGGAGTTCGGGCACCAGTACATCCGGTTCTTCAAGGACTCGGGGCAGATCCTTGGTGACGACCTGATTACCAATGGACAGTTTCCCGAGGGTATTACCGGCTGGACTGACGCGTCGTCGGGCGGGTCAGTGGTGGGATGGTTCGCGGGTGGCAAGCGCATGATCTTGGTTGGTGCGGCCGGTGGCACGGCTCGGGCCCGGCAGCCGGTGACGGTGGTCGCGGACACGCTGCACTCGCTGTCCTTTCGAGTGTACTCGGACTTGGTGCCGGACGGCATCCTGAAGTTGCGGGTGGGGACGAGCGCGGGGTCTGAGAATCTGTTGGCGGAAGCGGACTATGCCGTAGGCGTGCACACGGTGGAGTTTACGTCGACCGGCGTGACGACGGTACATCTCCAGTTCACGCACATCGACGTCACGAATCGTGGCCTGGACGATGTCAGTCTTCAGGAGGCGCCGACGGGGGCCTACGAGATCGCCTCCCCGTACACGGAGGACGATCTCGACGAGATCAAGTACATCCAGTCCTCGGACGTGATGTACCTCGCGCACCCGCGCTGGGCGCCTCGCAAGCTGACGCGTCTCGGGCACACGGACTGGACGCTCTCGGTCATCAATTTCTTGCCCCCGCCGGTCACCGTCATCGGAGACACGCCGGCCACCACGTTGACGCCGGCCGCGACGACTGGGAATGGCGTCCTCTTCACGGCCGGCAGCGCGTTCTTCCTCGCGGCGGACGTGGATCGGCAGATCAAGTACCAGGGCGGGCGCGCGATCATTCAGACCGTCGATACCCCGCCCGACGCCACGATCTTGGCGGACATCGTGGACCCGTTCCCGGACACGAACCCGATCCCGTCAGGGGACTGGACGCTCGATGGATCGCCGGGCACGGGCTGCGACCCCAGCGTCGCCAAGCCGGTCGGCGCTCAGACAACGTTGACGCTCGATATTAGTGGGTGGCGGACGACCGACGTGGGGAAGTACGTGCGCCTGCACGGGGGTCTCGTTAAGATCGGCACGTTTACCAGCTCGACGATCGTCAAAGGGGAAATCCTCCAGGCTCTCTCCGTGGACACGAAAGCCGACAAGGGCACGTGGACCCTGGAGTCGGCCGCGTGGAGTGACATCCGAGGGTGGCCCCGACTGGTGTCCTTTTTCGAGGAGCGTTTGTGCTTTGCGAGCACGGAGGCACAGCCGCAGACCATTTGGGGGTCCGAGTCCGGTGACTTCGAGAAGTTCGCCGGTGGCGTGAACGACGCGAACAGTTTCGCGTTCACTATTTCTGCGAACAAGAGCAACATCGGGCGCTTCCTGAAGCCGAGCCGGGTGCTCATGTTCGGGACGTTGGGTGGCGAGTTCCGCCTGACCGGAGGCACCGATCGTCCGATCACTCCCAGTAACGTCGACGCGAAGAGCGAGACCAGTTATGGCTCCTCGATCGTGGACCCGATACGCGTGGGCGCGGCGCTGCTCTTCGTGCAGCGATCCGGCCGGCGCGTGCGCGAGCTGGCGTTTAGCTTGGACTTCGACTCCTATGTGGCCCCGGACCTGACCATCCTGTCGGAGCACTTGTTCCCGCGTGGGAAAACCATCCGGGACATGGACTACCAGCAGGAATCCGACCCGGTGCTCTGGACCGTGCGCTCGGACGGCGTCATGCCCACAATGACCTACGAGCGGTCGAACGACGTGGTCGGATGGTCTCGACAAATCACGGACGGGTCGTTCGAGTCCGTGGCCGTCATCCCCCACACGGACGGAGATCGTGAGCAGGTGTGGGTGATCGTCAAGCGTACGATCGGCGGTGTCGAGAAGCGGTATGTCGAGTTCTTCGATGACTCGCAAGGATTCTATGGTGCGATCAACGTGGACTGCGGGCTGACCTACGATGGCGCGCCCGCCACCGTGTTCGGCGGGTTGGCGCACCTCGAAGGTCGCACGGTGCGCGTCGTGGGTGACGGCGCCGTGCAGGACGATCAGGTTGTCGTCGGCGGGGAGATCACGCTGCCGTCTGCCGTGTCGAAGGTGGAGGTGGGGCTCAACTACGATTCCACGCTCCAGACGCTTCGCTTGGAAGTCCCTGTCGCAGGCACGAGCCAGGGGCTTCTGAAGCGGTGGAGTAACGTGCTCGTCCGAATGAAGGACACGCTCGGTCTGGTGGTGCAAGGTGAGCGCATTCCGTTCCGCTCCACCAGCGACCCGATGAATGCGCCCCCGTCGCTGTACTCGGGGGACAAAGACGTGCTCGACTTTTCGTGGAGCACGGAAGGGTTCGTGACCATCGTGCAGGATCAGCCGTTGCCCGCCCACGTGCTCGCCATCACCGGACGGATCGATGTCTCTTCCAGCTAAGGTCACGCTGGAGCACTTCCAGCGGTGCCATGTGCGGGAGATGCAGGTCGGTTCTCAAGCGCAGGCCGAGACGCTCAACGTTCCGAACCTCGATCACGCCTTCAAGATCTTCGAGGCGGGCGGGCCCGCGTTCACGGGTCGCATCGCTGGCCGGATCATCGGGTGCGGGGGGCTGGTGCTCTTCGCCTGGCCGGGTGTTGCGGAAGCGTGGGTGATGGCGTCCTCGTTCGCGAGCGAGCACGCGTTGTCCTGGCACAAGACGTTCCAATTCATGCTGACACGGATGATCGCCGACTACGACCTGTACCGCGTGCAGGCCGAAGTGCAAGCCGACTTCACGCGAGGGCGCCGCTGGATCGAGTCGCTCGGCTTCCAGTCGGAGGGCGAGATGCCCCGCTTCGGACCCAACCGTGAAACGTTCGTGCGCTACGCGTACCTGCCAAAGGAGTCTGTGTAATGGCGACGTATGTCGGTGTCGGCGCTCTGATCATCGGCACCCTGATCTCTGCGTACAGCGTGTACTCGCAGTCCCAGGCCCAGGCGCAGCAGGCTCAGGCGGCGGGCATCGCGGCGCAGCGTCAGTCCGAGTATCAGCGACAGCTCGGCATCTACGCATTGGCGTCCTACCAGGCCGAGGCGGCCAACGCCCGCGCCATGGGCGAGGCGCAGGCAGCCCAGTACGAGATGCAAGCGAAGATTGCCCAGCAGGCCGGCGACCTGAAGGTCAAGGACACGTACAGGGCTGGCGAGCGCCTCCAGTCCACCGCCCGCGCGAGCATCGCGAAGTCCGGCGTGGACATGACGGGCTCGCCTCTGGACGTGGTGCTGGAGAACGCGGCGGCGATCGAGGAAGAGGCGGAGCGCCTGCGGTATGCCACGGCCGTGGACGTCGCGTCTGCCAAGGGCGGTGCCGGCTTCTCCCGCTTCCAGGGTGAGATCAACGCGTCGAGCATCGAGCGCGAGAGCGTGATGCGCCAGTTCGGGTACAACGCGGCAGCGGCGGGATACGGGTCCGAGGCGGGCATGCAGTTCGGCAACGCAAGCCGATTCCGCACGGCGGGGTATATCGGCGCAGGCAGCTCCATCCTGGCTGGCACGGGTGAGTTGGCGTACCGCTACCCACGGATGGGCGCCAAGTGAAGATCCCCCAGATCTTCGCCGAGTCGGGTATCCCGGATTCGGCCACCATGCCGAGGGTGCCGACGCCCCCGTCGGTGAACATGGACGCGCTCCCGCGTGCGTTGCCTATCCCGGGTATGGACATCTCGGGCGAGACCGCGCTGAACAACTCTCTCGCACAGTCCGGCCACGCTCTCGCCCAGCTCGGGGCGGGCACGCTGAACCAGTTCAACGCGGCCCAGCAACGGCGCCAGGACGCGAAGGACCATCTCGACGGCGTCGAACGGTTCAACGCGGCCAAGGGCGTGATGGATGACATCGTGGCCGACCTGGAGAAGGCTCCAGACGCCGAGGGTCACCGAGGACGCGTCGAGTCGGCGTGGGTCAAGCTCCAGGAGGACACGCTGAAGGGTGCCAAGAGCGAGCGCGCGCAATTCTACCTCGGCGAGAACTTCGCCCGGCTGCGCCTGGAAGTGATGCAAGGGGCCCGCACGTTCGAGGACAAGCGGTTCACCGAGCACGGACAAGCGGTCCTCGTGCAGACCATGGACCGGCTCCAGCGTGGCGCGGTGGACGCGACGCGTGAGGAAGACGTGCAGTACTACCGGGATCGCATCAAGGATGAGTTGGTCGGCAAAGACTCGGGTGCCGTTCGCCGTGGCTTGATGAAGGAGCCCGACGCGCACAAGGAACTGCTCCGTCGCGAGTCCACGATTCACATGCAGCGGGCGAGCAACGAAGCGTACCGGAGCCCGGCCGCCGTGTCGGACAAGCTCGGGCGTGGTGCGTACGACTCGTACCTCGATGACACCCAGCGCACGAACCTGGAAGCCCGCGTCAACAACCGGATGCAGCAGCTCCGCAATGAGCAGCAGAATCGCGACGCGCAGGATCGGCGTGAGACGGAGGCCAAGCAGACCGAGGTCGCGTTCGGGTGGCGGAAGGCGATTCAGGAGAACTACCGACCCGGTGGGGCAGGCAAGGACCTGGAGCCCGACATCACCGAGGGCGCCCGCGCGCTGGGCGAGCAGCACTACAAGGAGATCGTGGCCGACCATCGGGCGCGACGGGAGCACTTCTTGAAGCCGCCTGTGAAGAAGACGTCCGATCCCGAGGTGGTCGCGAACTACCAGTATTGGATCACGACGGAGAAGTTCGACCTGGTCTCGCAGGACGGGTTGCGCAGCGCGTTCCGCGCCAACCAGCTCGATGAAGCGGACTACACGCGCTTCTCGAATCAGTTGGAGTCCAAGCGGTCCGAGGTGCGCGCCCGCTCTGAGAAGGGTCAGAACGAGCAGGAGCGAGACCGTGCCAAGGTCATCAAGGACGGGGATGATTTGATCGAGACATTCCTGCGGCGCGGGAACGACTTCCAGTGGTCACTTGAGGGACAGAAGACGCGCGTCATCGCGGTGGAGACGGTGAACGAATACCATCGTCGGCTGTCGCTGGACCCGAAGGCGGACCCGAGGAAGCTCGCGCAGGAGTTGATCGAGGATCGGATCGCGGAAGTCGAGAACATGAAAGAGGGCCTGCCCTATCAGACGCGCGACGAAGTGACGGCCGCGTTCCTGGCCGGCACCATCGATAAGTCACGCGCGGACTTCTACTACCGCATCATCGGCTTCGTCGAAATGCGCAATCCGAAGAAGAAGCCGCCATCCTCCGATCTCCGCAAGCCTACGCCGTAAGGGAGCCCCATGCCCATCGACCCTGAGCCGGTGTCCGCCCCGCCCGAGGCTCCGACCGAGCCAAACGCCCCGGGCGCCGCTGCGTCCACTGCCACGCCTCCCTGGGCCGCGGACTTGGACGACCTGTCCATCATGGGCCCCGAGTTCTGGGAGCAGGTCGACCGCGCGAAGTTTGATCAGACCATGGCGCTCGATGAAGTCTACCGTCTGTCTCGGCAGCGCGTGGAGGATGAGGCGAACCCGATGTTGCAGGACGTACGCCGTCAGCGTGCGGCGGCGGCACCGGCCGGCGGGATCACGCAAGTGTCGACCGACCCGGAAGGTAACATTGAGGCGGACCTGACGACGGCGGCTGGTGCCACCGAGCCGGCGAAGCCCCCGGTCTCCACGGTCGAGACGGTGTCCCAGGCGCTCACCAGTATCGGGCTGCGAGGCATCCGTCCGATGGCTCCGGCCCAAAGCTTCGTGGAGGCCCTGTACGGGCAGGACCCGACCAAGGAGAAGAACCCGGTCTACATCACCGCGCGCCGCATCGCGCCGCTCGTGGACGCGGCGCTTACGGCGATCAACGTGCCGGTCACGGGCATCGGGGACCTGGTGAACGTCCTCTTCGCCCCGCTGACGCTCGGCTTACGAGCAGCCGGTGTGCGCGAGGAAGACGTGCAGGGCTTCATCGAGAACGCGCGTCTCATTCCCGAGGTGGCGGCGAGCTTCGAGATCGGCGCGCAGGGTCTCCTGGGCATCCTCGGCAAGATCGGCAACCTGACGGGGGCGAGCCGAGAAGTGTCGGGGTTGGTGAGCCAGGTCACAAAGAACGTGGCGCGCCAGGCCGAGCACAGTGTCAGTCTGACACGGGAAGCCGCCCGCCTCGGCATCGACGAGCCCCTCCTCCGTACCGCGCTCACCGCTGCGACGGATGGCACCGTGGCCGGCACCACAGACCTGGAGCGTCTGACGTACGCGCTCATGGCGACCGGAGTCCCGGGCACCCGCGCGCACACGCTCGCGAAGCAGGCACAGCCGCTCCTGAAGGATGCGGGTCTCATGGAGGCGCGGTCGATCTCGGGCGGCGCCCCCGCGCAACTCCTCCCCGACGACCCCGGCACCATCGCCCAGAAGTTCCGCGACGCCGTGATCGAGCAGCGGCGCGGCGGCCCGCGCGAGCAAGCGATGGTGATCGCCGAGGCGAAGATCGCGATCAAGGCGGGCTTGGTCGACCTGGAGACGGTGCGGCTGTACGCGCCCGGCACGACGCTCAACGACGGGCAGACGGCGCAAGTGGCGCTCTTGCTTGCCGACTCGGGCCTGAAGACGAAGGCCCTCGCGCAGAAGGCACTCCTGACGGGCGACCAGGCGGACGTCACGGCGGCCCTGACCCAGTTCTACGCACACGGCTCCCTGGACCCGAAGCGTATCGCCACCGGCACCGAAGTGGCGCGTTCGGAAGCCATCATGGGCAACCCCGAGCTGGCGGGCCTGAACCAGTTCCTCATGCAGTTCGAGCAGGTGTTCCACGACGCGACGAAGGGCACCACGCCGCAAATGATCCTGGAGTCGATCGCGAAGCTCAGCGATCCCGGTCAGCTCGCCGTCGTGGCGAAGAGCGCCGCGAAGCCAGGGTTCTGGCAGATGTTCAATGAGTATTATGTCGGCGGCCTGCTCTGGGGCCCGCGCACGTGGGAAGTGAACGCGCTCGGTGGGCTCGTGACGACGCCGTGGGCGGTGCTGGAGCGCACGGCGGCCGGCCTTGTTGGACGCAAGGGTGGCGCCTCAGTAGACGAAGCGGTGGGCCTGGCTGGCGGCATGTACGCCGCCACCGGAGACGCGTGGCGCCTAGCTTGGAAGGCGTTTGTTGAGGATGAGCGTCAGTTTGCGAAGACGTTCGCGCCTGACCCGTACGGTCCCACTGGGGCGGCAGCGCAGGTCACTAGGGAAGAACTGAAATACCATCGGTCGATCAGCGCCGAGAACCTGGAGTGGTCGGGCGCGCTCGGACAGGCAGCGGACTACTTCGGCAGCGCGATTCGTTTCCCGTTCCGTATCCTCGGGGCGGCCGACGACTTTTTCAGTGTCATCAACTATCGCGGGGAACTGAAGGCGCTCTCGATCCGCCAGGCTCGACGCGAGGCGACGCAACAGGGACTCGACGGCAAAGCGTTCGACGCCTACGTGGGCAATCGCATACCCGAGATCGTCGCCGACCCGCCCTTGTCCGTGAAGCAGGCCGCGATGAGTTTTGCCCTGGAGCAGACCCTTCAGGCGGATCTCGGCCCGGTTGGTCAGTGGTTGTCCAAGGGCTCGCAGCTCCCCGGCGGCAAGTTATTCCTGACGTTCGTCAAGACACCGGTCAACTCGCTCAAGTACGCCGCCCGGCACAGCGGTGTCACGCCGGTCGCCCAGGCCGGCTTCAAGCAACTCGGCAAGGCGATGGGCGCGACGATGGACAAGTTCCGAGACGACTTGAACGCCCCGGACGTGGCGACGCGCGATCGAGCCCGAGGGCAGATCGTTCTCGGCGGCCTCACGATGGGCGCGATCAGCACGCTCGCCTGGAACGGACTCGTCACGGGCTCGGCGCCACGTGACCCGGAAACGATGCGGAACCTGCGGGCGATCGGCTGGCAGGCCAACTCGTTCAACGTGTCCGCCCTGTCACGCCTCGCCACCGGGCGCGACCACACGCCTCGCGCGGGCGATCAGTACGTCGGCTTCGATAAGCTGGAGCCGGCCGCGACGGTGTTCGGCATCGTCGCCGACATCACGAACGTCGTGGCCGCCCAGCCGTGGACGGACATCGAGCAGATGTCGCCCGCCATTCAAGCCGCGATCATCGGCTCGGTGGCGTCCGTCGCCAAGCAAGTCTCGTCGCGCTCCTGGGTGCAGGGGATGGCCCGCATGTTCGCCGCCATCTCGGACCCGGACCGCAGCTTCGAGCGCGCGGTCGGTGGCGTGATCACCGGGCTCATCCCGTTCTCGGGACTGGTGCGTCAGATCGAGCAGGTGGTCGCGCCCGAACTGACCGAGTCGCGCTCAGTGATGGAGAGCGTGATGTCGGGGATTCCCGGATTCTCCGCGAAGGTGCCCATGTACCGCGACGTGTTCGGGCGGTCCTTCATCCCGGGCGGCATCTACGGACCGATGGCGATGCAGACGTTGGGCGAGGACGACGTGGCGAAAGCCCTTGTTGAGTACGACGCCAAGGCTCCCGAGATCCCGGATGCGCTGTCCGTGCTCGGCACGCAGAAGATCGCCTTGACCCCGGAAGAGCGCGACACGTGGGCGATCGAGCGCGGGCGCGATGTGCGAAAGGAGTTGGCCGCGCAGATCGCCAAGTTCCGGCCGAACGAGTCCGCGATGGTGCGCGGCTTCAAGCTGGAGTCGATCCTGAGGAAGCACCACATGCAGGGCCTGGATCGCATGATGGACCAGTTCCCGGTGGTCCGGGAATCCCGCGACGCCGCCAATCACGCCTTTGCCGAGAAGATGCGATCCGGCGAACCCGCGCCTGACGCGCTCACGCCGCTCATTAGGAGTCTTGGACGATGACCATTGCCACGCCCCTCAATCGACACGAGTACGTCGGCAACGGGTCACTCGCGATCTACCCGTACGCCTTTAAGGTTTTCGCGGACACGCACCTCGAAGTGTACGTGGCCGAGATCCTGCAAACCCTGACGACGCACTACTCCGTCACGGAGGTGGGCGAGGACACGGGCGGCAACGTCGTCTTCGTGACGCCCCCGGTGCTCGACGCGGAGATCGTCATCTTGCGCAACGTGCCATTCACGCAGGAGACGGACTATCCGCCGAACTCGGACTTCCCAGAGCTGGCCCACGAGAACGCGCTCGACAAGCTGACGATGCTCTGTCAGCAATTGGAGGAGGCGTCCGACCGATCCCTGAAGCTCGCGCCGTCTTCGCTCTTCAACAACCTGGAAGTGCCGATCGTCCCCGACGGGTTCCTCCGGTGGGACTCGCTCGGTGAGAACCTGATCGCGTCGCTCTTCGCCATCCCGACCGGCACGATCGACGTGACCGTGGGCCGGATCAACTTCGGCGACGGGGCGGGACTCATCACCGATTCGCGGTTCGCGTGGGACAACACGAATAAGCTGTTGCTGCTCGGGATCGGCGCCACGCTGGGCGCCGGGGTGGCCGACACGGTCAAGGCGGGCGTCACCGATCTCAACGGCGCCGGCTCGGCCGGGATGACGTGGATCGATGAGCACGGCAATCAGATGGTGTTCGGCCCATCGGCTGAGGGCCCGTTCAAGATCGTGGACGTGGACGTGGGCGCGACGTACTTCCTCGGTGGCGGCGGGTTCGGGACCCTGACACCGGACACGATCGGGATCTTCATCAACAACATCTTCCACACGCAGTTCGACTTGGCGAGCAACATCGGGCAGCGCGTCCTCACGGTCGGCGCGAACGCAGCCGGCACGTTCGCGCAGTTCATCGGAACCCGGCCCACGACGTTCCCGGCGGACGTCACGCACATGCTCACGGAGGATCTCGAAGGCGCCGGCACGGCGGGCCGGGTGTTCGTGGATGAGACTGGGCATGTACACACGCTTGGTCGGGTGCTCTCGCTCCAGGCGGGCGACAGCGCGAGGGCGGCACATGCGGGCGGCGTCGTCCACTCGTTCTTCGCCGGCTTTACGATGCCCGCCACGACCTCCGAGACGGACATGTACAACCAGTCGATCGCGGCGGCCATGCTCGCCGCGAATGGGCAGACGCTTTTCCTGCGGTGCGGCGGTCGTACCGCCGGCAACGCGAACACAAAGCGAGTGCGGATCTACTGGGGCAACACCGTGGTATTCGATTCGACGGCGCTCGCCGCCAACGGTGACACTTGGGAGACGACCGTCACGATCCTGCGTACGAGTGCTGTCACACAGAAAAGCTTTTCCGCCGGGGCTTTTTACGACACGGAAGGTAACACGCGTCTTTTTGCGGCCTTCCCGGGCGAGACCTTGTCGGGCGCGGTCACGCTTCGCATTACCGGCACCCAGGGCACCGCGGCCGCGGGCGATCTGATCCTCGACCACGTGAAAATACTCTGGTATCCCGATTAAAGAAAGGACATCCATGCAACGCTGGCTCCTCAGTCTGCTCCTCCTCCTGCTCCCGCTCACGGCGGCCGCGGACGAGTCCATCGTCCCGGTCGAAATATGGTCGGGCCATAAGACCTTTACGGCAACCAGTCCCGTCATCACGATTGACGTGCCCCCCGCGTCGATTCCGACGGGCGTCGTCGCCATCGTCGGGTGGACCGGCTGGATCTACCAGACGGACCCACTCCCGATGTACTCGGGCATGGACTGGTGGCACGACGGCGGGACGCCCCATCGCCTTCAAGCGAGCCTGTGGACGTTCCCGACCACGCAGGGGACGTGGAACAGCGCACACGTGGCCCGAGACACCTATCCGCACATGCTCCCGGCGCCGGGGCACCGGATGACGTGGGGGGATCGTCTGTACATGGCGCTCCACTGCTTCCCGAAGCCCTCGAAGTCCAACTGCCGCGTGGAAGCGTTCGCCACGTTCTACCTTCGTGTGGTGACCCCATGAACCCCCTCACGCTCATCGGCCAACTCTACGTCGAGACTCTCCTCCTGAAGGCGAAGCTCGATACCGCCCTCGCTGAGCTGAAGCAGGCTCGCGAGTCGTTGCAGCAGGCTCTACGTGAGTCCACGCAGGGCGATCCGTCCTAGCGCACTCACTCCCACGGAAAGAAGGTACGCACCATGGTGACCAAGCTCCTCCTCTGTGCCGGCCTCGCGCTGTTTCTGGCGGCCTGTAACCCCGACACGCCTGGCTGTGTCACGAACATTGCCGGCGCCGCGAACACGGTCTCGTGCGGGGGCGGCGGCGACGATGCCGACGTGTCCACGACCACGCCCGCCCCGGTGGTGGTGACGCCGGTTGTCATCGTGCCCGAGCCGGCCTCCGAGTAGCGTCATGCGGCGCGCACTGTGTTGCCTGACGCTGCTCCTCACGGCCGGCTGCGCGTCGGCCGCTCCCGACAAGTGGCTCCTCTACGCCCGGGCGAACTACCTCCAGGGCCGCCTGGAAGCCAAAGGCGAAGCCCTGTGCGCCCAGTCCGGCACGCTCGCCCAGGCGGACTTCTGCGCCGAAGCGAAGGCCACCCGTGACACCCTGCGGGCTGCCAAGCCCGGGATCGAGGCCGAGCTGTCGCAGTCGAAGCCGGACATGCAGAAGATCCTCCAGTACGTCGACCTGGTGTTCTCCCTCGCCTCCAAGGGGCTGTGACATGTGGCGCACCCTGACGATTACGCTGGCCCTGATTCTGGTGTCGGGGTGCGCCACCCTTCGGGATGGTCCGATCCCGGGGCGAGACGACACGATGCCGTATCCCACGGTGGCGTCCCTCCCCGACTTTCCTGTCGAGTTCACCGGGTGTCCACCGGGAGAACTCGCCATCGCCGGCGACTTCGCACACAACAGTGTGGACTACCGACTCACGGCGACGAAGCGCCGCTTCATGTTGATCGACTTCACGCACGACCGCGTGTGGCTGGGCACCGTGGACGGGGATCGGTTCGTGGTCACGTCCACGCTCACGCTGCCAGAGGCCGCGCGCACGTACCCCAGCCCGTGTGACTTCCTGGCCCCAGAGCCGAAGGGACTCGCCGCATGACCGAGCCGACGACACCCATCGACGTGACGCTCAAGAAGGTCGAAGTCTTGGCAAGCGCGGCCGTCCTGCGCACCGCCGGCCAGCGCCGCATCAACATCATTTGGGAACTGACCCAGGCAATCATCGCCCTCGCCGTCAGCCTCGCGACTCTGTACGTCGCGGGGGCGCTCGCGTTGCGCGAGATGGGGCAGACCGCCGCGTTTCTGTTGCTCTCGAATGCCTTCTTCCTGGTGATCGGGTTCTACTTCGGTCGCACCAACCATCAGCGCACTGGCGGCGTCCAGGTCGGAGACTCCGACTTCGGGGATACACGATGAGCACGGAACAGGTTCGATGGCAACGCGCAGCCGATGCGACGGTGGTCTCCACCTTCGAGGCCCTACGGATCGCGTTCCAGCAGAACGCGGACGACCTGGCGCCGCCGATCGGGAACGTGACGATGCGCCCGTACGTGGACACGGCCGCGCTCGACGTGCCGTGGCCGATGCACAGCCACTTCAAACAGCCGTGGCGTGGCTGGTCTGAGACCGTGCCGGCGACCCGTCTGCGGGACGGCGTCGGCATCAACTATCAGTGGCACGTGGAACGTGACCACGACGCCGACATGGCCCGGTATGCGGCGGCGGGCATCCGGCGCACGCGCACCGAAGTCTCGTGGGCGCTGGCGAGTTACTCGACGGGCGCCCTCACGGCCGCGACCGCGACCAAGCTGACCGAGATCGTCCAGGCCGCGCAGGCGCACGGCATTCGGCCCTTGCTGCTGGTGAACGGGAACCATGTCAACCCGTGCCCCTGGCTCACGGTGAACACCACGACCTTGGTGGCGACGGCGGCAGGCTCACGCACCATGCGGGTGGGCTCCGTCACGGGCATGGTGCCTCACTACACGGGCCTGTCGAGCCCCGGCTTCACGAAGATGGCCGGCGCGCTCGTGATCACGGTGGTCGGGGGCGCCTCACGGACCCTCACCTTCTCGAAACCGCTCCCGCAGGCGTACCCGGTGGGCACCCCGCTCACGTTCCATACCCTCAAGGCCCGTCCGCTTCGTGATCCCGGCACGGCCGAGTACGAGGAGACCGTCACCCGCTGGCTCACCTACGTGCGGTCGCTCTGCCAGACGGTCCTCGCGGCCGGCGTCCCCAGCTTCGACCTGGAAGTGTGGAACGAACTGACGTTCGGGTCCGACTTCTTGGACGCGTCCAACTACTACGATCCACCGGTGACGGACCCGACGGTCCACCCGCTGAGCCCCGGCGGGCGCCTGTGGAGCTTCGGAGAGCGCACGGTGGCGATGCTGGCCGCCGAGTTTCCCACCGTCAACGCCGTGTGGGGGTTCAGCAATACCACGTTCTTCAGCGGCAGCCAGGACCCCGACACGGGAGACTTGCAGGATCTTCCGCCCAATGTCACAGGGCAGTCCGCTCACCCCTACTTCTTTTGGCCCTACAACGGTCCAGAGGACGAACAGTATGGGGCGATCCAGAACTTCGAAGGGATCGTACCGCCGGCACCGTACCGGGTGGCGATGCCAGAGAAGGCCCTGACCTTCATCAACACCGAGTCCCTATCGCGGCTCCTGAACCCGAGCGCGCGAGCGATCCAACCGGCGTGGTTCCAGCACTCCATGACGGAACACGGACCGGACGTGAACGTGGACTCAGACCTAGTGGATGACGAGAACAAGCAGCGAATGGCCCTCCGATCCGTGGTCGCGTTCCTGCACGCGGGGATCACCGGGCTCTACCTCTTCGCGGACAGGGAATCCGAGTTGGCCCTCGATCCGGTGGTGCTGCCGGTGCTCACGCGCCTGCACGGGCTCGTGTCCGGCGCCGAGGACGTGCCCACGGTGCCGCTCACGATCGAGGTCGGCATGCCGGACCCAGGCGAGGTCTTCCCCGGGCTGACTCACCTGGACACCCTCGCTGTCTTCCCGTTCCAGGTTGCGGCTGAAGTCCTCGGGCTCGCGGTCTATGTGATGACCCGGGACATGACCGACCGGGCGCCCGAGCGGGTCGCCCGAATCCGGCTCGACGTGACCGGCTCGGTGGAGCGGGCGACCGACTTGCTCACGGGCGCCGACGTCCCAGTGACCATCCTGGAGACGGCGCCGCTGACGTTTGAGCTGCCCGTCACGGACTGCCCTCGGTGGGTGGAGGTGCGGCTGTGAGGGAGCACCTCGCCTGGTGGGTCTGGACCTGGGGGCTGATCGTCCAGGTGGCCTGGGACAGTCTCGTGGATCTTGCCGGGAGCGTGTCAAGGCGCCTCTGAGCGGAAGAGTTCGTGTCCTGTTGGTGTCAGGTGGCCCTGGGGCTGGCAACGGCCCTGGGGCCGTACTGTGTCTGGGGTGGACCGTACCCAGGCAGGGTGCTCAGGAGGGGTCAGGGTGGGTCAGAACCCGGCACCCGAAACGTCCATTGGCGGGCCTTTTCATGGGCTGCCTGGAACACGGGGATCGCGGAAACACGCCCATCCCCCAGCCATCCTACGCGTTCCCGCATCTCAGGTGCGCGGAGGGTGCCATCGGGTGCGGGAATACACAAGGGGCGCCCGTGCCGCCTTCATACCCCCTTACCGGCTTCCGATAGGGCTCTCCACGTCGTCCCACTGCACCTAGTCGCCCCCTGGTGTGTCCTCGGGCTCAGGGTCATCCGCCTCGGCCGGACACCGGAGCCATCCCTGCTTGTCCCTCCGCCAACCCTTCGGCCAGCCAGCCGGCATGACTGAGTAGGTCGTCACGCTCGTGTCGCAGTACGCGCACAGGAGGAGCATCACGCCACCCCCACGTCGTCCAACTTATCCACCGCCCGACGGTTCGTCCCCCGCTGCAAGTGCCCGTAGATGTCCACCGTGATCTGAATCGACTGGTGCCCGAGCTGTTGTTGCACGTAGGGCAACGACTCCCCCTGCTCGATCAACCGGGTCGCGAACGTGTGCCGCAGCGTATGCGCCTTCCGGTAGCGAACCCCCGCCTTGGCCAGCAACGCCACCCAGGCGTGCTGGAACCCGCGCTTCTTCGTCGGGCCGTCGCCCTCCGGGAACACCCACTCGCCGCGCCCGACCCGATCCCGCTGCGTCCACAGCGCGCCCACCGCCTGCGCCGACAAGTCCACCTCACGCTCCCGGTCACCCTTCGGGGTGTTGATGACCGTCGCGCTGCCACCGCCCCAGGTCCGCCGCACGGTCAGATAGCGGCGGTCGCCGAGGCACAGGTCCGCCCACTGGAGCGTCAACGCCTCCCCGAGCCTGAGCCCAGTCCGAGCCAAGACGAGCACGATGGTCCGCATCGGCTCCTCGGCCACGTGCAGGATCTCCCGAAGTTCCAGGTTCGTGAACACCTCGATCATGGCCGGCGCCTCCCCCGACTTCGCCGCGAACTTCCGCAGGCCCTTGCACGGGTTCACCGTCAGATGCCCATCCTCCACCGCCGACTCCAGGCACGTCCCGAGGATCGCCACCCGCTGACGGGCGCTCTTCGATCGGCTCCCGTCCGAGAGCCAGCCCGCCACCGTACCCTTGAGCGCCTCCCGTCGCAGCGCACGCAACGCCACGCCCCCGAACGTCGGCAGCCAGTGCTGACGGAGCACGCTGGCGTAGGCGGCGTACGTCCCCGCCTTCTTCCGGCCCTGCACGGTCAACAGCCACCGCTCCGCGTACGCCTGGAGCGTCACCGTGGTGTCATCCCGCCGCTCGAACACGGACACGTCATCGAGCGCGAGCTGCGCGCCAACCCGACGCGCCACGTCCTGCGCCGCCGCCTTGCCCGCCACCCCGGGACCGAGACGTCGCTTCGTGCGCTGGCCGCGATAGGCGATGAAGACCCACCAGGCGCCCCGGTCTTCTCGGACTCGTACGGCCATGATGTCCTCCTGTGTGCGAAATGCCCTATGGCTGGAGGACTATAGCGCGCAGAACCTCACGTGTCAAGCACCCTCGGGACTGGTGCAGAGCGCATGGGCTCCCTGGCAGCAAGGCGCGCATCGGTTCGAGGGCTCGATGCGATGGCAGCAGCACTCTTCCCCGCGCCGCACCATCCACGTGCCACACACGCATAGGATCGCTCCACCGTAAAAGTACAATCTAGGCAGCGCATCGCAACTCGGACACACCCAGGTCACCATCGCACTATCTCGGTCAGGCTTCAGGAGCCAGTCGAGATGAGACTGTTGCATCACGGCGCGGCTCCGGCGGCGAACGATAGGACCAGTCGCGCATCGTTCTCCGCGTCGAGCAGTTCCATTCGATGCGCGACTGTCGCGCCTTGACGATCACGTACCGAAGCATCCAGTAGTGCACGCAGCGCCCCCTCCAGCGCCGCCACGCGGGCCTGGAGGGCGTTACGCTCGACGATGGTCTCCGCATGGGCCGTGCGGAGCGCCGCGATCATGCCCTCATAGGTACGGCGGGTCGACGCGCCGGCCACATCTTGATCAAACGGCCGATCCTCACTCACCGATCGCCCTCCTCACCTTCGCACCCGCCACGCTCTCACGCTGGCGCTTGCTCTGCATCCACTCATCAAATTCACTCTGCCGCACGAGCACGCGCCCGCCCACCCGATAGCACGGGAGCGCGTCACGCGCAGCGCTCAGGTGGCGCTGCACCGTGCTCCGGCTCAGGCCCGAGTACGCCGTGAGCTGGTGGAGCGAAAGGAACGGGTCCACTAGTTCCTCCCCGGAAACGCACTCGGCAGCGACGCGTCCGCGTGCATCCCGTACAGAATCGCCGAGAACGCCCACAGGAGACGGAGCCGGCACGGGTGACAGAGTCCGCGCGTGCGCCAGGTGTCCTCGCACGCGCACTGGTCGTCCTCCATCATGGGCGCCGATCGTAGACCAGCGTCGGCTCCGTCGGCCGATGCCCGCACCCGTAGCACCACCAGCTCGCCTGGAGGAACCGCAACAGGTGACGCTGACACTGGTCGCAGAGCATGATGCAGTCAGCCGGTGGTGACACCTTGAAGTACTCGGGACGGACGGCGGGGAGCGAGGGTTCGGTCATTGCATCCTCTTCCATGACAAGTGCTCATGCAGGTAGCCCTGGACATTGAACAGGAGCGCGCAGAGCGATTCTTCGAGTTCCCCGTTCGTCAACTTCAAGGCACGGTGCCCCAACCACCAGTCCAAGAAATGCCGCCATGCGCTCTTCATGTACATGTCGAGCGGAATCCCCTTCTGCCAGTTGTCGCTGGCCCGCACGCTCCCGTCCGACTGGATACGGTGCTTCGTCATGTACTCGCCGAATCGCTGGATCACCAACGGGGACAAGTAGCCCTCGTAGTCGGGCTTGTCGGCGTCGGTGTCGCGCGTGGCTCCGGTCTCGAACGTGCGAACACTCATGCCACCTCCCTGAGGAATTCGCCGAGGGTCTTCACCCGGCGCACCCTGGCCCCGATTCGGGACTCATCGAACTGGTTGTAGTGTCGGTCCACGAGATAGGACTTCGTCCGAGCGCAGTGCGCGATCGCGATCGCGTTCGTCGCGTTGTCTTCGAGCGCGTAGTCTGCGCCGATCGCCGCTGCGACCTGGGCCTTCGCCCTAGTCACGATCACGCTCGGGTTCTGGCACCCGACATGGGCGCGGAGCCATGCCTCGGTCTGCTCCTTCGCCTTGTACCCGAGACGCGCGGTCACGAAGTACGCGTCATGCTCGCGGCACACCTCGAAGAGTCGCCGCAGCTCTTCCGCGCTCGGGATAGGCGCGAGCCGCGACCAGAAGTAGCGACTGCCCTTCACGACGGCCCACGCGCCCGCACTCTGCTCGGGCGTGAGGTCGTCGTCCCACGACGCCTTGGTCTCGGTCCCCGTGGTCACCGGGCTCTCGGGATCAAGGATTCGGGCGAAGCCAGCGGTGAAGTCCGCGAGCACCCCGTCAACGTCGAGCTGCAAGATCACTCGGGTTCCTCCAGTCCAGCCGGCTCATCCACCGGCCCGTCAGGACTTTCGATCCCCACCTTCGTCGCCACGTACTTCAGCCAGTCCTTCCACGCGTGCTCCATCTCGTGCAGGAAGATGTACCGGGCCTGGGCGTACTGCCGCAGAGTCTTGTCCACCCGGATCGTGCGCGTGTCCGGGTCCCAGTCGCCCCACGCGTTGCCGTCCACGGGCACCCGGAGGACCGTGACCTTGTAGTCGAAGGGCAGCATCACCTCGGCCGGGACACAGCCCTGGCCGTAGGGCAGACGCGTCATCGCATCCCACCGCCCATCTGCGCCGCCGCGAGCGTGGCCGGCGAGAGCCCGGACGGCGCGAGCTGCACGAGATTCTCCTCCTGCGCCTGCTTCGCCGCGATGGCGGCGAGCGTCGCCAACCCCATCCGAAAGATCGCCTCGGCCGCCTGGCGCCGCGTCGGGATCGGCGGTGTCTTCTGCACCTCGGCGAGCACCTCACGGAACCGGCGCCGGTCTTCGCCACTCAACAGGAGCACGATCGTCTCGGCGCTCGGGACCGCCTTGCCGGCGCCGAGACGCTTCGCCTTCTTCTCGGCCTTCTCGATGCGGCGGCGCTCGGCGCGGGCGAGGCGTGCCGTGTGCAGGTCGATGACATCGGCCAGCCGTATGGTCTGCGCCACCACTTCTGGCAACAGCTCGGCCGGCAACGTGGGCTGCTCAACCATTGATGGTCTCCTTCGCCGCCGGCTCCATGCCGGGTGCCCAAAAGACTTCGATCTTGCGGAGGGGATCGACGGTGGTGAGGACGTCGCATTGGACGCCGAGTTTGGCCGTGCTACGCTGCGACTTCACTTTCACCTCGCACCGCAGAAGCCTTGTTCCGTCGTCTAGGATCAGGTCATATGGAGCCCTGGCAGCGGACGCACGAGACGTGATGTAACCACGGTCCATCCACCAGACTTCAGCAAGCAACTCCAAGAGCGTCCCCGTCTGCCTCCCGCCGCCATAACCGACACCTGGCCTGAACACATTCCGCAAGGAGACGCACTTACGGCACCATGAATGCAAGCCATCTCGATGCCGTGGATTAGTGGAGAAGCACTCGAAAGGCAACGCCTCCCGACACTTCGAGCAGACCTTCACGCGTCACCCCTGATCGCACCACCCAACAACCAAAGCCCACACCACAGAGCCACCGGATGCGGAGTCGGCACAGCCCAGACGATCAGCGACACCGCGACGATCACGATAAGCAGGTTCACGCGAACGCCAGCTCCGGCGCCACGTAGTCCACGCGATACTGGCTGCCCTGCCGCGACACCAACGTGTAGTCGATCAACCGCGTCAGCCGCAGATCACGCATGATCCGACTCGGCGAGTCTGGCGCGATGTCGGGTTGAAGGACCGTGCAGTACCGCAACAGCTCGCTCGCACGGAACGTCTTGCCGACCCTGGACCGCAAGAAGCGCACCACGGTGGCTGCGAGCATCATGACCCTCCGCATGCGATCGCGGCGTTCGCCGTCATCACCACCTCGCGGACCTTGCGGATTGCGGCGGTCTGGTCTGAACCGGCTGGCGTGTGCATCAGAATGGTCTTCGCGAACACATACGCAGCATCGCGCAGGCTCGTGTACGCAAGAACCTGTCCAGACTGCGGCGCGTGGTATCGAAACCAGTTGTCGAGTTGCTGCTCCGTGACTCCAGTCATCGTGCCTCCGTGAATGGCTCCGGGAGGAGCCGGTATAGGTCATTCCAAGACGCCTGTGTCATCACCACCAGAAACGGCGTCGGCACTCCCGCCCCGGCCGAACGCTTCACGACCACAACCCCGGTCTTGTCGTGACGGGCTCCCGCGAGCGTCATCTCGATCGCGAGTCGCTCGATCGCGGCAAGCGAGAGCACGCGTGGATTCTTCACCTGTCCGACGAACAGCGGCCCCTCGAAATCCAGGCGCCCGCCCATGTTCGCCGGAAACCTCCGCGCCCCGAAAAGTGCGGCGGCGTCCCGTTCGACTTGCTTCCAGTTCGTGCGACTCATGCCGCCTCGGTGCTCCCCTTCGGCGCCTCGTCATGTTCCAGCGTCACCTTGAACAACGTGCCCGTGGCCGTGTGGAAGATGACGATGCCCTCGGGATTCATGTAGCCGGGAGCGGCGACGGAGCCCTCAATGCGAAGCCTGTACATGGCGTCGTAACACACGTCCGAGTCGAGCAAACCCTGGCCCAGAACCGGCACCGTCCGCACGGACACGCCGTACGCCAGACATTCCATGGCAAACACGTAGTGCTTGGGGTTGAACAAGGACCACCGCTTCTCCCGTAGCCCATACCCGCGCGCAATCCCTTGGCCCCACCATTCCCCGTAGTGGTAACCGACGCCGAGCCCCGCCCGCAGCCGCTCCCTGTGCGCCTCCACCCACACAGCGAACCCATGGTTGTCCATGCCCTTGCCGGGCGTGATCCACCGGTTGCGCGACCCCGCGAGCACCTCGCCATCGGGGCCCACGTACACACACGCGTTCGTGCCGTCGATCTTCTCGGTGATGATGACGTTCCGTCTCAGGCGGCCGATCTTCGCGAAGGACTTGAAGTCGGGCGTGTCGCTCACCCAATCACCTCCACAGGTACGGCTTGCACGTATCCGCAACCGGCACGTCCGCACTCGCGTAGGCGTGATACTTCGGCGTCGGCGCGTAGGCGTCGAACTGGCCGGCGGTGGTCTTCGGCGCGGCCTCGTCGACAATGTCGTCGTACGCCGTCTCGCCCAGCGCCGCCGCGAACTCTTCCGCGAGTTTCCCCACCGTCCCTTCACGCTCGCTCACGCGCAGCAGAGACTTCCGGCTGCCGTCATCGGAAAGCGCGAAGCGCAAAGCCTTCATGGGGACATTGTTCGCCAGCGCCCGCAACACCCGCACCTCCAGCTCGGTCGCCTCGATGAGGAAGCGGCGCTTGGCATGCTTCGTCACATGGACCCGCACCGACGCGCCGTCCACCATGAGATCTGTGACTTTCTCTCCCGGCTTGAGGGCGAGCGGGAGATGCTCGACCCGTACACCGTCGTCCAGCACCTTCTCCTTGATCGTCATACCGCCAGGTCCTCCTTCACGGGGTTCCGGGTAATCGCCAAGCTCGGCGTCGAGAACCGCATGTCAAACGTCAACGGCGCCGGCCCGTTGCGGTGCTTCAGCAGTCGCCAGACCATCACGCCCTGGTACGTGGCCTTCTCCTCCTCCGTGTAGGCGTGCTTGCCGTAGCCGGGGTAGGTGTACAACTCGGGACGCCACAACCCGAAGATGTAGTCCGCGGACTCCTCGATCGCGCCCGAGTCTCGGGCCATGCCCATCGTGATCGGTTCACCGCCGCTGCCCCCTTCGCGGGAGACCTGGCAGAGCAAGAGGATGCGGATGCGGTGCTTCTTTGCAATCCGCTTGATCTCGCGCGCCAACTTCGAGATGACTTCGTATGTCTTGCCGTGCTCGCCCTCGGGGGAGATCATCCCGAGGTAGTCGATGGCGACCAGGCGCAGGGGCTCCTTCCAGAGTCCCGCTCGTTGCGCGCGGCCGATCAGGTCGTCGATGCGGGACAACTTACAGGGACGGTCGACCGTCACAACTTGATGCCACTTCGACATCACGGGCAGGGACGTCTTCGCGAACGCACCCTCATCCAAGCGGGCGAGCTGCTCGACTTCACGTCCGCCGAGGCCCGTGCCCATCGACACGATCCGCTCGAACAGCTCCACGCCCTGCATCTCCAAACTAAACACCAGGGCCGGGTGGAGGCCGGCCGACATGTGCTCAACCATGTTCAGGAGCACGGCCGTCTTGCCGACGCCACTGCGGCCCATCACCACCATGACTTCGCCCTCGGCCACGCCCCGCATCTGCGCGTCCATGTCCGGGTCGATGCCAAGCTTCAGACGGTGAGCAGGGGAGCGGGCGGCGAGAATGTAGGCGTCCTGGAGATCCGACACGCGCAGGAACTCAGGCGCCTCGTCGTCCTGACCCATCGCGGGCACCATCTCCAGGCGGCCGAACGCCTCGCGCCCGAAGCGCACTAGGAAGTCATCCCACCCTTGCTTGGTGCCGTCTTCCAGGTCCGGGAGCCGGATCACGTATACCGACGCACCCCTCTGGATCAGGGTGCGGGCCAGTTGGTGCTCGGCCCAGGCCACGTCCGGTTTGGCTTCGGCGTCGGAGTCGAAGACTAAAATCACCCGACGCAACTTCCACTCGACTTTGTCCAGGTCGCCGATGTCCAGGGACTGCCCGTGGATCTTCGTCTTCCAGGACCACACGCCCGACACGCCCACCGTGGGATAGCCGGCTTGGCAGGCGGCGAGGGTCTTCTTCTCACCTTCGGTGACGTAGATGGGAGTAGAGGGATCGGAAAGCACCTCGGGGCTCCCGCGCAGTCCGGCCAGGTACAGCCGGTTGCCTTTGCCGGCCGGCGCGCGGTAACGTTTGCCGTCGGGGCCCGCCCGGTCGATGCGCGTCCTGAAGTACGTCCCGTCGTACGGAAACACCAGCCCGCTGCCGCACCCGCCGAACCCCAGGAGGGCCTTGAGTGCGGTCTCGTCCGCCGAGTAGAGCCCGGCGCTCAAGATCGTGGCGTCCGTCAGCCCGGACGCGCGGAGGTTCGACAGGTGCGCGGGCTGGATCACGAGTGATCCATCTCCTTGAGCGCACCGGACAGCACACCCTGCGCATCTTTCAGAAGATCGATGCATTCGTCCTCGGTGTAGAACACGATCACCGCGTCGTATTGCTTCTTCAGCTTTGCCATCACGCGGCCAACCCGACCTTGATCCGCGCGATCCGTTCCGCGATCTTCACGTACAGCCGCTTCGCGAGATTGCCGTTCCCGAAGTCGACGGCCACGGCGAACTCGCCACCCAGGGAAGCCAGCTTCTTGTCCACCGGCTCATCGAACTCGTTCGGTTCCTCCATCCCGAACAGGACCACCTTGATCTTCTTTGGCAGCGTCTTGGCCTGGCTCCAGAAGGCACACCTTTCCCATCCGCCTGCCTCGTACGCCGCGCCCTCCGGAAACTCCCCGGTCTTGTCGAACACCTTGAACGCTTGCGGCCAGTTCTTGAATTGAGTCGTCACGTTGTTTCTCGCTCTCTCAACTCCACCCGGAGTTGGGCTACGTAGCATTCGCCATGGATCACCTCGCCGCCGAGGACCTTCAGGCTGCCCGTACACACCCGCCGACACGTCGCGCAGCGCCAGTCTTGTTTGCGGAGAAGCTCGGCGCGGAGGAGCGTGCCCGCCACGTCGGTGGGTTCGAGGAAGAGGGGTTGGCGACCCTCGCGCTTCTTTTTGGATTCCTTCATGGGCACATGTCCCGCAAAACCGGCACGACCCACCCGTAGATGGTTCCGAGACCGACGCCGAACACGAACAGAAGTGTCCCCAGGAGCACGACCGCGCTCAGCCACCGCAATGCGTTCACTTCGCCATGCCCTTTAGCACGTGCTGCAAGTCATACAGTTTCCGCTTCAGCAGGAACACCTCCTTCGCTCGGTCCATCTCCATGTTCGGCCACCAGTGATGCGAGAAATTCCCATGCTCCTTCCCGAACCGGATCAGGTGATAGCCCCCGTCAAGCGGCTGCAGGGGGAACGCCTCTTCCCACAGGAGCCCGTACCCGGCAAGCTGCACGAGATACTCGGGGTAGATGGCATTCGAGGTTTTCCAGTCGCCCATCGCGCGCTTGCCGTTGACGAGCACGGCGTCGGGCGTGCCGCCCACTCGGTACTGCTCGGAGACCAGGGAGAACTCGGAGTGCGTGACTTCCAGGCGCGACTGCGTGGCCCACTCGCAGAATGCGCCGTACGCGCGACCGGCCTTCTGCACTTGCTCGTCGGTCGCCGTCGCCGGTCGCACCCACGGTGTCTTGCGAATCCAGCACTCGACCATCTCGTGTGCCAGCGTGCCCGTGCTCGCCGCGCCATCGCGCACGGCGCGGTAGTCCTTGCCCTCCATACCGAGATTCCAAGCCCAGTGGATGAGCCCACCCGCGTCCTTGCCGTACTCGGCGATCGTGGAGACGCCGGGGACGAGGGTGCCGTCCTGGAGTCGATAGCCACCGATGGGACGGCCCATTAGAACGGCACGTCTTCGCTGTCGATCCCCGCCTCGGCCATGCGCACCTTGGCCTCGGCTGCGGCCGGCGTGGGGGTTGCCGCGTCTCGGGCGAATACCTCGAAGGCGTCGAACGTCCGGCCGGTTCGCGGGTTCAGTTGCTTCCCCTGGTAGATGATCTTGACGACCTTGCCAGGCGTCAGGGCGCCGGAGTCAAAGCTCGACTTCAGCCCGGCCTTGACCGTCACAAGCCGCAGCTCCCCGTTCCACCCTTCCAGGGTCGCCACCTCCTTCGGCCCGTACTGCCCGCCCTCGCGCATCTCCTTGCCTCGGTAGAGACCCTCGATCAGGTCGCCGGCAACGGACGGCTTCCAGAAGGTCCCCCCACTCACGCGCGTGTACTCCTGGCTCATTCGTCGTCCTCCTTCGCGTTCGGTGCGTTGTCGTCGTCCTGCCAGGCCCGGCGCCGACCACGTCTCCGTGACGGCAACTCAGGTCCGGCGGGACACTCATCCCAGGCGCCGCTACAGCCTTTGCGTCCACATGACGCACACTCCGTGTCTTCGTCCGGTCGGGTCATGGTCGCGAAGTAAAGGGACGGGTAGACTCAGCACGAACGGTGTTGTACCTACGAAGACGCGCCGTCGCGCTCCGCACGGTTCGATACATCGCGCTACGTCTCGGGGAGGCGCGAAAACTCGGGCCCGACTTGTCTGGGACAAGTGAGTGCGTCAGCCCCAGGACGGTCTGTCCACCGAGAATCGCCTCCGCCACGTCTCGCGCCAGGGGGGTCAACACCGCGAGGCTGGCCGCGATCGTGTCGTCCGGGTCAACCATGGGGGTGTCGTCGTCGGGCTCGTCCACGTCTCGCGGAAGCCGACAGAGCAACGCCTCGGGATCGAACGGACAGGCGCCGTCCTCTACCCGGGGGCGGGGGACGAGCAGATGGATCGCCGTTATGGCGATGTACTTCGCGGTCAGATACGCGGGCGACGCCGTGAGGAGCGCCACGGTGACGTCGTGCGCCACGTCTTCGGCCCGGTGATGGGTGATGCCACGTCTCACGAGGACTCGGTAGGCGATCCGGGGGACGTCCTCGATCGTGACGATCTTGTCTTGTAATGCCATGAGGCCCTCTCCAAGGGGATCGCTCCCCCTTGGCGGGCCTCATCGCACGCGCTCCGCGCCGCCGGTTGGTGGTGGGACTAGCCGATGATCTTGAGAATCTGCTCCAATGAGGTTTTGATCTCAGTCTCGCACACGAAGCCACGTTGCTCCTGTCGCCCGTCAATCCCTCGCGCCAGTCGGCGCTCGCACTTCGCGATGCGCCGCTCGATCCGCTTACGTTCGGTCCGGTCCATGCGATCCTTCCCGGAGCTGTCGCTCCGCTCGGGCCAGTTCACCGCCGGTCAGAGTGCCGTAGATCAGGCTGGCCGCCACGGCGGCTTGTGTGAATCGGGCGCGCCAGCCGGCGTCGAGCTTCAAGGCGGGTTCGTCGGCGAGGGCCGTCTTGTACGCGTTCACGGTACGTTTCGCTTCGCAGTACGTCTCGATTTTGCGGTCGCCTTTCATCGCCCCTGCCTTTGCCGCAAGCGCGCGCCACGTCTCGACTGGTCCGTCCCGTGGAGGGTGCCCAGCCGCATGACCCGCTGCTCCTCCAAGTGTTTGGCGTGCCGTTCGGCCCCGTCAAGCTGCTCGCTGCCGGCGTGTTTGGGACCCATGTCAGTCCCCTTTCGCGTCCAGGGACACGGTCAGATTGTCCAGCTTCACACCGGCGAGCGCACGGCCGAGCGCGGCGCAGACCGCGTCCCGTGCGCTCGGACCGAGCGTGCGATCCACCACGTCTTCGATTTGGGGACGCCACTCCACCACCTTGGCGAGCAGACGCTCGTTGACCATCTTGCGCACCTGTTCGCCCACCACCTTGCTCAGGATAGTTTCCTTGTTGTAGTAGCTGTCCCCCTTGTAGGCGAGATGGGCGCGGATGATGTCCCGCAGCATGGCGTCCCGGCGTTCGTCCGTGAACGTCTCAGCAAGCGCCACCGCAATGGCGTTGTTGATCTGACCCTCGGTCAGTTCGATGCGGAAGTTTGCTTCGCTTGACATATCGCCTCCTCGCTCGTGTTTGCCTCGATCACCAGAAACCGGTCCACGAAGGGAGACCGGAATAGCGCATCGGTCTTGAGTGGACCGATAAATTGCTCTCGGACTCGACGTTCACGGCGCCCGCCGCGTGGGCCGGTAACCGTGCGCGTCGTGGTGTAGCCCTCCACGAGACGCGCGGTCACGCCCTCACCCTCGCGGTCGAACGCCACGATCCATTTCACAGCCCACACGCGTCAAGCAGCGCGCGGCGGAGGACGGGGTTGTGGCCGGGACGGTCGTCCGCCGCATCCCACACGTCAGTCCATGGCACGGCGCCAGGGCCGGTCAACTGCTCACCGTCCCCGTGCGACACCGCCAGGTATGGACACGTCGACGGCCTCGACCGAAGCGTGATCTCCCGTTCACCCGTCAACCCCTTCGTGGACTGCCACTCCCGCTTCGTCGCCGCGAGCCTATTCAGAAATGTTATCACGGTCATCGTGTCGCTCCTTTTCGTCGTCCCACGGCGCATAGCCGCAGAACGGGCAGGGGTGAGTGTCGACCTCGTCGGCCAGCACGCGGAACGTGCGCCGACACACGGGGCAGCGTTGCACGGCGGATTCACGAATCGTCATGGCTCACTTCTCGCGAGGATCCAACCCATGACGTAGCCCGCCGCAATCCCGGCGACCATGGCAAAGACGGCAACGGCGTAGATCACTGCAAGGGTTGCCACGACGGCAGTCATCGGAGCACCAACCCCGTGAGCGCACCCATCATCACACCCGTCAGAAACAGTGCGAGCGCCTGCAACAACGTCATCGCAGCACCGTAAACGGAAGCCATGGACTGACGACGATAAGC
>Ga0137452_1000054_pt1 | contig 43665 bp, 68 predicted proteins | sample EasRivERMGT513_2_FD_102312 | JGI IMG/M metagenome (GOLD analysis project Ga0137452, IMG submission 102312) | Soil microbial communities from meander-bound floodplain in the East River, Colorado, USA - East River MetaG ERMGT513_2 | ecosystem: Environmental > Terrestrial > Soil > Floodplain ...
CGACGTCAACCCGACGATCACGCCGGACTATCCCGGGCAGATGCGCCGGTTCTTCGCGGCGCTCACGACCCGCGGGCTGCGCGCGGTCTGGAGTCAAGGCGACATCCGCGGCGTACCCGACCGACGCGCCTACATGCAGGACGTCGCCGCGGCAGACGGCGGCACGATCGATTGGATCGACGGGGCGAATGAAGCGTGGCAGACCGGCGAGCCCGACCCCAACAAGCTGGCCGACTTCGTCGGCGCCTACGCCGCGGCCGGTGGGGTCGCGCTCAAGACGCTGACGTCGCCGCCTGGTGAAGGGCAGGACGAACTCAACCGCTACAGCATCGCCCCGGCCGACGCCTTCGACAAGCACGGCTATCGCGGCGGGCACTGCTGGGACAAGCGGCGTCATGCCTGGGGCGTCGGCTACGAGGGCGTGCCGTCGATTGAACGCGGCATCGAAAGCGAGCCGCCCGGGGGCGGGCACCGCGTCAGCGTCACCGAGAACAAGCACGAACTCGACGACGAGTGCGTCGCGCTGCTGGCGTTGGGCAATGCGCTGGGCCGTTCGGCGTTCGTTTGGTTCTCCGGTGAGGGCGTGATCCTCGACCGCGGGCTCGAGACCGAGGCCGGGTTCTGGAGCGTGCCGCGGGCCATGCGCCTGCTGCCGCGGGACGTGATGACCTTCCGCACGACGCACCACTCCGGCGCCTCGTGGCGGGGCACGCGCGTCCTGGCGGCGCAGGGCGACGTGCGCATCGACGGGCGGATCGGCGACGACGGCCGGTTCGCGTACACGATCGATGGTCCGGGTGGCGACCACCGCCTGGCCGTCGACCGATCGTTCACTGGGCAGGTGTGCGATCCAGGGACCGGCGCGTGTGTCGACGTGTCGAAGCAAGCGGGCGAGTCGCTTGACGTGTCGTTTCGGTATGGCCGGCTGTTGGTCGGTCGTCTCCAGTAGTCGGTTGGAAAAGAGAGGACACCACCTATGAATCCGCTAGTCGTCAAATTCGTCGGATCGTTCGTGCGATGGGCGCTGACCGGGCTCGGCGCGTGGCTCATCGGCCGGGGCATCGTGTCGGACGAAAACCAGTGGCTCGAGTATCTGGGCGCGCTGCTCGCGTGGGGGCTGCCGCTCGCGTGGAGCGTGATCGAGAAGTTCGGCGCGCGTTCCATGCTCGTCAAAGCGTTGTGGGCGCCGGCCGGCACGAGCGAGGCGGTCGTCGAGGCGGAACCGACGCCGCCACTGTTGGTTATGGCGAAAAAGGTCGGGGCGCTGTTTTTGGCGTTCCTGCTCGCCGGCTCTGTGACCGCGTGCAGCAACCGGCCGACGCGCGACGGCCAGCGCATCGCCCCGGAGGCCGAGGCCGCGCTGCGGCTGACGCAGGTCGTCGGCGCGCTCAACGCGCTGACCGTGCCGCCCGGCAACAGCCCGGTCGAACGCCTGATCGGTGCCAAGGTCATCACGAACGCCGACGGACAGATCGTCGCCACCGTGATCAAGGAGTCAATGGGCTACGCCAAGGATGCCGGGCTCATGCTCGAGGCGTCGCTCACCGCGCGCACCGAGGCCGACAAGGAACGCGGGTGGATGCGCGCGTCGGTGCTCATCCGCTCGCTAGCCGACAAGCTGGCGTCTGCGCCGATCAGCATCGGCACGCCCGAGGCGCGCAAGGCGGTCGTCGACCTGTTGCGGCTGGCGAGCAGCATGGTGCTGACTGTCGGCAGCTTCTTGCCGGTGCCGGCGCCCGAGGGGCCGCCGCCGAGCATCGACGACGCGCTCCTGGTGTTCTGACCCGTTCCCGTTCCTGAAAGGACGTTCCGCTATGAATCCCGCTGCGCTTCTCTCGCTGCTCCAGATCCTTGAGGTCGTCAACTCCGGCATCGCGTCGGTGGCGGCGGCCTGGCGCAAGGGTCATCCTGACCTGAACGAGAAACACCCCGACGGTAGCTACGTGATTACAGACCTCAAGATCGTGCAGCGCGTCGTCACTGACGCGACCACGGGCTTCGCGAACGCCGACGCGCTGCTCGACCGGCTCAAGGCGGCGGCGCTGCGGTTGCCGACGCTCGACGACGGCGCGGATGATCACGCATGAGTCTGCCGGGCTGGTGGCTGCTCGAGTGGCTGCGCGGCACTTGGCTCGGGCGCTGGTGGCGACGGTAGACTCTGGGCATGACGCCCCGAAATACCTACTTCCTGCGGTCGGTGGCCGGCATCGCTCTGTGCACGTCGGTGCAGTGGTCGTGCCCGGAGTACGCCGACATGCGGTCGATCGACTGGGTGCAGATGGTGCTGGTCTTGAGCTATGTCGCGTCGTATTTCTTCGGCGCGCGTATCGAACCCAGCGACGACGTGCATGCGACGTGCAGGGCCGGCGGCTAATGACCACTAACCCAGGCTAAGCGGCCACGGCCAACGGTCAGCGAATCCTCAGGAAATCCTCAGAAGTGGCCCGATCGCCGGTCCTGGCGGTTGGCGTCCCCGACGGGATGTCAGCCGCCGGATTCGTTGGGGTTTTCCTGGCCATCGGCCGGAACGTGCACAGGGCGTGCATCGACGTAAATCCCGTGGCCTCCTGGTTTAAACTTGCAATCGACGAAGGGCTCCCCGGGCGCAGCTAGAATCGCACCGCTGCGGAACGCGGCGATTCTGTCGAGGACGAGCTGAGCGCGACTAGACAGATCGATGACGTCGACCACGTCTGCGACCAACGCGAGCACGTCGATCGCTTCGTCTAGGAGGGCGTCGGCCTGTTGCTGGCGGTCCATGCGCGCATCCTACCGCGCCTTGCTCATCCGGTCCACCAGCGCCCGGTCGACGCCGGTCGGCCGCGTGTAGCGGGCGACGCTCTTGACGTCGGCCCAGCCGCCCAGTGCCATGAGATCCCGCACGGTGGCACCGGCGGCCAGCGCCCGTGTCGCCCCGGTGTGCCGGAGGGCGTGCCACGTCAGCCCGTCCGGCCGCCCGTAGGGGATGCCCAAGTCGAAGCACGCGAACCGGAACGCCTGCGTGATGGCGGCCGGCCGCACCGGGCGGCTACCACCAAACACATAGCGGTGTCCGGTAATTAACGGTCCCAGATCGTTAATTGCCGATCTTAGTCGGGTGCTGACCGGCACGCGGTACGGCGTCGTCTTCGGGTCGGCAATCTCGAAGTGGTCGCCGTGGTCCTGCGCGCGCTGCAGGGTGCAGAGATCGGACAGCCGGACCAGTGTATCGACCGCCGCAATGACCAGCGCCCGGTGCGGCATGCTCAAGCGGTTGAGAATCCGCGCCTCATCTTCCAGGCTGAGCACGGGCGGGGCGGCCCGCCTAGCGTGCAGGCGGCGCATCCCGGCCAGCGGGTTGCTCGGCAGGTAGCGCGGGACGGCGGCGGTCAGCATCGACTTCAGCACGTCCAGCTCCCGGTTGGCCGTCGCCGGCGCGACCGCCTTGGTGCGCTTGGTCAGGTACTCCCGGGCCGCGGCCTGGTCGAGGCGGTCGAGCGCCCAGCCGCCGAAGTGCTTGCCGAGGGTGCGGATCATGGACGCCTCTTTGACGGCGCTCCGCTTGGCCGGGGTGACGTGCTTCACGTACCACGCCGCGAAGTAGCGGAAGGTCGCGCGGGTCGTCTCCACGGGCAGGCCGACGCGCTGGCGGGCGAGATCCGCCATGCGGGCGTGATAGACCTGCTCGGCCAGTCGGCGGTGCTCCTTCATTTGCCCGGGCGGCAGTCCGCGGCAGGCGATGCGCGTCGCTTCTCGGAGCGGGGGCTTGCCCGCGCGTTCCAGGGTCAACCAGAACCACTTCGAGTCGCGGCGGGTGACGACGCCCAAAGACGCTAGCCTCTAGCCGCTAGCCCAATATGCAAAATTGCATATCGATGTATTCCCTGGCTAAAACGCACACGCCAGCGTCGTCACCGAGCACCGCGCGAGGTTCGGCGTGAACGGCTGGCAGGCCAGCGTCGACGTGTTGGCGTAGAGAAACGTCACCGTGTGCGTGGTGCCGGCGGCGACATCCTGCGCGCCGGTGACCTGCCCCGGCCCGAGTGTCGCCACGCTGGCCCCGTTGAAGGTGATCGTGTAGGTGCGGGTCGTCGACTGATTGTGAAAGGCGAGTCCGGCGGTGTTGTTCGCCTGGCAGGCGGCCACCGGCGGCGGGGTCGGCGCTGTCGGCGTGTCGTCGCCTGAGCACGCATTCGTCGCCAGCAGAACCGTGAGCACGATCACGCGACGCATCGTCTGGCCCCTTCCTGACATTGCACGCCGAGGTTGTAATCGCCGAAAAAGGCGCTTGCAGTGCGGCCGAAGTACGGGCATACGAGTCACTCGCGCCGTCGTCGTCGTACCGGAGGGAGCCCCCGCAATGCCTCTCGTGAACCTGGATGCTGATGACTACGCCGCGTACTGCCTCTATCGATCGCTGCCGCCGTTCCTGCGCCATGCGGTGCGCGAGATTGTGCGCGCCATGACGGCTAATCGTGTTCGTCGAGCTTCAACTGCTCCGAAATCGACTCCAGGATCGACACGCGAAACGCCGCCCGACCCTCCAGCTTCAAGCGATCGAACGCCTCCACGATCTCCCGCAGATCCGCACTGACCGCCACCGGCACCAGCGCGTAGAGCGCCGGCACCGAGAGGCCGAGCGCCTTCGCCGCCGCGGCGACGGTCGCGCTGTCCGGGCTGGCACTGCCGCGTTCGAGTCGGCCGGCGGTCGCCTTGTTGAGCCCGGCCTTGTGGGCGAACGTTTCCAGGTCGAGCTTCCGGCGCTTCCGCAGCTTCCGCACGACATCGCCCACCGTCCAGGCCAGCCGTTCCACGTCTCCTTGTAACAAAGGAGGCTCACAGCCGTAAAGCGCTGATTCTATTGGCGTTGGCGAATAACGCATAAAAGCATCGAAAATGACTTGACAGCGTCGAACGACCGGGCGTAGACTCTCCGGCGTGATGCAGCGAAAAACGCTTCTGCGCCAGATTCGACGCCATCGAGAGATCACCCTCGAAGCACTCGGCAAGCAGACCGGCATCCACTTCTCGACGCTCTCGATGATCGAACGTGGGTTGCTGGTTCCGTCGGCGCCGCAAGCCAACGCGCTCGCGGGTTACTTCGGCAAGCCGATCGACGAACTACTCGACGCGGCGCCGGATCACGAGGCGGCGTGATGTCAACGCCGGCCGATCTCGTCCGCGAGTTGCCGCAGCGCCGCGAAGAACACCGCGTCAGCGCGCGCCCGGTCGCGGGCCGACTGCTCGGCGACGGCGACCAAGTCGACCAACTGCCGTGCCGGTTGCGTGGCGGCTGCGTGCTCGACTGCGCGGCGGTCTGCGCCGCGTTCATCAGTCAGCGATAGGTGTGTGTCCATGACCCCCCATGTACAACCTGCCGTCGTCGTCGCGCGAGATGTAAGAGTTCACCTCCCACGTCGGCACGCGAAGGCGAGTCGACCCGTGGTGAACAAACTTCACCCGGCGGGCGCGTGGGCGCCCGGCGCGCGGGCCATGCGGCGCGCGATCGATATTGCCGGGCTGAGCGACAAGGAGGCGGCCGCCGCCGCGGGCACGTCGCCGCAGTACCTGGCGATGATGCTGGCCTGCGGTAAGCGCCCGCAGACCGAGCGGTTCTATGCGAGTGAGGTGCTGCGCGGGCCGATGCTGGTCGCGCAGGCCGAGCAGGATCCGACGCGGTTCGATGTCGTCACGACGATCACAGTGCGCAGGACGGCATGAGCGAGATCCTCGACCTGCCGCCGGCGCTGCCCGAGTACCTGAACACGCGGGCGCTCGCCGCCTATCTGGGCTACGACAGCCCGTCGGCCGTCGTCAGCGCGCACAAGTGGATCGCGCGGCACGGCGTGCGCAAGTACTACCGCTCGCAGCGGAGCGTGCTCGTGAAGCGCGCCGACGTTGAGGCGGCACTGAATCGGGGCTGCGAATGACCGGCGCGGATTGGCTGGCGCTCTACAGCGTCGGCGCTGGCGGGATGTTCCTGCACGTCTTGCGACGGACGCGGGCGGGCTGGTTATCACTACTGTGCGGCATCTTCTGGCCGCTGGCGCTGCTGGCGTGTCTGGCCGAGCCGGACGAGTCGGAGGTCGATACATGGTGAACGACGACCGCGAGTACACCGCCTGGACGCGCTGGGTTGAGGACCACGTCGACCGTACGCCGTGGCCCGTCGGTGCGGGGGTGCTGCTGGCCGTGTTCGTGCTGGCGTTGCTGCGGTTCTGATATGGAGCGCGCCACGGTCAGCATTATGAAAGCGTGCGAACTCGTCGGGATCAGCCGGCGCACGCTCTACAACTGGATCGCGGCGGGGAAGGTCGAGTACGTCCGCACCGCGGGCGGCAGCATTCGGGTGTTCGTCGACTCGTTGTGGCGGCAGCCGGACGGGTCGCGTCCGCAATAGAAAACGAAAGGCGCCGCTGGTACGGCGCCTTGAGATGCCGCAGGGAGGCGGCACCCAATGCCCGAGATTCTACCTGTTCTTGAAGGGATGCGACAGCGGCTAGCAACCGATGCGACGTGGACGCAGGGCGCGCTGGCCCGCAGATCGACCGGGGCACAGTGCGACCCACGGGCGCCGGAGGCGGTGAGCTGGTGCATCCTCGGCGCGGCGATGGCGTGCGCGGCGACGCTGGCCGAGGCCGACGCGGCGCTCGAAACGCTGTTCATCGTCAACGCGGCGGACTGGAACGACCGGCCGAGCCGGTGCCATCGTGACGTGCTGCACGCGATTGACAGCGGCATCGACCAGTTGACCGTGCGCCCGGGGCGGTGTCTGCTGCCCGACGAGTTAGGGCAGGCGACGGCCGCCCAGGTGCTGCTTGACGCCGTCGACCGGGCGCTGGTGGGTGTGTGATGACGCTGGCCGCCGCCGTCGTCAGTCTCCGTTCTTACGCCGACAGTGGCCGGCCGACTGGGGGTTTCCTTCGGGCCGTGCTCGAAAACGACCTCATGGAAGCCGTCGGCCGCGCGGACCATTCGTCGCTCGTCAATCTGGCCGATATCTGCCGGTATGTCTATAACGACATCCCGGCACCGTGCCACGGCTCGCCCGAGAAGGTCAGCGAGTGGCTGCAGATGCACGCCGAGAAGCGGCTCGCGGTCGCGGCTGAGCGGGGGGGTGCGTGATGGCGTGTCCCCACCAGAGCGAGCCCGGCGTGTGCCGCGCCTGCCCGCCGCCTCCTTCGAGCCCACCGGCGCCGCCGGTGCAGCGCCACGATCTCGTCACGGATTGGCGCTGGTGCGATCGGCGCTACCGCGTGATCTACGACGGCGATGCCGTCTGGTACAACCAGCCGTCGACCGCGCGCTGGCTGACGTCGATTGAACGCGACGGCCGGCGCCTGTGGACACACGCCACGCACGGCCCGGCCGACGTCGCCGGCTTCGCCCAGACAGCCTACACCGACCGCGAGTTGACGGCGCTGGCCGCCATGCAGGCCGCCACCGCGTCGCTCCGTCGGCGGCTCGCCATCCCAGACAGACAGGAGACGACGTAATGGCCGCCGAGACGATTGGTACGCTCGCCGCCGCGCTGGCGAAGGCGCAGGCGGCGATCAAAGGCGCGTCGAAGGACACGACCAACCCGCATTTCAAGTCGAAGTATGCGGACCTGGCGTCGGTCTGGGACGCCTGCCGGAAGCCGCTGAGCGACAACGGGCTCAGTGTCGTGCAGTTCACGCAGCTGTACGGCGAAGACCGCTACCCCGTGTTGGTGACGCGGCTCCTGCACGCCTCCGGGGAGTCCGTCGAGGGCGTGACGCCGCTGCTGATGGCGAAACAGGACATGCAGGCGCTCGGCTCGGCGCTGACCTACGCGCGTCGCTACGGGCTGGCGGCGATCGTCGGCGTCGCCCCGGAGGATGACGACGGCAACGCGGCGGTCGGCAACGGCCGCGCGGCAACCGCGACCACGGCGCCGCCCGAGCGCGTCAAGCCCGAGGGGTACGACGATTGGCGCGACGTGCTCGACCTGGCGGCCGACACCAGCACGGTGGCGCTCAAGGAGACATGGACGAAGGCGAAGGCCGAGTATCGCGCCTACCTCAACGCGACGGCCCCGCTGGCGCTCGACACACTCAAGGCCCGGGCGGCGAATGTCGAACAGGTGCCGGCGTGAGGCGCTTCGCCATTCTCGACGCGCCACAACGCTCCGAGGACTGGTTCGCCGCACGCCTGGGCCGTGTCACCGGCTCGCGGGCCGAGGACGTACTCGCCAGCATCAAAAGCGGGGAAGCGGCCAAGCGCCGCGATTACCGCATGGAGCTCGTCACCGAGCGGCTGACCGGCTGTTCGGCCGAAGCGCCCTACGTGAACGACGACATGCAACGCGGCATCGACCTGGAGCCGCAAGCCTTCGCGCTCTACGAGGCGCTGACGGGTCGGCTGGTCGACCGCACGGGGTTCCTGTCCCATCTCGACCTGATGGCCGGCTGTTCGCTCGACGGGCACGTCGGCGACTTCGAGGGGCTGATCGAGATCAAGTGTCCACGGAGCGCCAACCATCTCACCAACCTGCGAGCGAAAGGCGTGCCGGCGAAGTACCTGCCGCAGATTCGGCACAACCTGTGGATCACCGGCGCGGCGTGGTGTGACTTCGTCAGTTTTGATCCGCGCTGGCCGGAAGAGTACCGGCTTCACATTGCCCGCGTGCTCCGCGACGACGTCGACCTGGCCGGCTACGAGGCCGAGGTCCGGCGGTTCTTGGCTGACGTCGACAACGAGGTACAGGCGCTCAAGGGCTGGCGCGCGGTGGAGGGCGTCGCGTGACCAGCGACATTCCCGAGTGGGATCTCACGGTCGACACCGAGGGCCGCGTGACCTTCGCGCACCCGGGGCAAGCGCACGCTTACCTGCGCCGTCTGCGCGCGACGGCCGGCGAGGTCATCGTCGGCCAGTTCTACGAGGTCCGCGCCAAGCGGAGCGACCGCCAGAACCGCGCCTTTCACGCGATGGTGACGCCCTGGCTGCAATACCACGCCAAGGAGGGGTGGACGCTCGGCGCGCTCAAGCAGTTTCTACTCGGCCGCGTGTTCGACTGGCTCGAGTTCGTCGACCCGCAGACCGGGGAAGTGACGAAGGTGCTCGCCGAGCCGCACACGTCGACGCTGAGCGTCGGCCAGTTCGTTGAACTGATCGACCGCACGCTCGAGCTCGCCGCCGAGGACGGCGTGCTCCTGGTGGCACCGGACGAATACACCAAAGCGAAGGAGGCCGCGCGCAAGCGGGCCGAGAAGGCGTACGACGAGACCGTAAGCCGGAGGAAAACGGCATGACCGAGCAGGTCCGAACGATCGGCGTGCTCGCCGACACCAAAGGGCAAGCACGCTGCCGTGGCGCCAACTGCGGCGCGGCGATTACCTGGGCCGAAGTCGCCGCGAGCGGGAAACGGATGTGCTTTACCGGCGACCCGGTGGCGCTGCGCACCGAACACACCGCCGACGGACGGCTGGTCGAGCATCTACCGTTCGATGACAACCACTGGGCGGCCTGTCCAGACCGGGCGCGGTTTGGTCGAAAAGGGCAAGCCTGATGGCGTGGATCCGCCTGGATGACAACGCGCCGCACCATCGCAAGGTGCTCGCCGCCGGCGACGTCGGGGCGTGGTTGTGGGTGTGCGGGTTGGCCTACTGCCAGCGCCACGCCACCGACGGGCTGATCCCCGTCGAGGCGGTGCCGTTCCTGGGCTGCCGGGGCTGGAAGGTCGGCGCCGCCAAGCTCGTGGCGGCCGGGTTGTGGGTGCTGGACCCGGCTGGCTACCGGGTTCACGACTTCCTGCAATGGAACGACAGCGCGGAGTTACGTCGGCAACGGACACGCGACGGCAACGACCGTGTAACACGTTTCAGGGAACGGCAGAAACAAGACGGTAACGCCGTTGGTAATGCGACACCTATACCTACACCGAAACCAATACCGATACCGAAGGGCGAAGAGCGTTCGCGCGCGCCCGTCGGCGGGCTGATTACGCCACCGAAAAACTGGGGCCTAAACCACGGCACGCACGTTACGGGCTTCTGTGACTGGATGTGCTTGTTAGCTGAGGACTTCGGGCGATTCGCGAACCGTCTTGGCGGCGACGACAAGGCGCTGGCCTGGGCGCATTCCGTGCGGGCGTCCGGCGTCGTGCCCACGAAAAAACCGTGGGAATTTTGGAACGAACAATTCGACGCGGCGCATGGGTCTGCGACGTCGGCGGGCGGGTTCTCGAAGGCCGACTGGGACGCGCACGCGCCTGGTGGGGCCATCGACAAGAAGCTGGGGCTCGCATGACACTCGCCGATTGGACGCCGCTGTACGCCCGGCTGTGCGCCGGCCTGAGCCGCAAGGAGAGCCCGGCCCAGAGCCGCGCCTACTTCGATGCGGTGAGCGAGTTCCCGGCGTCGGTGGTCGCTGACGCGGTCGTGCAGGCGTGCTCGACAACTTGGCCGCCGACGCATCCGCACGCCGGCGAGTTGCGCGGGCTGGCGATCAATATCCGCCGGGCGCGGACCACCGTCCCGGCGTCGGCCTGTGATGTCTGCCACGGCGACAAGTTCACGTACTCGACCTGTGAGGGCTGGCACTCGGTCAACGGCAAGGCCGAGCCGGTGAACCGGCAGCAGCTCTGCCGGCGCGACTTCCCTCACGCAAAACACAAGGACGCCCATTTTTGCCCACAGTGCCATCCGGCGGCGCGGCGGACGGAGCCGGCGGCATGACCGTCGCCGAACTCGTGATGCTACTGGCGCAGTACCCGGTGACGTACGAGGTCGTGTTCGCCGATGCGGGCCGGCTGGCGATGGTGACGCACGGGGCCGCCGAGGACAAGCGCCGGGTGGTGGTGCTCTACGTCGAAGCGCCGGCCGCACCGACGGAGCCGACGCCGTGATCGCCGCGTTGTTCGTCGAGGCGCGCGGGGTGTACGCCGGGTTGCCCGATGTCGACGTGTGGCCGCTTGAGCGCGACGCGCGCCTCTACGCCGGCCCGTGGCCGGTCGTCGCGCATCCGCCGTGCGAGCGGTGGGGCCGTTACTGGCATGGCGGGCCATCGGCGCGCGTCCGGCGCGTGAAGGGCGATGACGGCGGATGCTTCCTGATGGCGTTGCAGGCGGTTCGCCGCTGGGGCGGCGTGCTTGAGCATCCGGCGGCGAGTTCGGCATGGGCGGCCTTCGGGCTCAGGAAACCGTCGCGCGCCGGGGGCTGGCACATGGATCTTTTTAGCGACGGCTGGGTGTGCTGTGTCGATCAAGGGCACTACGGCCACCGAGCGCAGAAGGCCACTTGGTTGTACGCCGTCGGCGTCGAGTTGCAGCGATTACAGTGGGGCAAGTCGGGTCAGCGTGTCCGGCTCGAGGATGGGTATCGCTCGGCGGATGAACGGCGACGAAAGCGCCATCTACGCCGAGGCGAGGGCGCGACCGAACGACTATCGAAGCGCGAGCGTGCAGAGACACCGCTGGCGTTCCGAGACCTGCTGCTGTCGATGGCGCGCAGCGTGCGGGAGCGTGCGGCATGACGCAGCAACCGGCCTTTGACTTCACCGTGCCGACGCTGCCGACCACGACCGAGGCGCGTGCGCAGCGCGACCGCGGCATGGCGCGCACCGCCCAGGCCGCCGAGGACGCCGTCCCGGACTTCGGCGCCCGCGCTGCGGCGGTCATCCTGCGCGCGCTTGCCGCGGGCCCGCAGTCGGGCGAGCAGTTGACGCTGGCGTGTCGCCGGGCCGGCGTGCTCCCGCCCCGCGACGACCGTGCGTTCGGCCCGGTCTATATGCGGCTGGCGCGGGCGGGGCACATCGTCAAGGCGGGCACCGTGCCGCGGCTGCGCGGCCATCACACGGCCGGCGGGAACCTGTGGCGGTTGGCATGAGGGTGTTCGCGATCGACCCGGGCAATGAGTTGAGCGCATGGGTGCTCTACGACGGGCACACTATCCTCGCCCACGCCAAGGAGGGCAACGACGGGCTCCTGTCCGACCTGCGCCACTTGCCGCACATCTACCGCGAGACCTGGCCCGACGTCGTCGTCATCGAGCAAATCGAGTCGTTCGGCATGGCCGTTGGCCGCGAAGTCTTCGAGACGGTGTTCTGGTCGGGTCGCTTCGCCCAGGCGTCGGCAGTGCGCTTCGAGCGGCTGCCCCGGCGTGCCGTCAAGCTGCATCTGTGTCACTCGATGCGCGCCAAGGACGCCAACATCCGGCAGGCGTTGCTCGACCGCTTCGGCGGCGCGGCGGCGAAGGGCACGAAATACGCGCGGGGCCCGCTCTACGGGATTCGCGCCGACGAATGGTCAGCCCTGGCGCTGGCCGTCACCTGGTACGACACGCACGCCACTCTACACGCAACCACTCTCGACAAGGCGGTGTAACGATGCAACGACTGTTCAGCGCGGGCAAGATTGGGATCTTCCTCGACGACTTCGCGCCCGGCACCGAGAAGCGGCACGGCGAGGACACCAAGATCATCACCCTGGCGCTCCGGGTGCAGCCCTTCGACGCCAAGCTGGCGACGGCGATCGACGAGGGGATCGGCGGCGACTCGGCAGTCCGCTCGCTGCTGTTCTCGCTGACGACCGGCGATCCCAAGGCGCACCTCGAGCGCGTGCGGATTAGCCTGGGCTGCCCGCCGCAGAACCTTGCCGTCTACGCTGCGCCGGACATCGCCGAGCCGCGCATGGCGCTGCTGCAGTGCAAGATCGGCACAGCCTACGCGCGCACCCAGAAGGACGTCAACGGGTTCACGTTCGTATTTAAGGCGACGTTCGGGCAGGCGACGCGCGACGAACTCGAGTTCCTGCAGCACTGGTATCTGGGCCAGCAGTTCGTCACCTTCACCGAGGCCGAGCCGGTGCTCGAGACGGAAAGCGCGCCGGCGGCCTGATGCTGCCCCTGTTCGACGCGCCGGTCCTCCACGCCGCCGAGCGCCTACCGATGGAGACACTCGCCCGCCCGGCCCTCCTGGTGGCGCTCCAGGGCATCAGCGACGAGGCCGCCATCTGGGTGTGCCGCTCGACTGATGTCGCGCTGGTGACGTGGCTGGCGCGCGTGGTGCTGGTCGTGGAGCAAACGCGCGTCCATCTGGGCGGGCGTGAGCCATGAGCCGGCCGGCCTGTTGCGACGACCACCGGCCACACGCGAAGCCGCAGCGTGCGCGCGGGCCGGTGCAGCCTCTCGGGCCTGGGCGCGCGGCGACGTGCGAGAAGAAGCTCACGGCGGCACGGGCGACGATTCGGCGGTTGCGGAAAAAGCTCAAGGGGGTGCGATGACCATGCATAGGTGTCCAATGTGCGGCGGTCGGTGCTATTGCAAGAACGAAGACGGTCCCGGCGTGGAGTGCGAGCACGACTGCGCCGGCCATCACGCCGATGTCTTAGAGGACTACGCCCACAACTGCCCGGCGGAAATCGACGGGGGGCCAGGTATTGAAGACTCACTGTGTGCTGGGGCTGAGGCGCTCAGGGCTGGTCGGCGGCCAAAATCGTGAGGTATTGGCGATGAGCGACACGCGCGAGATGGCGCTACCTGAGAGGCTGCGCGAAGCGATCACGGTACTGGATGAGCCCTACCACAGAGAAGCCGTTGCCCATGTGATCGAGGAAGCCGCTGCCGCCCTGGCCGCCTCCCCCGCGCCGACGCTGGCCCAGTGGCAACCGATAGAGACAGCGCCGAAGGATGGCACGCATGTGCTGCTCTACCGTGAAGACTGGGCGGATGACATCGCCGCCGGCTGGTATAGCCACGACTGGATGCAATCGAACGGCACCTGGTTTCTAGGAGCCACGCACTGGATGCCGCTGCCCGATCCACCAGCCGCCATTCACGCGCGGGAGACCGCTCCATGCTTGCCAATACCACAGGCGCTGTCGCTCACTAAGGCCGGTATTCGAGTCGATTGTGCGGTCTGTCATCGTATAAAGAACCCCATCGGCCGCTCGGGGCCGCTGGTTGCGGACTACTGCGACCACGAATGTCCAGGCTATCGTCAGCCGCCCTACGTGGGCTCGCTGTGGCCGAACGAGACCGAAGCGGCATTCGGCTATCCGGTCGGCAATGACGGCACCACCGAGTCGCGGGAGACCGCCGAGGCCCGTGGCCCAGAGGGAGCGTGATGGATAAGCAATTCATTGCGTGGCGCGATCGGTATCGTCGCTCCACCACATCCGCCGGATTCGTTCGCCGCGCAGGCACAAGGTTTGTCGGCTTCTGCCTTAACTGTAATTCGAGGCTCACGTATTGCGGGATTCCGTTCTCAGGAGAGTTTCGGTGCTCCCGCTGTCACGTCGTCAACATGTATGCCGAGTCACAGCAACCGTATGCCGTTCGTATCAACGGGGCGATCGTTGTGCCCGGAGATCCTCGTGGCCAGAGGGCACGATGAGCGTCGTCCTTGGACTGTGTTCAGAATGCAAGAAAAAACGCGAGTTACACATCTGGTCGAATAGCGCTCTCGATTACGTGCATGGTAACTACGAACAGATCTGCCGGCGCTGCACGCTCGTTAGACAAGTGGCCCATGCGCGTGCAATGGCGGCCTGCCTCGCAGTCCTGGAACTTGAACTGACGAGGCTTGACGATGACGAGGCCGCCGAGGCCCGTGGCCCAGAGGGAGCGGCACGATGAACGCTCATGAAGCGGCTGAGCGACTGAGGCGGATGCAGAAAGTTCGTCGCAGCAGCATGTCGAAGTACTCGTCCAGTGTCCGCACTATGCTGACGTGCCAGCACGGCAACGGCAGGGCCGAGCGGGACTACGCGCGGTTCTCGGCTCGTGCCGCGATGGATATTGAAGCACTCGATCTGGCTATTCGCTGGCTTCAAGCCGAGGCTGACATGACTCTCGGGCTCCCACCACCAGAAGTGCTTGCCGAGATCGTACGAAAGGAGCTGTCCGATGTCGGCTAGTCCTCCCCCCGCCATGACGCGGGCACAGATGATCGCCGCTCGAGTTCGGAAGGCGTTAGCCGCTGAGTTCGCCGCCGATGACGCAGAAATGCGTCGGCACATTGGCGAGCGTCTGCATCTAGCCGAATCGGCGCTCACCGCCGAGGGCGAGACCCCGGCCGCGCTGGTGGCGCTGGTGCGAGAGTGGCAGGCAGCCCGTCACCGGCTGTCGTGCGAGTTGTCGGCCATCGACGGCCTGCCCGAGCCGAAGTTCTATGAGGACTGCAATCGGGCGGCTGACGCTGTGTGCGCCTGGACCCCCGCCCCTGGCGAGGCCGAGCGCGCCCGAGACGCCGCGGCTTTGTGCGAACAGGTCATGGAGGTAGTTGTGGATGAAGTTGGCTACCCCAGCGAGGCGTGGTTTCAGCCGATGGAGGAATGGCGGCAGGGTGTTAGGGCGAGGGTTTTTTCGGCAATCACCGCCTGGGCCGGGGCGAATACTGCCGAGCGCGCCAAGCCGCCGAAGGGGACATGACGACCTTCCGCGACCCGGACCTGTGCCCACGCTGCCGCGCCCGTGGTCGCGTCGTCGAGTCGCGTCGCACCATCCACGGCTACCGCCGCCGGCGCCACGCCTGTCCGACCTGCACCACCCCCGAGGGGGATCCGCTGCGCTGGTCGTCCTGGCAAACCATGATTCATCCCAAACGCCTGCGCGCCGTCGAACGGGCAGAAACACCCCACCCCTAGCGTTTCCCGTGAAACCGGCCCGAGCACGCGCACACTCGCGTGCGGTGGCTTCCCTCAAGCGCCCCAACCCGCAAGACACCACCCTCCGCAATGCCCGCGCCTCCCAGGCGCGGGACACGAAGCTTGCCGCCAAAGTGAAGGCGCTGACCGCCCGCGTAGACGAACTCGAGCGCCAGGTGCGCATCCTGCTGCCGCTCGACCGCCAATGAACCCCAAGCACGCCCGATTCGTGGCGGAATACCTCAAGGATCTGAACGCCACGCAAGCGGCCATTCGGAGCGGCTACAGCACGAAAACCGCCGGCGCGCAGGGGTCGCGGCTGTTAACAAATGCAGAAATCGCCTCTGCGGTGCAGGCCGCGACCGCCACGCAGGTCCAGACGGCCGAACTGAGCGCCACGCGTATCCTCGAAGAATACCGCCGGCTCGCCTTGGTCGACCTGCGCAGCTTCTTCGACGCCGACGGTAATCTCAAGCCGATCCACGAGCTGACCGCCGAGCAGGGCGCCTGCGTGGCGTCAGTCGAGGTCGTCAAGAAGAACCTCGCCGCCGGCGACGGCAAGGTCGACGTCGTGCACAAGCTCAAGGTGTGGGACAAGGGCCGGGCGCTGACCGACCTGGCGAAGTACTTCAACCTGCTGGTCGAGAAGGTCGAAGTGTCCGGGACGGTCGACCTGGTCGAGTCGCGGCTGGTCGGGGCCCGCCGACGCCTCGCCACCGGAGCGCCCTGATGCCCGCCACGCTCAGCCGGCAGCAGCAGGTCGACGCCCAGCTGGCCGACTTCATCGGCGGCTTCTACGCGGACCCCTACGGGTTCGCCCTGGCCGCCTTCCCGTGGGGCGAGCCGGGCCCGCTCGAGCAGCACACCGGCCCGGACACCTGGCAACGCGAGTTCCTGCAGTGGCTGGGGGCCGAGGTCACGCGCCGCAAGTTCGACGGCCTGACCGCGGTCGAGCCCATCCGGGCGGCGGTCTCGAGCGGCCACGGCATCGGCAAGTCGACGCTGCAGGCGTGGCTGGTCTGCTGGATCATGTCGACCCGCCCGCGCTGCCGCGGCACCGTCACCGCGAACACCAACTTTCAGCTCGACACCAAGACGTGGGCGGCCGTGCAGTTCTGGGGCAAGCTCTGCCTGACCGCCGGCTGGTTCGAAGTCAACACCCAGCGGATGTACCGGAAGGGCCACCGCGAGGATTGGTTCGTTGCCCCGCAGTCCTGCGCCGAGGAAAACTCCGAAGCGTTCGCCGGCCAGCACGCGGCCGACTCGACCAGCTTCTACATCAACGACGAGGACAGCGCGGTCCCCGACAAGATCCACGAAGTCCAGGAAGGCGGGCTCACCGACGGCGAGCCGATGCAGTTCCTGTTCGGCAACCCGACCCGCACGACCGGCGCCTTTCACCGCGCCTGTTTTGGCGCCCAGCGCCACCGCTACCACGTCGTGCTCGTCGACTCGCGGGCGTCGAAGCTCACCAACAAGACACAGATCGCCGAGTGGGCGACCGACTACGGGGAAGAGTCCGACTTCTTCCGGGTGCGCGTGCGGGGCCTGCCACCGACCGCCGGCGACCTGCAGTTCATCGACTCGGCGACGGTGGCGGCGGCCCAGCGCCGCGACGTGGTCATCCTGCCCGACGAGCCGCTGGTGTGCGGGCTCGACCTGGCGCGTGGGGGCGATGACCGCTGTGTGTTCCGGTTCCGCCGCGGCATGGACGCGCGGACCATCCCGCCGGTGATCGTGCCGGGCCAGCAGGCACGCGACTCAATGAAGCTGGTCACGCTGGCCGCCGACGTGCTCGATAAGGTGTACGGCACCCAGAAGGTGGCGATGATGTTCGTTGACGCCACCGGCGGCAGTATCGGCGGCCCGATCGCCGACCGGCTACGCCAACTCGGACACGACAACGTGATCGACGTGCAGTTCGGGGGCGAGTCGCCGACGCTGAAGTACGCCAACATGCGCGCCCACATCTGGGGCAAGCTGCGCGACTGGCTGCCCAAGGGGGCGATCCCGCTCGACGCGCGGCTCGAGCAGGATCTCACCGGGCCGGGGTTCTACCACGACAAGCGTGATCGTGTCGTGCTCGAGTCGAAGGAAGACATGAAGGCGCGTGGGCTCGACTCGCCGGATGACGGCGACGCGCTGGCGCTGACCTTCGCGCAGACCGTCTCACCGGCGGCTGGGCGCACGCCGGCACCGTACGTGCCGCCCTCACCCTGGAGCTGATCATGGCGAAGAAGCCTGCCCCGAAGCCGAAGAAGGCGCCCGCCGCGAAAGCGAGCAATACCGAGTCGTACGCGTATAACTTCCGCGACCGCAACAACCTCAAGCGCGGCAGCGGAAAGATGAAGGGAAGCGGCTGCTGATGGCGTCGCCCTTCCGCCGTCCGACCGGCGCCCCGACGCTGAGCTTGCGCCAGACGCGCGCCGGCGTGCTGGTCCACGACAAGGTCATCCAGGACGGCGTCATCCCGGCCCTACACGCCGCCGAGGCGCGCGTACTCCGACTCGAAGCGTTGCTCGCGCGTCCCCTGCTCGGGCGCCTGCGCTGGCTACTGACTGGACGCTGACCCCCATGGCTTACGCTCCCGACTCACCTGCCCGCTCGACCCGCGAACCGCTGATCGTCGAAGCCCGCGACCGCTTCGAGATTTGTCACAACGAGTGGCGCGAGGTCCGCGACGAGGGCACGACCGACATGCGCTACGTGTCGGGCGATCCCTGGACCGACAAGGACAAGCGGGCTCGCGACAAGGCTGGCCGCCCGTCGCTCGCCCTGGACGAGCTCGGCCAGTACTTCAACCAGGTGATCAACGACGTCCGGGCCAACCCGCGGGCGGTGAAGTTCTCGCCGACCGGCAACGGGGCAAACGACAAGACGGCCGAGTTCTACCAGGACATGATGCGCGAGATCGAGTACGAGTCGAACGCGCAGGTCGCCTACACGACCGCCTTCGAGAACGCGGTGCAGCGGTCGTACGGCTGGGTGCGGGTGCTGACCGAGTTCAAGGCGCCGCGGTCGATGGACCAGGCGATCCGGCTCGGCGCCATCCCCAACCCCGACATGGTCTACGTCGACCCCGAGGCGATGCGGCCCAACTCGTCGGACATGCAGTACCTGTTCAACTTCGAGAAGTGGACGCACCGCGAGTTTACGCGGCGGTTCCCCAAGGCGAAGGTGCAGGACTTCACGAACTACCTGACCAGCCATTCGCAATGGGTCAGCGACCAGATGATCACGCTGGCCGAGTACTGGTGCATCAAAACGAAGCCGCGGACGCTGCTACTGGTCCAGCGGGCCGACGGCACGACCTACACGCGGTTCGACGACGAGCCGCCGGTCCCGGGCAAGACCCCACCGCCGGCGCCGCCGTCGACGATGCAACGCGCCGGGATGGTGCTCGGCCTGGGCGGCGCGTCGCTCGAGCAGACCGTCGGGAGCCGCAAGGTCGACGACCCGACGGTCTACATGCACTTGACGAACGGGCTCGAGGTGCTGGAAGAGACGACCTGGCCGGGCCGGTACATCCCGTTCGTGTCGTGTTACGGGAAGATCCTCTATGTCGACGACGGCAGCGGGGCGAAGCGCAAGCTGATGAGCATGACGCGGCTGGCCCGCGATCCCTACATGCTCTACTGCTACTACCGGACGTGCGAGGCTGAGCTCGTCGGCATGACGCCGAAATTCCCCTACTTCGTCTACGAGGGGCAGCTGACGGTCGAGGAACTGGGCAACCTCCAGAAGTCGCTCCACGAGCCGGTCGCGGTGATCAAGGTCAAGCCGATGGTGGACGCGGCGACCGGGCAAGTCTTGCCGTTCCCGCAGCGCCAGCCCTACGAGCCGCCGATTGCCGCGCTCGAAGCCGGCGCCGAAGCGGCCCGCCGGGCGATTCAGTCCGCGATGGGGTCGAGCTTCCTGCCGACCACCGCCCAGCGGCGCAACGAGAAGTCGGGCATCGCGCTGAAACAGATCGAAGAGACGGCCCAGCGGGGCACGTTCCACTTCGTCGACCACTACGACGACATGATCCACCACGTCGGCGTGATCGTCGAAGACCTACTGCCGAAGATTCACGACACGGTGCAGCAAGTCACGGTGCGGGACCGCAACGAGAAGTCGCGCACGGTCACGCTCAACGACCCGCAGAACCCGGATGCGATCGACCCGACCGGCGACCATCTGGTGACGGTGTCGACCGGGCCCAGCTACGACAGCGAGCGGGAAGCGGGCAGCGCGTTCGCCGACGCGATCGTGCAGAACCTGCCGAACATCGCCGGCATCCTCGGCCCGCAGAAGTCGGCGGCCATCCTGGCGAAGTCGATCAAGCTGCAGAACGTGGGCACGGTGGGCGAGGACATCGCCGAAATCATCATGCCAACGCCGATGCAGAACGAGGACGGGACGCCGCCCAAGCCCGAACAGTTACAGCAGAAGGTCGCCGAGCAGGAGGCGCAGATCCAGCAGTTGACGCAGCTCGTGCAGCAGGCGCAGCAGGAGATCCAGACCGACCAGGTCAAGGCCCAGCAAGAGATGGCGAAGGTCGACCTGCAAGAGACGGCCGAAGGCGACCGCGAGCTGGTACGGCTCCGGTCGGCCGAGAAGATCAAGCTGGCCGATATCCAGGCGCGGGAACGGAGCGACGCGATCGGCAATCTCGTCAAGCTGGCGGTGGCCGAGATCAGCGCGCAGACGGCCGAGGCGCGGGTGCATGCCGAGCAGGTCCGCACCGAGATGGGGTTCGAGCACGAGCACGCCGAGGGCGAGCGGGACCGGCAGACGCAGGCCGTTGACAAGGCGGCTGACCGCGACCTGCGCCGCGAGGACCGCGACGTCGGCCAGGCGTTCCAGGCCGAGCAGGCGGACGCGGCGCGGGTCGCTGAGGCCGAGGCGCGGGAGTCGGAGGGCGGCGCGTGACGACGCTGGTTAACGGCGGCCCCTCCGGCCAGGCGTGTGCCAACTGTCGCTACTTCGCGGCCCAGTACGAGGTCTGCAAGCGGTATCCGCCGACCTGGGCGCCGAAAGGGCAGTCGTTCCCCGAGGTGCTGCCGTCGATGTGGTGCGGCGAGTGGCAGCAGGCGCTGAAACCTGGGACGGCGGTGCCTGATGCCTGACGGCCCGCGGATCCGCGTCGGCGCCCCGTCGGCCCAGTCGCCCAGCGTGCTCGACTCGCCGCTCGAGCAGGCGCTGCGGGCGATTGCCGGGGTGCTGGGCGACTCGCCGGAGGAACAGATCCTCGGGCTGGTCGGGACCATCGACATCCCCGGAGGTGTCGGCCCGTTGCAACGGGCTATCAAAGGGCTGTATTCGCGCGTTGAGCGGGTGGCGCAGCAGGTTGGTGCCAAGGGCGTGCATCCGAATCGGCTCCGGTCGCTGCTGCAGAGCGGGGCGAGTCAGGAAGAAGTCGCGTACCGGAAGATCCCCGAGCTGCTGGCGAGTCATGGCGACCAGCCGGTGACGCGGGAGGCGCTGCAAGCGCATCTGGCGGCCAATCCGGCGCCGAGGCCGCAGGTCAAGACGCGCGGGGACGTGTCGGACCTTACCGCGCGACAAACTGCGCTTGGTCTGGAGACGGATGCGGCCTTCGATCGGGCCTTTCCGAGCGCGACGACGCATGGGCAACCCTGGCCCGGCGATCAGCTCTCGCAGCTCGATGACGCGAACGCGCGCCATTGGGCGTGGGGTGCGGCCGGCGGCAATGCCGAGGACATGGCGAAGCTGAATCGTTTGGCGATTTCGCCGGAGCGCCGGGCCGCGATGTTGGAGTATGGCCGGCTTGCCAACCAGACGCGCGCGCTCAACGAAGAACGCCTGGCCGGTAATACCAAGTTCGCGCAGTACCAGCTCCCCGGCGGCGAGAACTACCGCGAAACGCTGCTCACGCTGCCGCCGGACCAAAACAGGGCCGCGGCTACGCATTCCGCCCGCATCAAAGAACTCACCGAGCGCCGCGATGCGCTGCGATCACAGTTGCACTCCGGTCAAGACGTGCGAAGCGCACTGGCGAACACTGAGACACAGATTGACATGGCGATGCGCGCGACGCCAAAGGATCCACGGCAATTTGTTTCCAGCCACTTCGACGAGCCGAACATCCTCGTGCATGTGCGCAGCAACGAGCGCACGCTGCCGACGGGCGAGCGCGGGCGGTTCCTCGAAGAAGTGCAAAGCGATTGGCACCAGAAGGGGAAGCGGCAAGGGTACAAGACCGGCGACCGACTCATCGACGGCCACGATTACGACTGGTGGAACGCCGAGACCGACCGTCGGTTCAGGGTCGCTGCCGATGACCGGTGGCGCGAAGCGATTGCCAACCGCAACAGGCTCGTCGGCAGACCAGACGAAGTGGCCGATGCCCCGTTCAAGGACTCCTGGCCTGAGCTGGGGCTCAAACAGCAGTTGCTCGAAGCGGCCGACGACGACGCGATCGAGTGGCTGGGGTTCACCAGCGGCAAGACGCAGGCCGCCCGCTACAACCTGGCGAAACAGGTGCGACACATCGACTATCGCCGGTCTGGTGACGGCTACGAGTTAGGTGTGGTGGGGCTTGACGGCGAGGGGATCGATCTCCCCAAGCGCGTGTACTCGGCGGCCGAATTACCTGACGTGGTCGGTAAAGAAGTGGCCGACAAGATTCTCGCGGGCGAGGGCCAGTCAGGGGGCGGGCGGAAAACGCTGTCGGGCATCGACCTGCAGGTCGGCGGCGAGGGGATGCGGAAGTTCTACGACGAGATCCTGCCCAAGCGGCTCGAGAAGCTGGTCAAGCCGTTCGGCGGCACGGTCGAGCGTCAGCCGCTCACCGGCCGCACCAAAGAAGCGATCGACGCCGAGATGGACGCGTTCTACGACGCGCCGCAATGGACTGGCCGTCTTCGTGACCAACTAGAGCGACTCCAGCAGGAGCGTAATCTTGCGCTGAGTAGCGCGCAGACTGAGGGCTGGGTCGTGCGGCTCACGCCCGAGATGAAGGCGAAGATCAAGGCGGCCGGCTTCCCGCTGGCCGCGATCCCGCTGGCGGTCTCGCACGCCCGCGACGGCGACGCGCCGCCGCCCAATCCCCGACTCGACGCCCTGCTGCGCAAGCACGGGCTCGTCGGCGGCGGCGTGAACGCGGTGGGGCAGCGTCTGCAGCAACCAGGAGGCGCACGGTGAACGGGTCGGCCTGCACCAAGCGGCCGTATCTGAGCGAGCGCGCGGCCAAGCTGGCGCACCAGCGCACCGGCGCCCGCATCCGTGTCTACTGGTGCTTCCCGTGCGGCGCCTACCATGTGACGAACGTCGACAAGCACCGCGGCGGGAGCGACCCGACGGTCGAGATCCCGCGCCGGAGGGTGCGGGCGTGATCCAATTCATCGCCCGGCGCCTGTTGGCGATTGCCATTTGCAGCGGCGTCGCCACGTTCTACATCAACTGGCCTTGGCCGACGTGGTGGACGTGGATGATTGCGCTGGCGACGGCCTTCGCGGTGCCGGTCCTGATCTTCGAGGTCGGGCAAGCGGCGTGGAATGGGCCGGAGGGTAAGCCTGTTCGTATCGGGGATCCGTGGTGCAAGGAGTGCGGCGCCTGGCACGCGACGACGGAGCCGCACCTGGCGAGCCTGGACGGTCAATCTACTGAAAGGCGGTTGTGATGGTGGCACTGGTCGTACTCGCGTTGATTCTCGGCATCGTCGTGTGGGTGATTGGCCAGTATCCACAACTGGCGCCGTTTCGGCCGGTGGCGATCGGGTTGCTGCTGATCCTGTTCCTGATTCAGTGCTACCGGGTGCTGCCGGCCTACGTGAGCCCGCTCCTGCGATGACTGCCGACGAGCTGTTCGACGCGCTGACCCGCAGCGGCAAGCCGATTCCGACGGCGCGGATGCGCAAGGCCGAGGCGAAGGCCGACAGCCCGGCCGTGTGGGCGGCCGTGCTCGCGCGCCTGCAGCCCTACCTCACCTATACGCCGCCCGACCCGCCGGACCCACCGGCACAGGAGCCCGAAGCATGACCGGAACCGAGCGCGAACCGTCTGTCGAAGTCGACCTGCTCCGCGACGGCATCCCGTCGCCTACGACCGAGGGCCAGCCGGTGCTCGACGCCCTGACCGATGCCGAGCGGGAAGCCTGGCAGTTGACAGGCGACTTGCCCGAGCGCACAATCCCCACGTCGTCGTCGGAGGGATCGACGCCTCCCGAGCCTGCCGCGCAGGCCGCGCCAACGGACGCGAGTACAGAGCCCGCCTCGGAACCGGGCAAGCCGGCGAGACCGAACGCCGAGACACGCAAGCAGCAACTCCGCGCCGAGATCGAAGACCTGAGCCGCCAAGCCCGCCAGTTGCGGGACGAAGTCGCGCAGGCCCGATCCGGCGGCCCAGGACGCGCCACAGACGCAGGACCGGCGGCCCCGTCACCCGCCAGCGCTCTCCCAGCCGCCGAGGCCGACTTCCCCGACTATGCCGCATGGCTCGAGCGGCCGGGGAACGAGGCCAGGAACTACGAGTCGTTCACGCGTGAGCTCGTCGCTCATGTTTCAGCGGTGGAGCGGCAGCGCGGTCACGCCGAGGCGATGAAAGCCGCCAAAGCGCACGACTACGCGGCCCGGGTCGCGCCGACGATCGCCCAGGAACCTGATTTCGTCTCGACACTGAGCCCGGAAGTGCATGACATGGTCCCGATCGACATGCTGCCCGACCGGCGCACGGCAACGATGGCGAATGTGGTCGCCCAGGCGGTGGTCGATTCGGACCAGGCCCCGCAGCTGCTCCGGTACCTGTCGCAAAACGACAGTGTGCTGCAGGCTCTCAAGCGCCAGCCGTCGGAAGCGGCGGTCTTGCGCATGATCGGCCGCATCGAAGGGACGCTGAGCGCGCAGACGACCGCGCCTCCCTCGCCGGTTCCCTCTGCACCGATGGTGTCGCGGGCGCCCGCGCCTCCGACCACGCTCGGGAACCGACCCGCCGTTCCAGCCGATGACATTGAGTCTGCGCTTGCTGCCGGGGACTTCGACGCCTACAGCACGCGGATGAATCGGAAGGAGCTCGGCAGCTAGGCCGACCCTGAGCGCGGCGAGACCGCGCAAGCGTCTGAGGGGGCCGCCCAATGGCGACCAACTCCTTCAACTACGTCGACTGGCTTTCGATGGAAAGCCTGCGCCTGCTGCTCAATAAGCTGCAGGTCGCCCAGTTCTTCAACACCGAGTACAACAAGGAATACACGAAGGAATTCGCGGTCGGCGAGACGGTGCGGATCAACTTTCCGTGGCGCCCCACCATCCGCGAAGGCTTGGGGTACAACCCACAGTCGATCACGCGCCGCAATACCACCGTCAGCGTCAATCAGATTTTCGGCGTTGACTTCGAGTGGGATTCGGCCGAGGCCGCCCTCAAGATGGAGCGCGGGCGCGAGAAGATCAAGACCGAGTACCTCGACCCGGCGATGGCCCAGATCGCCCAGGAGATCGACTCCCGGTGCGCGCTGTGGGCGACCCAAAACACCTCGATGATCGTCGGCGTGCTCGGGACGGACCCGACGTCGTTTGTGACCTTCAACCAGGCCCGCCAGAAGATGGTCGAGCAGGCCGGGTGGACGGGCGCGAAGCGGGGCATGATCATCACGCCGTCGGTCAACGTGTCGCTGGTCAATGCGGCGGTCCAGTACTTCAACCCGGCCGATGCCATCTCCAAGCAGTACAAAGAAGGCTCGATCGGGCGGAACAGCGGCTTTGACTGGTACGAGTCGATGTCGCTCTACGAGCACACCGCCGGCACCTGGGCGGGCACCGTGGAACTGCTCACGGCCCCGGTCAGCGGCGCGACCACGCTCAGCCTGACGGCGACCACCAACGACACGTTCAAGAAGGGCGATGTCTTCTCGATCGCCACCGCGACCGCGGTCAACCCGATGACCCGCCGGTCTATCGGCTCGCTCAAGACGTTCGTGATTACGGCGGATGTGACCGCTGCGGCGTCGGCGGCGACGATCAGCATCTGGCCGCCGATCTTCGGGCCGGATTCCCCGTATCAGAACGTGACCGTGCTGCCGGCCGCCGGAGCCGACCTCACGCTGTTCCCGGGCACCACGAGCCCCAACGGCCTGGTCGGGTTCAACAACCTGGCGCTCAACAAAGACGCGTTTGCGCTCGTCGGCGTGAAGCTCGAAGTGCCGAAGGCGTGCGAAATGGCGTCGCAGACCCGCGATCCGAACTCGGGGATCTCCGTGCGCTTCGTGCGCATGTTCGATCCGCAGCAATCGAAGATGGTCAACCGCTTCGACGTGCTGCTCGGCTTCGGAAACCTCTACTCGGACGCCTGCGCCGTGCGCGTCCTGGGCGTCTAGGACAAGGAGTCCAGCATCATGGCTATCGTCAATACGCCCGTCTCCCAGACCTACGCGCGGTTCCTCTCGCTCGTCTGGTCCTACTTCCTGCCCGCGTCGATCACCGCGTCCACTGGTGGGGGTGCCGTCACCCTCACGGCGGCGCAGGTGCTCGGCGGGCTGCTCGTCGTCGACACGCAGGACGCCCAGACGGCGACCCTGCCGACGGCGACGCTCTTGGCCGCCGCCCTGCCGGGTGGCGTGCAGGTCGGCTCGTCCGTCCTGTTCTACGTCCGTAACGTCGGGGATTCGACGCTCACGATCGCGGTTGGCACCGGCATCACCAGTGCGACGGGCAACACGCTGACCGTGGCGACCGTCAGCACGCGGATGTTCCTGCTGCGCTGCACGGCGGTCGCGCTGTCGAGCGATCCGGCGTCGGCCTACACGTTCACGCTGTACTCGATCGGCGTGTCGGCCCACTAGACCAGACCGGGGCGGGCTCTCGGGCTCGCCCCGTCTCTGCGAGGGACGCATGGAGTTTCCGCGATTGCTCTACCGAGGGGCGCCCGAGTCGGCCGAGTACTGCACGGTCGACACCGAGGATGCGCTCGCCATCAAACTGGACGAGGGCTGGCGACTGCGTCGGCGCGATGTGGTGTCCGTCGTCGAGCCGACCGTGCTCGACCCTGAGCCGGCGGTCGAGGTGCCGGAGCCCGTGCCCGTCAAGCGGGGCCCGGGCCGGCCGCGCAAGGTCCGCGAGTAGGCGATGGCTGTCACCATCACGCAGCTCTGTCTCGACGCCGCGCACGAACTCAATGTGCCGGACATCGACGACGTGCAATTCCCGCCGAACCTCGCCCAGTTCTTCCTGCTGCGCCTCAATCGCTTGCTCGACGCGTGGAATGCCGACCACGGCGCCAGCTACGCCCAACAGTTCGTCACCTACACGCTGACGCCCGCCCTGTCGCCCCACACTATCGGGCCGAGCGGCGCGACCTTCACGACGCCGGGCAATCGGCCGGTCACGATCGACGGCGCCTCGCTCATCTACCCGTCGACCCCGGCCAGCGCCTATATGCCGATCAACCTGCGCGACGCGCAATGGTGGTCGGCGCAACAGGTGCCGGGGCTGTCGACGCAGGACCCGACCGACCTGTACTACGAGCCGACCTGGCCCAACGGCAGCCTCTACTTCTGGCCGGTGCCGAACGCGGCGAAGGATGTCGAGCTGCAGTTCCGGCGCGTGCTGCTCGAGGTCGCGCTCCCCGACACGTTCTCGCTCCCGCCAGGCTACCAGGACGCGATCACGCTGACGCTCGCCGAGATGTGCCAGCGGTCGGTCGGCAAGCCGTCCCGGCCTGACCTGCGCGCGGACGCGGCGATGGCGCGGGCGCGCATCTTCGCCGTGAACATCGGAACGCCGACACTCTGCACGCAGGACAGCGGTATGCCGTCGGTCACCGACTCCCCGAACTTCCCGACCTGGAACTACCTCACAGGATCCTAACCATGAGCCTTGCAGGCTGTCTTGATGTGCAGTTACTCAATGCCCAAACGGTCGACGAAAAGACGAGCGAAGCCGTCGATGTCAAAGGCGCCACCCAGGTGGCTGTCTACGTCACCGGCGCCGGGACGCTCGCGTCCGGGGTGGTGACGATCGAAGAGGCGCCGGAGCGCGACTACGCCGGGACGTGGAGCACGATCACCACGGTCGCCGCGGCCGACGTCACCGGCGGCCAGACCATCGGGGTCCACATGGCGGCGGGGTCGTCGGCGTTCATTCGCACGCGTATCTCGACGGTGGTGGCCGGCGGCGGCACCATCTCGACGCGGCTGGTAGCGAGTTAAGTCATGGCCGACTCCATCTATCTCGGCGGCGGCGGCGCGGTCACGGTCGACGCGGCGGGGGCGCTGGACGGGGACGGGTCGATTGCTGATCCGCTGGCCGTCATTGTCGACGGCGTCACCATCACGATCAACGGCTCCAACCAACTCACGACGACGGCCGGCGGCGGCAATGTGTCGGCGGCGGGCACGCTGGCGAATAACGCGGTCGTCATCGGCCAGGGCACGACGGCCGTTGCCACCACGACCACGGGCACCGGCATTTTGACCGCGTTGGGCGTGAATGTCGGCTCGGCCGGGGCCCCGGTGGTCCAGAACGGCGCCCTCGGGACGCCTTCGAGCGGCACGCTGACCAACGCGACCGGCCTGCCGGTGGCGACGGGTGTCGGCGGCCTGGGCACTGGTGTCGCGACGGCGCTGGCGGTGAACGTGGGGTCGGCCGGCGCGCCGGTCGTGCTCAACGGTGCGCTCGGCACGCCGTCGAGTGGGACGTTGACGAGTGCGACCGGGTTGCCGCTCACGACCGGCGTCACCGGCGCGCTACCGATTGCGAACGGGGGCACCGCCAACACGACCGCCACCGCGGCGTTCGATGCGCTCGCCCCGACGACGACGGCCGGCGATGTCAGCTACCACAACGGGACCGACAACGTGCGGCTCGGCGTCGGCACGGCCGGGCAAGTGCTGACGGTGAATGCGGGCGCGACGGCGCCGGAGTGGGCCACACCAGGCGCCGGCGGCGCCGGGGCGGTCGTAAACCTGAAAACGTTCTTTGCCGACGTGGCGACCACGGGGACATCCATCGAAACGCTGGCGACCTATGCGATGCCGGGCGGCACGCTCGGTGTCGATGGCGATGCGCTCAGCCTGAAAGCGTGGTTCATCGGCACGCAGAATGCCACCAATACGCTGACGATTACGTTTGGTGGCACCACGCTAATTGTCGCCACGCTCACAACTGGTCCCGCGGGGTTCGTCGAGATCGTCTTGTATCGCTTAGGGGCGACGACGCAAAAGGCGGCGGCCTTTAAAAATACGAATGCTTCGGGATACGAAAACATCACGCAGACCACCCCGGCTGAAACGCTGTCGGGGTCAATCAACATCTTGATTCGGGGCACGTCGGCGACCGGCGCGGGCGCGGTCACGTTCAAAGCCGCCACCATCACGAAGATCCCGGCGCAGTAACCCCCGATGGCATCAAGCGTGTACTTGGCGACGAGCTGCGGGAGCGGAGGCGACTGCGTGCCGAGCGATGTCGGGATCGTGAACGTCAAGGCGGCGCCGTACAACGCCACTGGCGACGGGACCACCGACGACACGGCCGCGATCCAGGCGGCAATCGATGCGGCGTTCGGCTCGGCCGCGTCGCCGCACGGCACCGACTACTACCTCAACAAGCAACTGTATTTCCCGCCGGGCCACTACCGGGCCGACGACCTGTTGCTGTCGAAGGTGCAGGGCGGGCGCATCCTCGGCGCCGGCCGGTTCGTTACCACAATTCAGACGCTGACTGCCGGCGTGCCGGCGATGCGTACGAACGGGTTCGGGTACTGCCACGTCGAGGGGATCCATTTCCAGGCGTCGGGATCGACGCCGGTGTTCGACCTGGACTACGACGGCAGCGGCGGCGGCGCGGCACTACAAAGTAATACGTTCCTGGATTGCTTCTACCAGGGCGCGTCGTTCGGCGTGCAGATCGCCGCCTCCACGTTCATGGGGTCGGAAAACCTGTTTCTGAATTGCTTTTTCATCAGCCACAGCGGCGCCGGACTGCTTATCAGCGCGTCGAATGCGTTGCAACAGACGGTCATCGGCGGCAACTTCCAGGCGTGCGGCAAGGGGATCTGGGTCGCCTCCGGGTCGTGCCCGATCATTCACGGCGTTGGTTTTCAGCAGTCGGCCGACTACGACATCCGGGTCGACAACTCGACCAATTCCAACGCGATGTCGATCCAGGGGTGCCGCACCGAGAGCACGAATTTCTACATTGGCGGCGTGCCGGTGTCGATCGTCGCGTGCGCGCATACGAGCGGGACCGCCACGAATGGTGATTTTGCCGTCCTGAACGGCAACCACGCGCACATCCAGAACTGCTACTCGACGCACGGCCGTCTGGTGCCGAAGTTCTGGGTGCAGCTCCGGCTGGCGGAATCGACCTTCGACCGCGCAGATGCTTTCCAGCCTGACGGGCTGTGGTTCGTGCCCAACAACGCGACCGCCGCCAATATTGAGATGGAAAGCGTGTTCTTCGAGAACGCCCACATTCTCCGCCAGCGCGTGACCGCGGACCCCGACGAAGGCCCGACGAACTACCTGAGTTTCGACTACGAAGTCGCGGCCGGAGTGCCGCACTAGCGTGGCGATTTGGCAAGGCTTCTGCGGTGGGTCGGCGACCGCCCGGAGCCGGAATGTCAACGCCGAAAGGACAGTGAATTGGTTTCCAGAAGTCCCGGCCGGCACAGCGAAGGTGCCGTCCTGGCTGGTGCCGACGCCCGGCGTGCGACCACACGTCGTGCTCGACAATGCGCCGGTGCGGGCGCTGTTCTCGCAAGATGGCCGCGCCTTCGCGGTCTCGGGGACGTCGTTCTACGAGTTCTTCCCGAATCACACGACGGCGCTGCGCGGCTCGACCACGCTCGACGGCCGGCCGGCGACCATCTCGAGCAACGGCACCGGCGGCAATCAACTCTTCATCACGTCCGGCGGTAACGGCTTCATCTATAACCTCCTGACCAATGCGATCGCGCTGATCACCGATCCCGACTTCCCGGTGCCGGTCGAAATGGGCTGGTTCTCGGATGCCTACTTCGGCGCGCTCAAACGGGGCACCAATCAGTTCAACATCTCGGCGCTGAACGACGGGACGGCCTGGGATGCGCTCGACGTGTTCGGCACCAGCACGACCAGCGACCTCACCGTTGCCCAAGTCGTCTCGCATCGGGAGATCCCGACCATCGGCTCGCGCAATACGGCCGTCTGGCAGAACACGGGCGATGCCGACGTGCCCTACCAGCCGATCGGAGGCATCTCGGTCGAGCAGGGCTGTGCCGCCGCCTACTCGGCCATCACGCTCGACAACACGGTGTACTTCCTCGGCCAGAACGCGCACGGCGACTGCGCGGTGTTGCGCTTCACCGGCGGCTACCAGGTCGAGCGCATCTCGACCCCCGCGGTGGAGTTCGCGCTGCGGCAGGCCGCCCATGTCGACGACGCCATCGCCTGGGCGTACGAGGACGAGCATCACACGTTCTATGTGCTCTACGTGCCGACGCTCGAAACGACCTGGGTGTACGACGTCTCGACGCAGGTCTGGCACGAGCGGGCGCACTGGGATCCGCAGAAGATGCGCTGGTTTCCGCACGTCGGCCGCTGTCACTGTTTCGCGTGGGGCAAGCACTTCGTCGGCGCGCGCAACTCGGGCGCCATCTACGAGATGAGTGCCGAGCTGCACACCGACACGCTGGTCGTTTAACTATGGCTGCCCCGACCAATCAGACCCCGGCGACGGCGATTCCGATCAGCCTGGACTATTCGGACACGCTGGTCGATGTCGATCTCGCCACGCCGGCCAACAACTGCGACGTCTGGTACAGCTATCTCCCGAGCGCGGCGGGGGTGGTCGGGTGGTTCGCGTCCGAGTTCGTCAGCGCGAATTACACGCCCAGGACGACCGTGTGGACCGGGCCGATCGGCTCGCTGGTGCAGCTCTTTCCTACTGCGGCGACAAATGTGCCGCTCCAGCATCCGGTGGTCGCTGGCACGATCTACTACTACCGCGTTCGCAATAGTTCGGGGCTGACACCGGCCGCGAGTACGACGCTGACGATCTCGGCGCTGACGGCTCCGGCCCTGGCCGCGCCGGTCGGGTCCATCCTCGTTAATGACGACGAAGTCGGGTTTGCAGCGGCGCTGCTGTCGCGCACCGATGGCACGGTGCTGCAGTTCAAGCTGAACGTCGCGGCAGGCGAAGCGGGCGACCTGCTGGCCGATTCCGAAACGATCGCGCTCGAGGACATCGACGACGACACGATCAAAATCTACGACGCCACGCTGGGCGAGCTGTACTCCGTGGCGTGGCCGGCGGATCCGGACTGGACGCCGGTCATCCGGAGTCATGTGCAGTCGGGTATGTACTTCGTGGGGCACAGTGGTGACAGCGGCCAAGTCGCCCAAGCGACCACGCTCAATCCTGACGGGACGTGGGGGCTCGTGACCTGGGATCTGGCGGGCGACGGCATGACCGCACTCGCGGCCAGCGTCGACGGCACGATCCTCTACTACGTGCGGCAGGGCGGCGGGTTGGGCCAGGTCGAGCGATACGACCTCGTGAACGACCTGCCGTTGTCGAACTTGGTGGCGGCTGTCGCCGGTTATTCCAGTTACGACATCTTCGTCCTGTCCGACGACTCGGTCCTCGTGAGTTACGTCGACATCTCGCCGAATGATTCCTTTGTGCGGCACTACAGCGCGGCCGGGGCCACGCTGCACACCTACGCGATCGGCGCGGTGCTGACCTCAGTCCCGATGCGGATGGCGCGCGACCCGCAGGGCGATACGAGTTTCTGGGTGATGTACGCGGACGCGACCGACAACGGGATCATTCACGTCGACCGGATCCAAGTGTCGGATGGCACCGTGCTCGAGTCGCTCGACAACGTCGTCTTCGATGGCGGCGTGTATCGGGGCACCTCGGCGGCCGATAACCCGCGCTTTGGGCAGTCGAACTCGTGCCCCTTACTGCTGCCGCCGTGGGACATCCCCGGGGGGAGTGAGCCGACGCCGACGCCGACACCGGAAGAGGGCGGCTTCACCTTGGAGACGCTGATCCCGCGTCGGCTGCGCCGGGCGCCGCACCTGTCGCTCGAGCAGCGCGTGCGCTTCTTCTCGCAACTGCAGATTGACCTGGAGTCCGGCCGTGGCGCCGTGACGGGTCAAGGCGTCGACCCGGTGCTGATGGTGCGGTTCTCGAAGGACGGCGCCCACACCTGGGGCAACGAGCGGCATCTCAGTGCCGGAGCCATCGGGCAGTACGCACGTCGGGCGATGGCGTGGATGATCGGCCGCTGCCGGCAGCTCTGTCTCGAGGTCGTCGTCAGCGACCCGGTCGCCTGGAACCTGATGGCGGTGTACGTCGAAGAAGAGGACGGCGAGAGCTAGCCGTGGCGCAGTCCAATTATCCGCGGCGTCTCGGCCGGCTGATCGACCCGGCGACCGGACTGGTCGAGCGCGACTGGGCCGCGTTCTTCGACGCACTGGCGACGCTCATCACCGGCGGCGGCGGCGGCGGGGCGATCACCGGCCTGAGCGGCGACGGCACCGCCAGTGGGCCCGGGGTGGTGCCGCTCACGCTGGCCGTCACCGGCGTCACGCCGGGTGCCTACGGCAACGCGACGAATGTCGGGTCGTTCACAGTCGACGCCAAGGGGCGGCTCACGCTGGCGGCGAACGTGCCGATCACGGCCACGGGGGCGCCCACGGCCGCCGAGTATCTGGTCGGCGCCCTGCACGCCGGGCTGAGTGCCGAGCGGCTGGTCACCAATACCCCGACGGCCGTGTGGGACCTGGCGACCGGCGGCCAAGCCAAGGTGGACGTGCAGCCGGAAACCGTGCCGGTCGCCGTCGACGCCGCCGGCGCGCTGGACGGCGACGGGTTGACCGCGTCGCCGCTGGCGGTGCGGGTCGACAACACCACGATCCAGATCAACGGGGCGAACGACCTGGAGGTGATCGCCGCGGCGTCGCCGGTGCGGGTCATCGGGATCACCGTGGACGGCGGCGGCGCGGCGATCACGCCCGGCCTCAAGGGGTATGCGCAGTGCCCGTCAAGCGGGACGATCTCGTCCTGGACGGTGCTGGCGGATCAGGTAGGCGATGTCGAGTTCGACGTGTTCGTCGACCCGCTCGCCTCCTTTCCGCCGACCACGAGCGTGGTTGCCGCGGCGCCGCCGGAACTGGTCGCGGCCGACAGCGACACCGATAGCACGCTCACCGGCTGGTCGACGGCGGTCACGGCTGGCGATGTGTTCGGATTCGAGGTCATCTCGGCGGCCACTCTCGAGCGGGTCACGCTGCAGATCGAGGTGACCCCGTAATGGCGATTCCTGGATGCCTCGTGCCGCCGCTGCCGCCGGGCCAGATCGAAGGCAACTTCCCGGTGTTCGTCAGCGGACTATTGAACGCCGCCGATGAAGGGGCCGGGAACATCTGTCAGGCGCCGGTCGACGGCGTTATCGCGGCCATCTGGGTCGCGTGGCGCCTTGTCAATACCGGGTCGACGATGGAAGGGCGACTCGAAAGCGTCGACCTGACCACGGGCCTCCCGTCCGGCGCGCTGGTGGCGGCGGGCGCCGACGGCACGCTGGTCGTCAACAACGCCGACGACAACGTCTGCGCGCGGATCCCGCTGACGACGCCGCCGACGGTGGTGGCGGGCGACTACCTCGCGCCGCTCGTGAAGCAGCCGACCGTGGGGTTCGGCAGTCTGAACATTGCGCAGGGCACGTCGCCAGCCGCGCAGACGCGGATGCCCTACGGCGTCGCGGATACCGGCGCCGGGTACACGCCCTTTGCGACCAATGCGCCGAACCTGATGGCGCTGGAATACGACACCGGCGTCATCTACGGCATCGAAGGGGTGCATCCGCCGGCCAGCGCGATCACCTCGACGGCCCTGTCGACCTCGACGACGCCCGACGTGATCGGCATGCGGGCCGTGTTCGGCGACACGGTGCTCGTGAATGGCGGCTGGATCTGGATGGATCTGGAAGGCGATGCCAACCTGCGACTCGTGACGGACGCCTACAACCAGGGCGCCGGCACCGGGATCCTCGCCTCGGTCGCGCTGAGCGCGCCGGTGCGAAACGCCACGACGCCGGGGCTGTGGCGGGTGTCGTTCCCTGACGTGACGCTCACGGCGGGCACGCCGTACCGCTGGGTGATTGAGCCGACGACGACCACGAGCCTCACGGCCTACGACTTCACGACGGATTCGCTGGCGCTGATGAACGCGTGGGGCGGCGATGACGGCGCGCAACTCTGTTTCACGAGCGCCAAGGACCCGACCGGCAGCGGGTCGTGGACGGATTTCAATACTGGGACGTTTCGGCACTTCTACGGCGGCTTGCGCGTCCGCGGCGTGACCGCGGGCAGCGGTGGCGGGGGCGGCGGCGCGTTCACGTTTGTCGGCTAAGCGTGTGAACGGAGGGTAGCTATATCTCGTTGTGGGGGAAATTGGCTGGGATCGGGCTCGGCGTCGCCGGTGTCGCCACCGGCAACCCTGGGCTCATCGTGGCGGGGGCGAGTGTGCTTGGCAGCGACGTCTCGGCCGAGGGCGCGAAGAAGTCGTCCGAGCAACTGGTCGCGTCGACCGAGCAGGCGCGCGCCGAGTCCAATGCACGGTACGACGCGACACGCAACGAACAGCGCGGCGTCTACGAGCGCGGCGCCTCGGGCTTCTCGCCGTACATGAATCTCGGCGCGAGTGTCGTGCCGACGCTCGGGTCGATGGTCGGCCAGACGTCGCTGCCGCAAGCGCCGGGGGTCGTGCTGCCGTCGGCCGCGCCGGCCGCGGCGATGCCGACCGTGCCGACGCTCGGGGCAATGGCCCAGACGCCGGTGATGGCCGCGCCGGATCTCCAGATGCGATCACAGCAGCAGGCGTCGCAATACGGTAAGAATCCCGACCGGGCCGAGCAGGCGCCGGTGCGCGAGCAGGTGCTCATACAAGCACCGGACGGAGAGCGGCGGTATGTGCCGCGGCGGCTCGCGGATAAGTTCGTGGCCCGCGGCGCGCAGGTGGTCGGGTAATGGCCGGCCGCCTCTCGCGCTTGTTCCCTCGGCCCGGCGAGATCACGACGCAGCCGGTCGGCGGCTTTCAACCGATGCCGCTACCAGAGGGCTTTGTGCCGGGGCCGTTCGTCGACCCGGAGCCGCGCATGATGCCGACGATCACCGGCCCGGTCAATCCAGGGATGGTGCCGAACAAGCCCGGCGCGCCGATTGGCGACCCGCAGCCTGGTCAGCTCGACCCGAACGCGCCGATCGCGGGGTTGCCGAACGCCGTCATGGAGCCATCGCCGCAGCCGGGCCCGACCATGAGCTGGGCGCGGCGGGAGGACGACGGGTCGTACGCGAGTGGCAGTGCGCCGATGCCGGCGCCGCCTGGGGCACCTGGGAACGCCTGGATGTCCCAGTGGCAAGGGGGCCGCCCCATGACGCTCGGCGGGATGCTCGGCGGTCTGGGTGGCGCCTACGGGGCGCAACCGGGGCAGGCGACCGGGGGGCTGGTGCGGAGCGGGCCACAGCCGCAGAGCGACATCGGGCGGCGGCGGCCGGCGGCGACGTCCCCGTATCCGTCGGGGAACTGGCAGGGCTCGCTCGGCCAGATGGCGACGTTCCTTCGGTAAGAGCGGGAGGGTAGAAAATTGGGTTGGTTCGAAGATCAAGAAGCACTGATCGAGCGGCAGGGCGCCGGTGCCGGCAACCGCGGCAGCGGCCAGCCGGAGAACTACGTGATGCCCGGTGGCGAGGGCATGATCCGCCCGCAGGTGCAGGACAACTGGGGGCGCTCGCCGTCGGACCCGGCCTACGGCCAGCCGCCGGCCGACTCGTCGCCAGGCGGCCCGGCCCCGGTGGCGGAAGGGTCGCCGGGCGGCCCGACCCGTGGGACGGAGCAGTACTCCGACCAGCGGTTCCTCGAAATCCTGCACCAGTTCCCGCCGACCTATGACGGCGCGCGGCGCGCCGCGTCCGAACTTGACCGCGTGTTCGGGCCCGGGGTGGTGTCGCTCATCGATCACCCGACGAAGCTCGACAAGTTCCGACTGCCGGGCGGGCGCATCGCCGACCAGATGTACGCCTCCGGGAGCCCACAAGCCCGCTGGAACGATTCGATCGCGCTCGAGCAGGGTGGTGGTGGGGGCGGCGGTGCGCTGAACACGCTGGGCGGCATGGCCGGCGGCGGGGGCAACTGGCAGGCCGGGCTCAATCCGGCGTTCGACTTCATGATCGGCGAAGCGCAGAAGGGATTCGAACGCAGCGGGTCGAGCCAGGGCATCCTCAACACGGGCGGCTTCCAGAAGGCGCTCGGCCGGTACCTCGCCGACTACGCGATGGGCGCCGGCTTCCAGCCGACGTTCAACAACAACTTGTCGCTCGCGCAGCTCGGGCTCAGCGCGGCCGGCAGCAACGCGCAGCTCGGGTCGCAGTACAACAGCCAGGCCGGCAACCTGACGGGCAACCAGGCCGGCGCCAACACCGGTCTTCGAATCGGCGGCGGGACGGCGCAGGCCGGCGGCACTGGCGCGCAGGCGGACATCTGGGGCAACACCATCGGGCAGGTCGGGGCGATCGCCGCGCCGACGCTCGGCGGCCTGATCAAGCGCCGTGGTGGCAAGAATGCGGATCCCTACGAGTGGCAGGGGCCGCCGATGCTCGACCCGATGGGGAACGACCCCCGTTACCAGTACCGCACGCCGCCGTACGTCCCGGAGCAGGACATCTAGCCATGCCCCTCGACCTGTCCGGCATCCCGCTCAGCGTGGCGAAAAATTTCAACACGCCCTTTGCCAACCTCAAGGGCATGTTGGATATCCAGGAGAGCCAGCAGCGCGTGTCCGCGGACCAGCGCAAGGCGCAGGACGAGCAGCGCGCTCTCGACGAACAGGCCACGGTGCGCGCCATCATCGAGCGCAGCGGTGGCGACTGGGAAACCGCGCTCCCCGAGATCCGCCGCGTCGCGCCGGCCATCTCCCTCGACATCGAAAAGAAGCTCGGCGATGCGCGCAAGGAACGGGCCGGGGCGATCAAGGCCGAGATCGACAACGACGCGGCCCTGACCGAAAAGTGGCTCGGCCGGCTGCGCGGGTTGCCCGAGGGCGACGACGAGCTGTACCAGCTCTATCGGGGCGGGCTGCTGCACGAGATGCCGGACCTGGGCGCCCTCCTGCCCGACCAGTACGACAAGGCGCGGCTCGACCAGGTGCAGACGCTCGGCATCACGGCCAAGGAACATGCCGAGCTACAGCGGCAGGCGCTCGAGTTTGCCGCCGAGGGGAAATGGCAGAAGTCGACCGGGGCGGCCTTTGCCACCGCGACGTCGGCCGAAGAGTGGGCCGAGATCCGGGAGGGGCAGCGCGAGCTCGGGGCGCCGCGGGCTGTCCTGTCGATGTTCGGCGAGTGGAGTGACGAGGCGCCGGCCCGGGCCCGGCAACTCGGCATGACACCCGGCGAGCAGAGCACCGCGGCCAACCAGCAGCAGGTCAACGAGCGGCTGGTCGCGCAGGCCGAGTCGACGGCCGCCGACCGGGCCGCCGACAACGCGCGGCTCGACACGCAGTTCGCCGAGACGCAGCGGCACAACCGCGTGTCCGAGGGCACGGCGCTGATCAACGCGCAGCGCCCGCGTGGCGGGGGCGGCCGCGGCGGCGGGGGCGGGGACTACTCAGCCAAGCTCGAGGCCGACCTGGCGACGGCGCTCGACCGGGCGACGCTCAATCTGCCCGGCACGCGGCGCAAGACGATCACCGACCTGGCGAACCGGCTCGCCGAGGCCGGCGACGTCGACCAGCTCAAACAAGTCATCCGCCAGGCGGCCGTCGAGACCGAGCCGGTGGACACGCGGCGCCAGATCGAAGGCCGCGGCAACGCGGCGGCGGCGCTGCGCGACATCCGCGGCGGGCTCAAGGCGCTGCAGGCGGCCGGGGTGTCGACCAACGTGCTGCGCGGCGGGGCTGAGGACGTGGCGCGCCGGCTCGGCGCGTCGACCGACCCGCGGCTCGCCAAGATCGGCACCCAGATCCGCGACGCCTTCATCGAGTACCGCCGCTCGCTGACCGGCGTTGCGTTCGGCGCGGCCGAGGGCCAGGACTACGAGCGGTTGTTCCCGAACTACCGGAACACGCTGCCGCTGAACATGGCGATTCTCGACGGGCTCGAATCGGGGTTCAGCACGCGCGACCGCGAGTACTGGACGCGCAAGCTCGGGCCGGCGGGCGCCGCGCTCGTCGGCGCGCTACCGGCGCAGGGTGGCGGGGGCGGCGGGGCGGCGCCCGGCCCGGGCCAGCAAGCCTTGCCCGCGCCGGCCAGCGGCGGCAACCCGCGGTACGAACGGTACCGGCAGACGCGGCCGGTGGGGCGGTAGGCGATGGCACAAGAGCAGGGGCCGGTCGGACGCACGCTTGACGAGGCCGAGTTCACGGCGCTCGAGGACGTGCTCATTGCCCAGGCGCCGCCCGGGCTATCGGAATCGGACTTCGAGCGGTGGATCACGCCGCGGCTCGACCAGGCGGTCGCCCAGGCCGAGTACGCCCCGGCCACGCCGCAAGGCTCGGCGCTCGGCCGGGCCGCGTCTGGCGCCTGGGAGATGTTGAACCCAGTCGAGGCGGTCAAGGGGCTGTATCGGGCGGCCACGCATCCGATCGACACGGTCTCCAACCTGGCCGGCGCGCAGCTCGGCCAGTTGAAACAGGGGGCGACGGCGGCGAGCGAGGGACGCCTCGGGGAAGGGTTCTTCCGCACACTAGCCGGGGCCCTCCCGATCGCCGGGCCGATTGCCGCCAACATCGGCGAAGAGATCGGCGCCACCGGGGACATCGCCCGCGGCGTCGGGCAAGCGGCGGGGCTCGTGGCCCCGGTCCCGGGCGTGCGGGCGACGGTCGCCGCCGGCCGCCGGGTGCTGACGCCGGCGCTGCGCGGCCGGGTCGCTGGCGCGCTGGAGCGCGGCGCCGAGGCGCGCGTCACCGATGTCGGCGTGCCCAAGGGCGTTACCAAGGCCAACATCCAGCGCGGGCGCGACTTCGCGCAGCATGCCGGCGACGTGACGGCGATGCTGGCCGAGGACGGCGCCGGCTGGTCGCGCGACGCGCTGCGCGCCCAGGTCGCCGGCAAGCTCGACGACGCCGAAAAGGTGCTCGACGAGGCACAGGACGCGCGGCTGTCGGCGCGCACGTTCGACACGCGGCCGATCGTCGAGGCGCTGGAAGCCCGGAAACGGACGCAGACCGCCGAGGCGGTCGAGGCCAGCCGCACCATCCGCGAGGCGTCGCCGCCACCGGCGAAAGCCGTCGCCGACTACGGGAAATCGGTCGCCACCCATGCCGCCGACGCGGCCACGCTCCAGGCGCGCGAGCGGGCGTTCATGCTCCGGTGGCTGGCCGACGACCTGGACGAAGTCACGTACTCGTCGGGCACGATGACAAAGCAGGCCCGCGACCGTGCCGCGCGGGAGTGGCGGCCGGGCGACCCGGAAGGCGCCCGCCACGGCATCGGCGCCATGTCGGCGCGCACGCCGGGCACGCCGGTCTATCACACCGTCGACCCGCTGGTGAAGGGCGCCTATCACGTCAAATCCAAGCGGCTCGCCAAGTTGGCCGACGACCTGGTCGCCGGCAAGGACGTCGACCCGCGGGTCGTGGCGCTGGCCGACGCCTACATCCAGGGGTTTGCGGGCGACCGTTTCGACTTTACGAAACTGAATCCCGCGACGGTCGACGCGCTCGGGCTGCGCCCAAAGGATCTCAAGGCGCCAATGACGCCGCCGAAGTATCAGCGCGATCCCGGGATGGCGTCCCGCTGGTTCGGCGAGGAACGTGTCCGGCAGGACATCCCAGACGCCGCGGTCGCAATGGACCCGATGCCGCCCGGGAAACCGCCCGGGCCGTCGCTCAAGGCCGTGCCGCTCGGGCGCGACGTCGTGCCCGCACCCAACAAGCCGCGCGTCGGCACCATCGACCAGATCATCGCCGAGGTGAAGGCGCTGGGCCCGGTGGCGCGGTACGAGTCGCTGCGGCGCATCCGGCAGTCGTGGGATCCGGTCGCCAAAGAAGCGATCAACGCCGCGGTGACGCCCGACTACAACGCGCGCATCGGGGCCAAGCTCGGCGCGCGGGACGGCACTGGCGCGCTGCGCGACTTCCTGGCGCAGGTCGAGCCCGAGACCGCTAAGGCGAATGCGCCGTACCACGCCTGGCGCACGCTCGACGACATCATGGAAGCCGCCGAGGACCGGGCGCGCGTGCAGCCGAAAGTCGGCCGCCGCATCATCGCGCAACTGGGCGGGTTACTGGCCGGCGCCAAGACGGGTGGGGTCGTCACGGCGATTGCTGGCGCGACGCTCGCCCCGCAGCTCGAGGCGCTCCTGGCCGGGTCGACGACCAAACTGCAGACGGCGCGGCTCCTGACGAAGCTGGCCGCCGCGGTCAAGCGGGGCGATGTCGGCGCCGTCACGTCGCACGCGCAGGACTTGAAGGTGCTGGGCCGGCGCGTGCTGCCGACCGCGGCCCGCGAAGTCGGCCGCACCGCTACGGACGCAGTAGCTGAACCAGTCCCACAACCGTACTGACGATCGTCCCAATGACCAGGAACAGCAGCAACCCACGGTACAGCCACCACGCGCCGGCCAGCAGGCGGGCGGGCACGGTGACGAGCAGAAACCACAGCATGAACAGGATGGTAACGCATGGCCGGTGAGTTGATCCCCTGGATCGAACTGCGGTTTCTGAACGCCGACGGCACCGAGCCGAACGCGCTCGGCACGGTGGAGACCTACGTGGCCGGCACGTCGGATCCGGCCGTCACCTACGCGCAGGCCGACCTTGACCCCGGCTCGGCCAACCCGACGACGATCACGCTCGACGCGGACGGACGCCCGCCCGATCCGATCTTCTTGGCGGCGCACGGGTACAAGTTCATCGTAAAGAACGCGCTGGCCGCGACGCTCTACACGATCGACGAGGTCGAGAACGTCGGCCAAGTGTTCGCCGCGACCTACGGCGTGTTGTCGACCGAGGGCTCCAAAAACGTCGTCAGCGGCTACGAGGTCGACCCCGAGACCGATCGGTTCGTGACGGTCGACAGCACGGGCGGCGCCGACCCGTGCATCATCATCATGCCGGCGGCGACGGATTGCCCGAAGCCCGTCACGATCAAGAACCTGGGCACCGAGCCGCTGGCGGTCACGCCGGACGGGGCCGAGACGATCGACGGCATTGCCGCCGCCTACGCGGTGCCGGCCGCGGTGTCGCCGCTGTTTCCGACCGTGACGCTGGTGGCGCTGTCCGGCGGCACGGGGTACCTAATTCAAAGCGGGCTGGGGATCTGATGGGCAATGGCCGATCCGATCTCCGACGGCACAGCGCCGCCGACGAGTACCGCCGAAGAGGACCGCGGCACGGCGGGGCAGCGCCACATCAATCTGCTGTGGGAAACCACGCAGCGTCAGATCGCCGTGTTCGTCGTCGGGGTCGCCGTGCTGGTCGCGGCGTATCTCTCGCTCATGGGCGAGGACGCGATCCGGATGGCGGCGTTCGTGTTCCTGTCCAACATGGCGTTGCTGATTGCCAATTCGTACTTTCAGCGGACCAACCACACCAAGACGGGCGGCGTGACGCCAAAGGGCGATCGCTGAGCGGGGCCGTCCGATGATGTTGCCCGAGGGACTCCCCAGGTCGATTCGGCAGGGGTTGATCTGGGTCGTGTGCGCGGCGGCGATCGCTGGCTGGATCGGCTTCGAGCCGCCATGGACGTCGTCCGGGCGACAGCTCGACGAGTGGGTCAAGGCGCACGCGGTCGCCACGGCGCAGATCGAAGAGATGGGCCGGTCGATCGTCGTGCTGCAGGACCGGGAGACCCGGACCCAGACCGACCTGAAATCGGTCGGCGGCCGGCTCGACGAGATCATTCGGATGCTCTACGCACAGGATCGGCGGACCCGATGACGCTGTCGCCGCTCAACACACAGGCGTACGTCGTGCGGCATGTGCTGCCGGTCGCCGCAGAGCTGCTGCCCGCCGTCATGGACATGCCGCCGGCCTGGGCGCTGCTCGTCGCGATCGGCCGGCAAGAATCGCGGTTCCTGTACCGCCGCCAGCTCCCGAAAGGGCCGGCGCGCGGCTTCTGGCAATTCGAGGTGGCCGGGGTCGACGGCGTGCTCGAGCATCCGCGGTCGCGCCAGTCGGCGCTCGACGTGCTGACGACGCTCGGCTATCCCGAGGACGCCGGGGCCGTGCATCTGGCGCTGGAGCACAACGACGTACTGGCGGCGTGCTTCGCGCGGCTCTACCTGTGGACCGACCCGCGGGCGTTGCCGCTGCCCACCGACCCGACGCAGGGCTGGCTGCTCTACCTGGCAACCTGGCGGCCGGGGAAACCGAAGCCCGAGACCTGGTCGTCGCATTTCGCCGCGGGCTGGGCCGCGACAGGAAAGTCCTACACATGACCCTCCGACGCTTCCCCCTCGCCCTGCTGCTGTTCCTACTGACCGGCTGCGCCTCCGGTGGGGGTGGCACACCGCCGCCGCAGCCGACGCCCGCCCCGGTACAGGCGATGGCGGTCATCGTCCACGACCTTGAGCGGCCCGGCCAGGGCGTCGAGGGCGTCGCGGTCGACTGCGGGCCAGGGTCGACCGGCACCACGAACGCCGACGGCTACACGGTGTTCTCGGCCTACTCGTATCGGCAGGCGGACTGCACGATGTCGCGCGATGGCTGGCTGACGAACACGGCCAGCTTCGTCCCGACCCCGGAGCAGGCCACGCTCGAGACCTGGATCCAGGCGGCGCCGCCACCGCGGCCGGTGCATCCCGACCCGATCGTCGGGCGCGTCCGCTGGGACGGCAGTTGTTACCGCGACGACACCGGCTGTCGGGTGCTGTCCTACGCGCACGCCGGCAACCTGTTCGCCGTCTGGGTGCGCGACGAGGCGCGGGCGAGCTTCGAACTCGACAAGGTCGCCAGCGCCGGCCATCACGGCGTACGGAGCTGGGGCACGCTGGGCTGCGACGGCGGCGCCTGCACCAACCCGACGGCCTACTGGTACGGCAACGACGTCAACCCGACGATCACGCCGGACTATCCCGGGCAGATGCGCCGGTTCTTCGCGGCGCTCACGACCCGCGGGCTGCGCGCGGTCTGGAGTCAAGGCGACATCCGCGGCGTACCCGACCG
>Ga0137452_1000055_pt1 | contig 43334 bp, 72 predicted proteins | sample EasRivERMGT513_2_FD_102312 | JGI IMG/M metagenome (GOLD analysis project Ga0137452, IMG submission 102312) | Soil microbial communities from meander-bound floodplain in the East River, Colorado, USA - East River MetaG ERMGT513_2 | ecosystem: Environmental > Terrestrial > Soil > Floodplain ...
CTCCTGCTCCTGCTCCTGCTCCAGCTCCCGCTCCTGCTCCAGCCATTTTCAAAGCCAACCTGTAGTTGAGTTGCGTTCATGGCTACTTCAATTTGTCAGGTAGCTTGTGGTCGAACGGGAATGCATCAATGATTGAGCCGAGGTTGATATAAGACGTACCGACCGGCTCAATCTCTGAGAACTCACCTGTTTTGAGAGCATTGGCAAACCTACCAGTGTCAGCAATCCATGAAGCATCCTCCAACTTCACGAACTGCCCCGATACAGCAACGACCCGTCCGACTTGGTAGAGGGTGACGGTTCGGATGAAGTAGCATTTGCCGATCTCCAGGAAGTCAGTGACGGCTGATTGGGTAGGGATCATTTCGCCCTCGCCAATCAGGATCAGAGCTTTCTTCAGAGCATCGAGGTCTTGTCCTTCTAAAAGCGCTACAGCCTTCTTTAGTTCGTCTAATTTAGTGTTGGTCACAATGTTGTCCTTTATTACTTATCAACAGCTTAACACTGCAAAGCCATTGACACAAGTGGATTTATTTGCTATCTTTGAATCGTACCTTGAAAACACAACGTTCCAGCTTCCACTCCAGGACAGAGTGAGTCCAGCAGTTGTCTATTAGTACTAGCCGCAAGCTCGTATTAGTTGCACCTGCCCCGTACATGAGAAAGCCGCAAGCAATCTCTTGGCAACTCGGGTGCAAAGGACTTCCATCCTGGCGCGGGAGCTGTAGCAACTCATCGGGCTACAGGGGAATAGTGAAAGCTAGTCATACCAGCGGCGACTTAACGAAGTCACCGTCCCCTGCGGCCTGGTGAGAAGTCTGATGGTTGAACCGTGTGGGCGAGGAAGCGCCGATACTAGGGTTGAGCTTGCTCCCCTGGGGTGTGTAAAGCCTCCCGGCCCAGCTATCAGACGAAAACCAACACATCAAAAGCTCTGGTGGCTGATGGGGGAGCGGAGCACGATGGACGCATCAGCAGGAAGCTACTATCCGTCCGGCGGCATGCTGACCCGTAGCTGAAATAAAGGCCGGGCCTCCCCACCAGCTCCCAGAGCAAGCATTAAATAGGAGACACCGTAATGGCGTCTGAAGTAGAGTCCGACAAAAAGTCCACGTTCAACATTAAGGCCGTTCTTGGCTACATGGGATGGGCGATTATATACACCGCCATCATCGCCGGTGCCGGCTTCTATTACGGAGCCCAGAGCCAAGCCAAGGCTCAGGCCGACATTAAGGCAGCCGTCGAGCAAGCAACCGCTCCGGCTCCGCAGGCCCCTGTTTCTTTACAATAAAGCCTCTGCCCCCTACACCTAAGCCAGTAGTGGCCGGTGTAGAGCAGTGGAGGCCATTAGTCAGCAAGTACTTCCCCGCCAGTCAGGTGAACATAGCTCTGGCTGTGATGCGAGGAGAGTCATCCGGGCGAGCTAACGCTACCAACTGGAATACAGATGGGTCTAGGGACTCAGGAATATTCCAAATCAACAGCATCCACCGTGCTCGGGTAAACGGCAACATAGACGCTCTGTACGCCCTGAGACCAACGTAAAAGTCGCCCACGCCATTTGGAGCGAACAAAGCTGGTGTCCTTGGGTAGCAGCCCGCAAGCTTGGATTTTGTAAGTAAGGAAGGAAAGTACATGCATATAAAAATCTACCGCAGGTTCCTAGTCTGGCGAATAGCCCTGATCGGGGGCAATGGTGAGATGATCATGCACAGTGAAGCCTACTACAGCGAGAGCAATGCCAGGCGGGAAGCGAACAAGCTTGCCCGCGAGCTCGACCTGGAGGTGCTGTGACTACCCCACAGTCTGCAATAGACGCATTCACCGACGAGGTGAGAGCAGCACTTAACGACTTTGGAGCCGGTAGTTATTTGCTGGGCTGGAACCGAGGCAATCGCAACAACGACCACTCAGCCGAAGCCATAGCCGCCCTCACCGCCGCCGCCAAGTCATACGCCCAGGCTATAGCTCTGGACGTAATCGGGGTAATGGACGTGGTTGATGACAGGCCGCAAATGGTCGGAGAGTCATTGGTGCAAGGGTACAGCTTCGCCCACATCCGCAACAGTCTACGAGCCAAACAGCTAGCCAAGCTGGAGCAACTAACCGAAGAAGGGGAGTGAAATGAGGCTATTCTGGGGCGATCACATCAACGACTGGCGGGTCTGGGGTTTGTGGATTAAGAAGACCTGGTTCATAGGATTTAGCGTGGTAGATGCCAACCACACTGACCTGGAGGCAAAGAGCGATGAGTAGAGAGATTAAGTTTCGGGCATGGGACAAAAAAGAGAAGCGAATGCTCGCTCCCGATGCTCTGTCAGCAATGGACGTGTGGCTTGATCCACTCGGCGGCCATTTTGGCGACACCAGTCACTCTTATCCTGACGGCAGTGTTGATGTTTGGGACTACAACCGCTATACCCCCATGCAATACACCGGCCTCAAGGATAAGAACGGTGATAAAGAAGTATATGAATGTGATATAATGGATACTGATGGCAACGTAATAGGAAATCAGTATGAAACACCAACCCTACTCCAAGAAAAAACTAATCTCCTTATACAAGGCTTTGGCACAAGAGCTTGGCTCACAACCTACAAGGAAGCAGTGGAACGAGGATGCAAAGATGCCTAGCGATATGCCTATAAGAATGCACTTTGGCACCTGGAACGCTTTTGTTATTGCCTGTGGCTTCAAGCCATACAAGCCATATCTATCTCAATTAGCCGAGAAGAACAAGGTGTTGGCTCACAAGGGCAAAAGGAGTATGGCGTGGAAAGGTGGCAAGCACACTGACCGATTAGGCTATGTGCAGGTATGGAAACCAGAACATCCTAATGCTCGTATGGCTGGCTATATCCACGAACATCGTCTAGTTATGTCAGAACATTTAGGCAGACCCCTAAAGAAGTTTGAGAACGTACACCACATAAACGGCAAGCGTGACGACAATAGGCTAGATAACCTTGAACTTTGGGTAACGATGCAACCGTCAGGCCAACGACCTCAAGATTTAGTTAAATTCGCAAAGGAGATACTAAATGCGTACCCTGAAGTTTAGATATTGGGACACTAAAAACAAGAAGTTTGACACTGATATTGGTTTATATCTCATAGGGGGTGTTGACTTGGCTAACACACTACCAGAAGGTTACGAGATTACCCAGTTCACGGGGCTTACTGACCGCCAAGGCAAAGAGATTTATGAGGGGGATATTGTTCAGTTGCCCTACATCACTCCGTTTGGTGATCTCGGGGGCGACGGTGGCGTAGACGAGCTCGGGGAAGTCGTATTTGCTCAGGGCGCATTTATGCTCCACATGAACTTTGAACCTGAACCCCGTTCAATGCTAAGAATGATTGAACGCAACAAGGGCGAGTATGTTTCAAACTATGGCAACACGACCATCTACAGCGACAAGACGCTATTTGAGGTCATCGGCAACATATGGGAAAACCCGGAGCTACTCAAGTGACTCAATCACCCGACTATAACAAGGAGAACAAATGAATGAGAACGTGCATTGTCTACCGTACCGCAGCTAAGGAGTTGAAGTCTGAGTTTGAAAAGGACAACTATAACGCCGCCAACCAACCCCAGTTTGAAGCCGCAGAGTTCTCTGATGGTCGAGTAGCCCAGCGTTGGTTAACACCGACAGGCTCATGCGTCTGGTGGGATAGCTGGCAAAACCTTTGTGCGGTTCACATCTACGCTCACCCCGATTATGGGACGAGAGTTGAGTGGTCGGATGGCACCGTGGAGGAGCTATGACATCACCCGACTTAAGCCCCAAAGAGGCTTTAGAAGAACGCGTGACCGAGATGGTAGCTATATATCTTAAAGGCATACACCACCCTGACGAAGACCCGCTGGAAAACGACCTTCGAGCAATGAAAAATACCCAAGACCTAAAAGCCGCAATTGCCGATCTAGTGCTTGAGGAACGCCAATCCACCCGGAGCAGGGAGATTGACTGGTTAGACCGCGTCCTGTCAAACCCAGATGAGGTTTTGAGGTCACTTATCAAGCAACAGCGTGCTTGGTTGGCCGAACTTGAGCAACTAACCCCACCCAGTGACCCTAAAGAGGAGCAACCATGAAGACACCAACCCAACCCACAAAAGGAATCGGACCCGATGATGGGCAAGGCAACCATACCCCCGAGAGGTGGTGTCCAGATTGCACAGGGGTTCTAGAGGAATGTTCCAAGTGTGGTTTTTGCCACCATGGCTCACCCGGTAATCAATTCTGTGGCACAGGCACACTACAGCCCTCAGAGCCACCACTAAAGATGTGGTGTGAGCAATGCGGTTACGACCACGTTGCTGTGAGCAGACTAGACCTAGACAAGCAGATAGACGGGCTACTGTACGGCTATTACCAGGCTCAGCTTTCAGCCGGTGGCAAAACTAGGTATTACCGAGAGCTCATCAAACAGCGCATCATCCAAGCCCGTGACACCTCCCGCAAGCAAGCGCTGTTAGCACGACTAAACCAAATTGATTGGCCAGGTGGCGAAATGCCTTATGAGGTGGAGAAAGTAATTGAGGAAACATTATAATGGACACAGCTATTGGCAAGTTAAATTTGATCGTCCATGAGAAAGGCGAATGGCACAATAAAGCCTCTACCAAACCAATTAATGAAACGATAGGAGGATAGATGGAAGACAAGCTGCCACCAGAGACAATACAGATCGACTTCCAGAACAGGTACATACAAAATGAGGCTTGGTTTGAAGTCAGCCGTTATTATCCCGATCTAGTAGCCCCCGGTGAAGTTAAAGATCCAGACCCAAGATCCCACATTTTGATCATCAACAGCTATGGGCGGTTGCGAAAGCTATACACTGAAGCCGGTAGGTACGAGGATGTTTCAGATGGAGGTCCTGTCAAATGAACTGGAACGCCGCAAGAGGCAATGAGATACTACGGAGACGTTGAATGAACTGGGGAATATTCTTAATCAGCTTTGGTGTCCTATCCTTGCTTCTCATGAGACTCGCGGAAGAGGATAGAGTTTTTGCTGCAATGTTTTGGGCGGCCATAATCGCCGCTGGGACAGGCATGGTATTTAGATGAACTGGACTAGCTTCTTTATAGGCTTCATCACGGGTTACCTGGGATTATTAATAGTTTGGGCTATTTTCGTAGCTGACCTACCAAGTCAGCTGAAGTGGCCGGGAGATAAAAAATGAGTAAAGAAGAGATTTTGACCAAGGCGATAGAGAAAGCGATTGCGAACGGCTTAGATTGGAATAAGCTTCTGGGCGGCACCAAAGGTTACACAGAGCATATTGATCCTCGCTTCTACCTCGACGGTTGGTCAGTGGGCGCAGTGTATTGGTTAATCTTCAACCACGACTTCGCTAAGGCGCTGTGGGGTGATGGCTGGATGCCAGCGCTTGAAGACATCGCGAACGGCTACCCCGAAAGCGAGGCGCAACCAGATTGGCAATACCATCTCCAGCAGATGGTTATAGCTGACGATCCGATTAAGTACCTGGGTGAACACATATGAGCAAGCCCAGCCGGCGCAAGTGGCAAGATATCTCTGATATCTTGACCGATAAGGGCATGGAAGCCTTGAAGGCCGGCCAGTGGGAGCTATTGCCGTTCAAAGTAGGCGACGTGATGAAGTTCGACTTCGAAGGCAGTCCCAACCACTTGAGGATTATGCGTTTTGATAAGCGGGGCAAGATATGGGCCAAGGAAACGAGACTTTACCACCGTGACGAAATCAAGGTTGTTGACAGGACCGGCGAAGCAGCTCAGGATGAGAAGTAATATCAGCTAACGGGCAGCGATGCTACAACCCTAATGGCTAAGACTGGTCTGAATCCGCAGCAGGTTGATTTTCTATCCCGGTACATGAATCCGGAGTCTCCTTCGTATGGCAATGCCTACGATTCTGCCGTTGGCGCCGGCTACTCAAAAGAGTATGCCAAAAACATTACCAAGCAGGCTCCTTGGCTATCGGAAATTCGTGGAAAAGGCTTGTGGACGGCTCAGGAGATCCTTGAGCGTCTCCAAATAGAAGCCGCCGGCCAGCACGCTAAGGACCGTATCAGGTCACTTGAGCTACTTGGTAAGGCGATGAAGCTTTTTGTGGAGCAGCATGGTGGCAAGGTCGAGCACGAGCATGTATTTAAGGATGTATCGGACCAAGAACTAGATGGAATCATTGAAAACCTTGTCTCAAGGCGACAAAAAGCAGCTGTTGCTAGCGTTGCAGGAAAAGAACAGACGCAGAGCTAGGACCGACTGCGTCTTCTTCATTAGGGAGTATCTGCATACTTTCGATCCGCGGCCGGATGTGTTTCCACATGACTTGCCATTTGACCTGTACGATTTCCAAGAGGAGACGGCCCTGGAACTGATCCAGGCGATTCGTGAGGGCTATGACGAGTTCATCGAGAAGTCCCGTGATATGGGGGTATCCTGGCTGACGTTAGCTGTGCTGTTTTGGATGTGGCTTTATGAGCCGGGCTTCCAGGCCTTGGTGGGCTCGCGCAAAGAGGACTACGTGGATAACGGCCAGCTGGACTCGCTGTTTGGCAAGTTTGACTACTTGATCAACCACATAAAAGATCTCCTGGTTTTACCCGAAGGGTTTGCCCTGGCGCGTCACCGGACTTACATGAAGCTGGTCAATCCCGAGAACGGCAACACGATCCAGGGTGAGAGTGCCAACAAGAACTTCTCCCGCTCGGGTCGGTACACCGTGGTGGTCTTTGATGAGGTGGGCTTCTGGCCTGATGCTAGGCGCTCGTGGACAGCCGCCGGCGACGCTGCTAAGTGTCGTATCGCTATCACAACACCGCCGGACGAGCCAAGCTTTGCCAAGGCGATCCGATTCTCTGGCAAGGTTAAGGTGCTCACGCTGCACTGGCGCCGGCACCCCAAGAAAGACCGGGCGTGGTACGACCGGGAGAAGTCCAGGCGTACCGAAGACGAAGTGCTGCACGAGTTGGACATTTCGTGGGAGTACTCATCGACCGGTCGGCCGTACCCGGAGACTGACAAGCTCACATTCGGCAATTATCCCTATAACCCGACTCTACCACTTTACGTGGTGCTCGACGTCGGCTTGGACGGTATCGCCATCGGGTGGTATCAGCCGGTCCAGAACAGTGACTGGATCACCTTGGTTGAGGCTTACGAGGTCACTGACTATGTGATCGAGCGCTGCTTGCCGTTCTTTGGTAAGGAGGTAGGGTCGCGCTTCACCTACACCGACAAGGACCTGGCGATTATCGAGCAGGTGAAGTACTGGAAGCCGGGGGTCTTCTTTGGTGACCCATCGGGTAAGAGCCGCCACGTAGAGAGCGGTGTGAGCCCGTATGCGATCCTCCAGCAGCACGGAATCTATGTGCAGGTCAATGACGCCGAAAATGAATGGGTGCCCCGTAGAGACGCTGCAAAGCGGTTGTACACGCATCTGAGAGTTAACGACACCGAAGGCACGCGCTGGTGGCATCAGTGTGTTAGAAGCGCCCGGTATCCAAAGCGGGACGAGAATTCACAGGCTACCACACCGATTAACAAGCCGGTGCATGACTGGACCAGTCACCACCGGACCCAGACGGAATTCTTCGCCGTTAACTACCAGCCAAAGGTGGAAGCCGAGGTATACAGCGACCCATTCTATGGCTAGTTGCGTATAATGTGCATATAATCAAGCCAAATGGAACCATCTACTCAAGCAAAGCGAGTCGTCGACGACTATACGGCCTGGCGGGACTACACCAAGGAGCACCGCAAAGAGGTTGAGCGGTATTGGAAGCAATACAACAACCAACGTACCAAGCCGGCGTACAAGTCAAAGGTAAAGTTTGCCGTTGACCCGATGGTCCATCAGGTGGTGGAGTCGCGGGTCGACAATATTTACGGTTCGAGACCGCAGTGGACGTTTATGCCTACCATGTCCGAGCAGGAGACGGATACTGATATTCTCTCAGGTATGGCCGAATATTCCTGGGACAAGGCCAATATGGATCTCCATATTATGCCGATTGGCCGCGAGCAGGAGATCACCGGCAATGTGATCGTCTTCCACAACTGGGAAGACGGCTGCATGACTTATCAGCATATTCCGTGGCCGGACTGCATTGGTGACTGTGCCGCTCCGAACCCTTACGAGGCTAAGAAGGTCGGCTTCGTGCGCTACGCCATGATCGAAGACTTGAAGAAGGAGCTGCGGTTTGACCCGACCATTGGCGAGAAAGACGAGGACGGCAATCCGGAGGGTGCTTGGGTCAAGAAGTACAACGCGCGGGTGCTGGCTAAGGTTAAGACTTTTCCGTCACTCAGCCAGGGGGATGCTTCAGCTAAGGCAATGGCCGAGCGGATCTACCGTGCTTCTACCTTGCCCGAATCCGAGAAGGCGGGGCAGGTTCAGATTGTTCACATGCGTTACCTCGACAAGTTCATCGAGGTAGCTAACGAGCAGCAAGCCATCCTTGAGTTTGACAATCCATTCCAGGCTCCAGAGCGCGAGGTTGATGTCCAGGCTCAGGACGATGACGGCCAGAGATTATACGGCGACGAAGACCCGGAGGAGCTGGCCAACCGCGTAACTGAGGCGAACATAGCCGGCGAGCCACCGCCAGAGTTCACGGATGAGGAGATCGCCGAGGCAGCTGAGAAGCCAACCATGAAGATTACGGTCCCGGCTATTGAGCCGTTCCTAGGCTTCTCGATGGGCCGGTTGTACATCAACCCGGCGGCGATGATTGCCAAGGGCACGGTGGAGACGATCTCGGACCTGTACGAGGAGCTTCAAGACCACATTGGTATTAAAAAAGATAACCTGGTTTACCGCGAGCAAAACGTTATCCTGTACGACGACAGTCAACCCGGGCTTGTTGGTAAGATGGCTAACGCCACGCCTAACTCAATGGTGCCGGCTAGGGGTATCGCAGAAGGCAAGATTCCCTTGCATTGGTTGGAGAAGCCCGACCTAGCCGCGGACGCCGATGTTGAGATTAACCGCATCAAGCAGGAGATCCGGGATACTGCCCGTGTTGACCAGGTGATCCAAGGTGTGGCGGCTCAAAACGACCGGACAGCGACCGAGATTGACGCTCAGGTGGCCGGCGCCTCCAGCGGCTTCAAGACCCAGACCCGTACGCTTGGAGCCGGCCTATACAAGATGATGGGCGAGAACTTCTATAAGTTGAGCCAGATCTTTATGACTAAAGAACAGCTGGTGCGGGTAGTCGGTCCTAAGGGTGTCGAGTTTAAGAAATTCTCCCCCGACAATTACTTCGGACCGTATGACGTCAAAGTAGTCCTCAAGCAAGAAGCCGAGGCGGCGAAGAAGCAGGAGGCCGAACAAGCGCTGGCTGCCTTTGACCGGTTTAGGCAAAGTCCGAATTGGAACCAAGTTGAGCTTGAGAGGTACGTGGCCGAGAAGGCGTTGGACATCCCCGAAGACCGGCTCAAGCTTTTGATGAGCCCAGATCCCATGAATCAGGCTGCTTTGGCCGGAGCGCCGGTTGGTGACGTGGTTGGCGGTACTGCGCCCGGCTTACCGGCTGGTGGGCCAATGTAGTGGATGAGAAGGATATACAGCGTGTAGAGCAAGAGATTGCCGAGCGCAAGGTCAAGTACCAGGCGATCCAAAACACGCCTGGCATGGTTGATTTGTTGGCCTGGCTGGATGACGAGGCGGACAAGGCCAACCGGACGGCGAAGGTGGAGATGGATAACGCTGTGCGTAAAAGCCTCTATTTACAAAGTGCCTGTATTTATGAGAACGTGGAGGCACATCTTGCGAGCATGTTCTCGAAAGGTGAGCAAGACCGTAAGTAAATAAGGATATTTGTGTTGAGCGAGACAACTACAACCGACACTCAGGACGAAGTGGTGGCCGAGGAGAACTCAGAAGCCACTGAATCGACTGAGACGGCAGAAGCCGATCAAACGCAAACCCAGACCGACCAAGATGGCGCGGCTGAGTCTGCTGATGAGGCAGACGCCGAAGCTGAGGCAAGAGCTAAGCAAGCTAGCCTCGATTGGCTGACCAAGAAGGCGAATATTGATCCCGGCGACCCGGATGCACTCCAAAAGGTTGCTGAGGTATGGCATAAGGCCGATGAAGGTTTCCACCAATCACGCCAGGACCGGCGTACCCTGCAACAGCAGCTTGACGAGGGGGGCCAGGGCGATGAGGACGACCAAGGAGTCGATCCAGAGATCGCGGCTTTCAAACGTGAGATGGCTGAAGACAGGTTCTACCGTAGAAACCGGGATGCTGAAGGGCACGAAGATAAACTCTTCGCTGCTGCTAAGCAGTACCCGTCGCTAGCTCGGCAGTATAGTCAGGCTAGAACGACTGCGGACGCCATTGAAGCCCTAGAAGCTCTTTGGGCTATTTCCAAGGGCCAGGGTGTAGATGATGCCGTAAACGCCGCCAAGAAAGATGGTCGGAAGCAGGCCGCGCAAGATATTGCGAAGGCCAGCCTTGCGGGTGCCCCGAAGGGCAACGCTACTGCTTCAGCCAATGGAGACAGGTCCGAGGACGAGGAACGCTTAGAGCGCTTCTCCAAATGGGACTAGGCGAGGCCCAGCGGGTTTCCAGTATAAATAACTAGGAGACTCTCCAATGGTAACTTACGCCACAGACGTATTGGGTAAGGTCGACGAACGATTTTACCTTGACTCTGTTGTCAAAGGCGTCACCAATCAAGACGTCATGTTCGAGTTCTCGAACGGCAACAACGCCGTTACGATCTACACCGTCAATGTCACCACTGAAAATGATTACGTCCGTTCCGGCACTATGCGGTACGGTGTGCTCGTTGAGGTCGGTAACAGCACCCAAACCTTTGTGCTATCTCAGGACAAGTCGTTTGCCATCTCGGTAGACCGCGGAAACCTGGAAGATGCCAAGGGCGTTAACAACATCGATGAGGCGGTCAAGCGCCAAGTGCGTGAGGTGTCCGTTCCAACGAACGACATCTACGTGCTTAACATCGCGGCTACCTACGCGGTAGCTAACTCGCAGTCTGCTACGGCGGCTTTGAGCGCGTCGAACGCCTTTACCAAGATTCTCGACCAGCGTGCGGCTTTGATTGAGGCTAAGGTCATCTCAGACAGTCGTAAGCCACAGATGACTCTGTTCATCACGCCTGCCGCCGAGGCTTTCCTATGGCTTGACCCGCTGTTCAAAGCTGCTTGTGACACTCGTACAGCTGACACCGCAAGTGGCCAGCTGGGCACCGTCATGGGTATGAACGTACGTGTCATTCCATCGACTTACCTGATCGCCAACGCTGGCTTCTTATTGGTTGCCAACACTGTGCTGATCAACCCGTACAAGTTCAACAAGATCAAGACGATGGACGGCGACTACTTCGGTATCGACGGCAGCGTTGGCTTCGGCCGCCGCTACTCGGACTGCTTTATCCGAGCTAACCGTGGTGTCGGTATCCGGCTACACAAGATTGCTTAACACTAACTAATAGGGAATAACGCAAATGGACAACGAAACAACCGGCTACAACGGGACACGTCCTCAGGCTGGCCGAGCGCTCATGGGTGAAACCCAGGGTGATACCGGTCAGGTCGGTGGCGATCCCGCCCGCAGGAAGGCTGGCCTGTACCGCCATCCAAACGGCACCGAGGTGATCACTCAACATGATCTATTGTTTGGAGACACCCAGAGCCGAGCGGCTGAACGCGCGGGCTTCGAGTACGTACGGGAAGTTGAGCCCGGTGAGATTAAGACCGTGGGGGCTCCGAGTGACAGTCATGCCGCTCAGCCCGAGCGTGCTTTGGAGGCTCAGACCTCAGAGCTGGCTGACTTACGTGCACGTTTGGCGGCTTTAGAGGCCGCTGACGCTACTCGCAAGAATGCGGCTGTCGCTGGTACGGAAGTGCCTGGCACAGAGCCTGTTAAGGGCGCAGAAGCAACCAAGCAGGCTGCTGCTGACAAGACCTCAGAGCAAACCGGCGTCCAGGTCGATCCAGCAACTGGCGACGTTGCCGCGCCACCCGCTCCGGCTGTGAGCGATAAACCTCTGGACAATCAGAACCGGGAAGAGCTGAACGCTACAGCTCTGGCCGAAGGTTTGACCGAGGTTGAAGAGTACGAATCAAAAGCTAAGTTGGTTGAGGCGATTGAGGCTAAGCGTGCCGAGTTGCCGACTGACGGAGGTAATGAATAATGGCAAACCCAACAGTCCCCTATGTTGGCCAAGATGGCCGGCTGTGGATTAACGTTTCAGAAACCAAAACCCTGCTTGCAACCGAGTTTGGCTGGGTGCAGAACATCATCACGGACGGCCTGACCCTGACCGCTCCGGCTTCGGCCACTGTGCTGGCTGGTGCGGAGCTCATCCTCCGCAATGGTGGTGTGCCGAAAACCGGCGGCCCTGTCGGCTCTGGTGACAATGGAAGCGTCGGCTTCATCCTCACCCCGGCGTCTGGCGATGGTGTGACCGGCAACGGCTTCACCGCCGCAGCGAACAAGGGCGTGACTTACGTCAAGGCCGAAGGCAGCGTGGGCGATGAAATGCGCCTTGCCTCTGGTGGTGCCAACACCGTTAAGGCGTGGAACGTCGCCGGCGTCAAAGGCAAACTCGCCGCTTGGACACGCACCGCGTAAACACAAAAAGTCCACAAACAGAGAGTGCGCCCTTCGGGGCGCTTTTTCTATTGCCTTTTCGAATTGGTTGGCGATAATAGAATCATTAAGGAATCCTACTAATGGCTGCGGGTGCATGGACATTTACCAACGGAGGTCGAACTAAACTACTGGATGGTACGTTCGACGTTGACTCAGATTCGTATAAGTGTGCTCTATTTCTCTCAACCTCCAACATTGGCGCAGCGAGTACAACTTATGCAGGTGTCACCAACGAACACGCTAACGCCAACGGATACACAACCGGCGGGATTGCGGTCACGCTGACTCTAGCGGGGACTACGACTGTTACTGTAGATATTTCAACCGATCCGGTCTGGACGGCTTCTGGTGGGTCAATCGTGGCTAGATTTGCGGTGATCTACGAAGTCTCAGGCAACGTGCTTTGTTACTGCTTGCTCGACTCGACTCCTGCGGATGTGACTGCTACGACTGGTAACACATTAACCGTCGCCGCTCATGCCAGTGGCGTCTTTACGCTGGCTTAGGAGGCGATATGTCAAGGCAAAACTGGTCAGAAACAATAGCCTGGGCCACAGCAGCCGGTACAGCGGTTGCTAACTCTACCACTGAGACTATCCTCTTTCCTAACGTCACGATCCCGGCTAACTTCATGCAGGACGGGCGAGCTCTTCGTCTGAGACTGTTTGGCGCCTACGGTACTACCTCGACGCCTACTATGATCTTTTCAGTTCGCTGGGGAGGCGTTGCCGGGACTGTACTTGCAAAGCAAGCCGCTAACGTCACTACGTCAGGTACCGGTGGTGGAGCTTCGATGACCGCCCTATGGGAAGCTGAAATAATCATCCAGACTCGCTCTAACGGTTCTGCGGGTACTTTGTTCACCAACGGTACAACTACGTTTTACACCTCGACTCTACTCACCGCTGGTACGGTCACGAACTACGGCCAGACCGCGCCAATAGCTTCAGGCTCCACGGGCGGTACTACGCCGGTTGCAGTTACGGCAGATCTTACGGCCGACACTGCTCTCTCTGTTACGGCCACCTGGGGTACGGCCAACTCTGCTAACTCGATCCGTGGCGACCTCTATACCATTGAAGCTTTGAACTAGGGGGTAGCCGAAATGGCTACCAGATTCTACTTACCAAGTACAGGAGCGGCCGCAGTCTCGCCAGCATTCGATGCTAGCTGGGAAGACACGACACTCGCAGACAGTCTACGACTACTTGTCAGGGACGAACCTACCGTACCCATTACAGCATTGGCAGACAAAACTAGCGGCGCGATACCGGCGGTAACGGCAGATTGGCTTCACCGGCAGTACGTGTCTGATCCAATCATAGCCCGCCAGCTTAGTACGAGTGACACGGTTAGGGCGATATTACGGTGCAACGAGAGTGGCTCGGAGCTAAACGGTAGTCTGAGGTATGTCCTCAGGGTGGTCTCCAACGACGGTGCCACGTTTAGAGGGACGTTATGGACTGGTACAACTACTGAAATCAGTTCAGGGTCATCTAATACCAAGATAGCGGGCCCTACCGCGCTAAGCGCGGTAGCTGCCCAAACTGGCGACAGGCTCGTGCTTGAGGTCGGTGTGGGCGTAAACCCGTCATTGGCGGATCGCACCTTTACTTGTAGGTTCGGTAACTCGGCTTCGAGCGACTTTGCCTTCACGGCCGGGCTAACAACCGACCTAAATTCCTGGTTGGAACTATCCTGCAATCTCTTCACGCCCGACAACAACAACTACCAGTTCGTCAAAGTCGGTGACGGCATGGGAACAGGGGAACGGATACGATGAGCGTTGCTCTATTCCAGTCTAAGATTAGGAACGATGCCCCCGGAGATGTTACATTCAACGCCCCTGTTCAGCCTGGAAGCCTCGTGATAGTGGCTATATCGTCTTTCGGTGCTCAGGTCCCCTCCAATGATGTGACCGACAACCAAAGCAATACATATACCCGAATTGCGTCGCTTGAAAACGGTGGCGACGACTGGGTTGCAGTTTTCTATTGCGAAGAGGTTAAGTCCAACAGCGGGGCGTTTACTGTCACGAACGTCACCGGGTCTAGCCTTGCGATATTTGAATACTGGGGTCTTGACAGGGTAGGCGTAGCATTCGATACCTCAGTAACGGGCTTCGACAGCAGCATCAGCGGCTCGGATGTAAATATAACTCCTAACACTAACAAAACCTATGCGCCATCTTTGATCTTTGTCGCTCAGACGGACAACGGAGGCGGTGCGTACACCTCCAATACCAACTTTGTCACTCGTCAGACCGAAACTGATAGTGCAACCCATGAACGACTTGCTACGCAGGACCGCCTAGCGGCTCCAGTTGGAGCGGTTTCGGTGGCTGGATTCTCGGCTCCGGGTACTCAAATCTACGCGCTTATTGCTGCCTCTTTCTTCGCCAAGCCAGATGTTCCCTTGAATAATAATCGAGGCTTAAGGCCTGCAATCTTTACCCCAGGGATAGCGCGATGAGCTTCCAACCGTTACGATCACCAAGGTTCAACAACGTCCTGGCCAACGAGCCAGCGGTGGTGGAAGACGAAAATGTTCTCGTCACTCCAGATACCTTAGCCTTAGTCATCACAACCTTTGAGCCGACCATAGTCCTACCTCAGACAGTCACGCCGACCACAGCTGCGCTCACGATCACTACGTTTGCGCCGGTCATCAAGCTCACAGTTACACCATCGACGCTCGCTCTTATCTTGACCACGTTCGCTCCGACGATTTCAGTCAGTAACAACATCACAGCTACACCGACCACTCTTGCTTTAACCCTCACAACCTTTGCCCCAACGGTTACAGCTTCCGACAATCAGCTAGTCACACCTAGTACGCTGGCGCTCACCCTTACGACCTTTGCCCCACAGCTCAAATTGGTTGTAATCCCGTCCACTGCCGCTCTGACCCTGACTACGTTCGCACCGACCGTAACAGCGGCGGCCAATACAACTGTGACCCCTGGTGTTCTTGCGCTGGCTCTCTCCACATTCGCGCCAACCATTGCCATCACAGTACTAGTGGTTCCAACCACCCAAGCCTTGGTCCTAACAACCTTTGCCCCCACGATCGTGACACCGGTGCTTGTGACGCCCACCTTCACCGCACTTGCGTTGACTACGTTTGCACCAGTAATTACGGTGGAGATGAGGTTCGTACCGTCCACTCCAGGCTCTCCAGGGTCGTTTACAGTTCTTTCAGGCTCTGCCCCTGGGGTTTACGTGCCCGACCCGCCGGATTCACCGGGAAGCTTTACGCCGGTGTAGAAAGCGGCATATAGTGATACCAAATGACGACATCATATACAGTTGCACAATACAAAGCGTGGGTACGGGGCCGACTTCCAGGCCTCACCCTGGCGGACGCACTGCTTCTGGATGTTATCAGCTCAGCCAATCGGGACATCTGTAACGGCGAACCCTGGCCCTTCCTGGAGCGGTCATTCGAAGGCACGGCAGCATCCGGCAATCGAGAGTTTGACTTGCAGGCGACAATCTCAACCTTCCAAGTCCCGCTTGGCCTCAAGCTTACCGCTCCGGACAGCTCGGCCGTATCGGTCAGGTACATGACCTGGCAGGAGTATTACCGACTTTACCCGGACCCCGACCAGCTGACGGCCACCAGGCCCTGGATGTGGTCGCTTTATGGCACAACGCTTATTATCGGGCCAGCCAAGCTAGATCAGACGTACACGTTCCGCTTGCCGTACATCAAAGAGCCCACACCGCTCACGGCCGACGCCGACGTGGTGGATATCCCAGACGCCTTCGCCGAGGTTTTGATCGTCGCCGGGAAAGTCCGGGCGCTCAAGAGCAAGCGCAAATACAACGAGGCTCAGGTGGAGCAGCAGGAGTACGACGGCGGTGACGGAACAGGCGGTTTGCTTGGCAATATGAAGAGGCGGCTCGTGGCTCGCCAGGACGGGGAAGTAGTTGAGATGGGGAATGGGTATCAGTCTGTGATTCCTCGGGACCCATACGGCGATTATGAGACGTAGGTTTATCAACACTGTTCCGGACGCGCTCACTGAGTTTGAAAGCTTGGACTTTTCGAGCGGCTACAACTCGTATGACGCCAATGATGTGGTCCCGCCTAATCAGCTGGTCTACGCCACTGATACCCGGATCTCTACCCTCGGCCGGCAAAAGACCCGCAAGGGCTGTGACTTCTTGTCAGTGCCCGCCGGCGAGACGGTGGATGCTCAGCAGACGAGCACTACCGGTGCGGCCGATCAAAGTGTTGGGCCCGCCTTGTGGCTTGCCAAGAAGTGGACCGCTACGGCTACAGGTCGCTGTACCAAGCTAGAACTGCGTATAAAGAACGCCAGTGCCGCAACCGGCCCCATCCTCGTCTCACTGTATTCGGACGCGTCTGGCAGCCCAGGAACGCTTCTAGGACAGACCTCTATACCGGCCGACACTCCAACCGGCGCCTACGGTTATCTCGCCTGTCGCCTGATCGAGGCTCCTCAGGTAACAAACACCACGGATTATTGGACTGTGGCCCACGTCCAAGATGACGGGTCCGGCGCCTACTCCTGGTCGTCGACCACCAACGCTGCTACTGCCAAGAGTTCTACGGACGGGCAAACGTGGTCGGCTACTGCGTTTGACCTTAACCACAAGGCGTACATCTCGACTGACTCCCCGGTGCTGGGTAAGTTTGAGGCCATCAAGTCAGACGGTACGGTCAAATGGCTTATCGCCTACAAGGAAGCCGCGGGGACGACAGCTGTTGCCTCAATCGATCTAATCACCGGCGCCTTGACGGACATCAAAACGGGGCTGAGCTCAAGTGCGACATTCTTTGACTTTGACCAGGTCCAGGATGTCGTGTACTACGTTAACGGCAAAGATGCTCCAAGGAAGTGGGATTTCACCACCGAGGCGGTGTATGGCGGGAGCCCGGCGATCTCTTCGCGGATCAAGTGGCACAAGAATCATATGTTTCTATTGCTGGCCGCCGACCCGGCACAAACAATCTTTAGCGATGCGGGCACTCCGGAAACCTTTACTGACACAAACTTTATCTACATTCCGGCTCCTAAGTCCAATGACCCGGTTATTAGCTGGTGGGTCCTGAACGACAACCTGTACTTCTTCACCAAGCGCACAAAGTGGGTGCTGTTTGGGTCCGACCTTTCCAATATGATTTTGCGTCAGGCTCCTGGGACGAAGGGCCTAAGTGCTGCCGACACATTATGTGGAACTCGCAACCATGCTTACTTCGCCTCAGACGATGGGCTCTATCGATTTAATGGATCAACCGACGAGCTCTTGAGTGAAAAGATTACATCCGAATACTCTGCGGCGGCAAACCGAGATGATTGGGGTGGCTGCATTTTCGCCAACCGGTATTACGTTTTCTACACGCCGTCCGGTGGAGGCGCGAACTCCCGGTGCTGGGTGTATAACATCAACTACAACTCGATGGAGTCAAACGATACCGGGGCTTACGTCCAAAAGTGCGGTATCTGGTCGGACAAGATGATTCAGTGTTCCAGCGTGGTGGGGGCGATTTACTACGCCGAGCAAGAAAGTAACAATTACGAGACTCTTGGCTACCCGTTGGCCTGGGAGATCCGCAGTCGTTATGAGTTTTACAAGACTGTGGCAGCACTAAAAGAGATCGAGCAATGGTTGCCAAGATTCGCGGCCCAAAGCGGCGATTACTCGGTCACATGTCAGTATGACTTTGACTTCCTAAACTCACCCGTAAGCGTCGACGTTCCTTTGCAGAGCAGCGGATTCATCTGGGACGACCCAGGCACCATCTGGGATAGCTTCACCTGGGACGAGCTGGCTTTGATCGACCCCGAGCTGTATATGGAAGGCGAGGCCAAATATATCCAGAGACGGTACAAGCGAACAGGCGTGGCCACACCGGTGGAATTTCTTGGTGAATCGCAGTATCTTAGTATCAGGAGGCCGTAGGTAAGCTCAAATGGGTATCGTAACTGTCCCCCCAATTAACGCCGGAGTTGCCAAGCGGGCCGAGGTCATTGCAGCGATCGCCGCTATCGGTGATGAGTTCAATGGCCTTATAGACAATGCCAACGTCAAGGCCGGCGCGGCTATTGACGGTTCAAAACTTGCCAACGCTTCCGTAACAGGTACACAGTTAGGGACTTGGGACGGTTGGCTACCAGGTTCTGGTACCTGGACATACGCTTCTCCCACTACCTTTACAGCCCCTGCGGCAGATGCGGCCGCTATGGGTGTCGGCGATAAGATTAAGATGACCAACTCCGGTACGAAGTACTTTTACGTCATCGGAATCTCAGGCACAACCATCACGGTCACAGGTGGTACAGACTACACCGTGGCGAACGCCGCGATTACAACGCCGCTTTATTCTCACATGTCTACACCGGTCGGGTTTCCAAAGACCTTCAACTATACGCCGACCGTTACGTCGGGTTCGGGTACGTTTACGACTGTATCCGGTGTAATAATCTTCTGGATGACGGGCGGTATCTGTAACCTTGAGGTGGCCATCACGATTACCACCAACGGGAGTGCGGCTACATCTGTAATATACATCCTCCCGATTACATCGGCGGTCAGTACCGGCTCTACAGGTGCCGGACGGGCTGACGGGGTATCGGGTAAAGGGTTACAGTGTAAGATCGCCTCGACTACCAGTATCTCTATGTTTAACTATGACGGCACATATCCCGGCGCAACCGGAGAGGTGTTAAGGGGCTTTGCCTCTTACCCGGTGGCATAATGCCTCAGATTCCACATCGCATTACTGACACTCCCTGGGAGCAGGCCGCCCCGCTTCTTGATGACAACTTCGACAAGACTGTCCAGGACATTGGAGACTTAGGAGCTAAATTCAGCCAGGGCATGGCAATTTACAGCACTACGTCGCTCAGTCCAGGTAGTATGAATACCGCATCTATAGATGTGACGGCAGATCCGCCTGATCCCCATATAGTACCTGGGCGGCTTGAAATCATTCCCCGCGTAGAAGTGTGGGAAGACAACAACCTAGACGATGATTACCTAGTTGGGTACAACAACAGTCAGTCGGACGGGTGTCAGGTAACTGTATGGGTGCAACGTCGACGTTCAAACGATCCTGATGCGTTAGCGACTTTTACTGTTCAGCTGTTCAATAACGACAGCTCCTCCCACACATACTACGTGAAGGCCGATGTCAGTTATCAACCAGCTCCATCAACGGGGAACTTTAGGTAATGGGCTTCAAGATCTCCGAGAGTGGCGGAAGTTGGATTGTTGGCCAGGACGGTGGGGGTCTCTCTATCCATGGGCTGACAATTTCTTACGAGGAATATGTCAAATTTAAGGATCACCCCGATAAAGTGGCGGAGAAGTATGAGAGGCGAGGCGGTAAGATTGTTGCAAAAGTTAAGCCCAAAGACCTAAAGTAATGTTATGGACAAAGTTTTTGCTAGCATAGTCGACAAGAGAGAGGCGCCAAGTCGCGACGATATCGCAAGACTGCTGACGTCTATCGCTCCTCCTGGCAAGAAGCAAGGTCTGAAGCGTCAGGTGGTTGAGCGGCTATACGAGGCTACCTCAGCTCGCTTATCGAGCCCACAGGGGCATAGTGCATTGGATAACCTAACCTCGTATGAGGCCTATTAATGCCGCGAACGCTCGACGAAATCCGGCGTAGCCTTAGTAGTTTGTACGATCCTCAGCGTGCTTTGGTGGAACAAGAGAAGGCTGCTTTACCGGGTGAAGAGACCGCGGCCATCTCTGCGGCGGATGCCAAGCTCAAGTTGGCTAACGAAGACATTGTGCGCCAGGCCAATGATCGGGGGGTGCTGTTCTCGGGTGATCCGACCGAGCGGTCGATCAAATACGCGGCAACGGAGTACGCTCCGACGATCGCTGGCATTAAGGCCAATACTCTCTCCAGGCGGACGCGTCTAGACGCCGGCCTAGTGGACATTGCCGGTGCTCAGTCACGCGAAGCTCGGGACATCTACCAAGGCGAAGCCAAGGCCGAGTCTGATGCTGCGTACAGAGCAGAGCAACTGGCGATCAAGCGGCAAGCAGCTGCCCAGAAGGCATCGGCGGGGCGCAAACCAACCAGGCAAGACGAGATCTATTCCAGCTTTTCTGAGGACCTGCAGGGCGCCTTCAACGGGTTTGCCGCTCGGCCAACGTTCTATACTGAGAAATACATCATTCCGCAGCTCCAAGCTGCCTACCCGGAACTTAGCCCGTCCAAAATTCAGCAGTTGGTTTACTCTTTCCGTAAAGCCAACTTTGGAGCCTAGCCGTGGGACGGCTATATAATACCGGCTCGCCGGCGCCGACCCGTGGTGGTGGGGGACGTATTCAGTGGGGCTCGGCTCCAGCTTCGGCTTCGGCCGCTCCCGCCCCAACGCCATTAGACGCCAAGCTTGTCAGCTCTTTTAGGTCGCTGCCCGCTGATAACCGTAGGAGTGTGCTAAGGCGCCTCCAGACCAAGAGTGATGCTGATTCGGTTCGCAAGTTCAAACTATTGGCTCCACTTGTCGACAAGGATGTGCCGAACGAGCCCGACTACAAGGATAAATCGCTCAGCAGCAAGCTGTATCGGGCAGGCCAGGCGGTCAAGGGCTTTGCCAGGGACCAGTTCACGTCGCTACTGGGTGAGGGTACGGCCGGTGAAGAGGTGGACCGGAGTAGCGGCAAGCCGGTCATTACACGTGCCGGTCGGGCTGAGACTCAGGCTGATGTAGCACTTAGAGGGATACAAGGTCGTACTTTGATGGCCGGTGGAGCGGGCAAGACGTTTGTGAGCACGGCGGGCAAGAATGCTGCGGTCGGGGCTGGCTACAATACGGCCGAGTCGTTGAAGTCCAGCAATACACAAGATAAAACGGTTGGTCAAGTGGCAAAGGGTACGGCAAAGTCCGCCGCTGAAGGCGCGGCGTTCGGTGGGGCTGCAGGCATTGTCGGCAAAGGCCTGTCTGTGGCCGTTAACGCCCGGAAGATTGTCGGTAAGGCTGCCAAGACGGACAGTCAGTTCCAGGCTTCGCTACAGCAAGCGGCTCGTGACCTTGGTACAACCGTCCAGGCTAGTCCTGCCAAAGGAATTAACCGTGTAACCGAAAAGGGTATCAAAGACTACAAGGGTGACCTCAGCGAGGTGAAGGACGCGGTGCGCGGCACGATCGTGCTTAAAGACCCGTCCAAAGTTGATGAGGTAGTGACGGCTCTCAGGCAGCGCTATAACGTCACGCGGGTAAAGAACACTCTTGATCGCCCCGGCTACGGAGACGTCAAGGTTAACGTGGCATTATCTAAAGGCCAAACCGGCGAGATCATACTGGCGACTCCGGAGATGATAGCCGCTAAGGCTTCCGGTGGTCACAAACTGTATAAGCAGGCTCGGACAATGAAAGAGGGACCAGAACGGTCCCGTCTAGAACAAGAGCTAACCAAAATCTATGAGGAAGCTAGCTCTTCGACTCAGCGGCGCTTGAATAAGGGACTTGATAGCAACTTAGAAAGCCAGACCGGAGCACCGGTCTCAACTAAAAGTTTGAATGTAATTGTTGATACTGACATAACTACTCCTAAACATACTGTAACACAAAAGGGACCAATAGGACAAGATATAGGCCAGGATGTGTTGCCCAATGAGTCGAGGTTTGATCCCTCGTCCCGTCTAAAGCAGTATGACGAGAGCTTACAAGCCACGATGAAGAACATCGAGCAAGACCCGGCTTATCTTGAGCGACTGAAGGAGCAAGGCGGTGGCAGGGTGATCTCAAATAGGGAGACCTACGCCAAAGCACGCGAGCTCGGTCCGATGGATGAGGCCGAGATCATAGGCGCTAAGGCCGGCGACAAGATTGACGCGGTCAACGTCGTCCGGGCCAAGGCAACAGTGGATACTGCAGCCAAAGAGTTCACGGATTTCTGGGAGTCAAAGGAGTGGACGCCGGCCCAGTTGCAGGAGCGTATAGAGCGCCTATCCAAGCTAGAGGCTGGGTACCACGTCATCTCCGCTGAGCCGGGTCGGGCAACCCAGATCCAAAACTCGTTCATTGATGAGGCCTTTAGGCGAGCTCAGAAGCTGAAGGAGCTGTTGGAGGGCACCAAAGGCCCGAAGGCCGATGAGTTGATCGAGAAAGAGCTAGCCGATTTCGACAAGGCTGTGGCTAAGGCCGGAGGAGTATACGAGCCCGGCACACTCCAAAGAGTCCGAAGCTGGATTGAGGAATATGCCACCGCGGCAAAGCTCACCAGTCCGCTTACCCACGCGATTAACTTAGGCTCAAACCTCTTAACCGCTCCGGTAAGGGTGGCTGAGAATATCGTCTCTACGGGTATAGGGACTATACAGGGTAAGACGACTCTGGCTCAGCTGAAGCATGTGTTTGGCACATACCAGGGTTTCAAGGCTGCGACGAAGCAACTGGTGGCTGATCTAAAGCAAGCCGTGGACGTCAAAGCTCCTGACCTAAAGCCTGACGGTACGAAGATGGAGAACGCCGCAGCCATCCCGGGTAAAGCAGGTAAGGCTATTCGAACACCGTTCAACTTGCTACAAGCATCCGACAACTTTATGAAAGCACTACTTCGAGACTCCGAGCTGCACATGAGAGGGTATGAGAAGGCATTCCAAGAGGGCTTTAAGGGTCGGGAGCTAGCCCGACGGGTAGCGGAGTTGGTGGACAACCCTACACCCGAGCTCATCGCCCGTGCAGAGAAGGTTGCCAAGGAGTTCACTTATACCAGTGATCCCGGCCCGATAACCAAGAAGATCGCTTCATTGGTGAATACTATTCCCGGCGGGAGATTGTTGGTGCCATTCATCTCTACGCCAACCAACATTGCTAAGTTCCAAATACAACGTCACCCCCTGGGGCTGTTCACACCCACTAATATCAATGCTCTGCGAAAAGGCACCAACCTCGACCGCCGTGAGGCTGTCGCCCGACTGACCGTAGGTACGGGCTTAGCTGTTGGTGGGTTGATGGCTGCCTTTGGTGCTAAAGAGAATATCACCGGGCCAGCACCTACGAACAAGGGTGAGAAGGATGTGTTCTACAGTTCCGGCAAGAAACCCTACGCTATAAAGATTGGCAATCGTTGGGTAGCGTACAACCGGTTCTCGCCGATCGGTAGCTACCTCACTCAGGCGGTTGGCTTACGCGACAAGATGATCGAGAATGAGCGGAAGTCCATCAAGAAGGGTGTGGAGGTGGATGAGCTAGGATCGCTCCTGGTCGCCTTCGGGACTGCTACTGCCAAGGGTATGACTGACCTACCGTTCGTCCAGGGTGTATCTAGCGTGATCGAGCTACTAGGCGATCCCAGCGAGTTCAACGCTAACCGGGTGGTCGGTGGAGTGCTGACTGGCCTTATCCCGAATATCGGCCGGGACATTGCTTCAGCTGGAGACGAGTTTGCACGTGACGCCCGGTCGATAGGGGACCAGGTCAAACAGATGATTCCTGGGCTGCGGAACAAGACCAGTGAGCGTATGGATATATTCGGCGAGCCACAACGACAGTCTGGTGGGCCGGCTGAGCGTGGGTTCTTGAAGATAACCTCGACTGACAAATCAGATAGGCTTACTCAAGCCCTAGAGGACGCTGCGTTCTTCCCGTCACCACCGAGCGAGAAGCAGCGGAACGTCACCCTAACAGCCGCGGAGTACAAGCGGTTCCGTGTTGAGTCGGGCAAGCGGTTCAGGAGCAAGCTGGAGGCTGCTATCGGCGACGCGGCTTACCGAGACTTGCCGCGCGATCGCAAGTCGAAGACCCTGGAAGCTGCATTGTCGGATGCACGAAGTGATATTTTGGATGACATACTTGGAGAGCCCGCTAAGTCCAGTAGCCCGAGAGTAAAGCGGTACTAACCGAGTAAGCCCCATTCCGTGTTGGGATCGCTGTTGCCACTGGAGATGAGATTCGCAATCACGATGATCCCCAGCACGAACCAGAAGACGTAGCTGAACCCTAACCAGACGTTGAAGATGAGGCCTTTAAACTTCATAGTTCAATCTTATAACACAATCCTCTGTTGACTGTCAAGGAGAAAGTTTGGATATTATCTTACTATGTGGCAATGTGAGTATATGTGGGCTATAAGACATGTCGGGCAACAAAGTACGTAGTGTGATCCCACCCAGATTAATCAAGGAGTACAAGAATGATTTACCAAGGTACATTTTCAAAGAACGGTTCTGGTAATAAGACTGTTGCTCTACTACCCTTTGCCCCCAAGGCCTTGCGATTTAAGATCCTCAAACCAGGTACTCCTGACTCAAATATCGTCTTCCTGGCTGGTGGGTATACGGATGGCTCTACCAGTAATGGTTTTGCTATTATTAATAACTCGGGAGCCATTACTACCTATGAAGATGGTGCTAAGTGTCTTCTAGGATATGACGTAGTGGGCGGGGTGAACACAAAGGTTCTTGAAGCGACGTTTGTCTCCTTCGGTTCTAGCAGCTTTACCCTCAATTTCACGGCTGCTGATGCTACTTATCAAATTCAGGTAGACATATTGGGATGACCGCAAAGGAAGTTGACACCAAGTATATGGAGGAGCCAGCTAAGCGTTGGGAGTTTGCCTCACTTGAAGACAAGGTTATCAATCAGTCCAAATTGCTGGAAACGTTCAATCTGAAATTGGAGGCACTGCTCAAGGGGCAGGTGACTTTGCAGTACGTAGATGAGCGCTTACGAGAGCATTCTGCGGCCGTTGCCATTTTAGTAGAAGATCATCGCAAAGCACTTGATGCTCGTTATGGCGTGATTAGAGCATCCATGATTACTATCGCCGTTGTGGCGCTAACAGCCATTGTCACTACTGCTATTACCTGGCTGGCGCAGCGTTTAGGGGGCTAGTATGAGGCGCAGCTATGTTCTGGTGATCTGTTTGCTACTCGCTACCATAGTAATGAACGTCCTGACGCTATATTTGATGGTCAATAGACCGACCGAGGAAAAAATACATAAGATCATTGCTGACTCTGCCCAATCGCTGGTCTCTCAGGATCAGATGGATCGGCGCTTGGGAGAGATCTCTATGCCTAAACCGATACCTGGCTCGCAGGGACCACCGGGTGTTGAAGGAGCTCAGGGAGCTCAGGGAGCTCAGGGGGCTCAAGGGGCGCAGGGCGCTCAGGGCGACTCAGGGCCTGCCGGTCTGCAAGGTGTAAAAGGTGACGTTGGCGAACCTGGAAACCCAGGCCGTGAGATAGAACTAGCTCGTGATCCAGACACAGGCGATTTATACATGCGCTACGTTGGCGACACTCTCTGGTCGCTTGTGGAGGCCCCATGAACCAAGTTACCGCAGAGAGGCAGCGCTCAGATGCTAGTGGCGTGAATCTGCGCAAGACTCACCCAACTCTGTACCGGACCTATATGACATTCGCTTTGATCAGTATTGGGTTGGGGCTGAATTTCCTACTGACCAACCCGACCTTTAACCCCTACCATATCGACAAGGCAATTATTGGTTCGATCTTTGTATTCATTGGCTTGATCAAACTGGTATTTCTAAACATCTTTAGGCACCTGAGGCTGATAAGAATAGCCCTGGCGATAAATATAGCCTTCATGATTTTTTGGGGTGTGGGCAGTAGCTTCACTTTCTTCCAGGGCAAAACCAGCCTACAGCTTTTTGTTCTTTACATCGGACTGTCGGCTTTGGAGCTTTGGTTGTTACAAGAATCCCCAGTCAACCCTATGACCGAAAAGGAACGGTCATGAGTTTTTGGCAAGAACCTTGGGTGGTTAGTATTTTAATCGGTCTGCCTAGCTCGATAATTGCCCTCTTGGGTTTGAGACGGGCGTTTAAAGCCGACAAGGTCTCCGAACAATTAGGTGCCGCTTCAGGTTCGGCTCAGTCAATAGCCCAGGCTTTTGAGGGTCTAAACAAAGTGATTGAAAGCCTCAATGCCTATATCCTCATTCTCCAAGCCGATAAGAGAGTCGCCGCCGAAGACATTAAGATTCTGACGGTTCAGCGAGACGCACTTCAGAAGGAGTTAAACAGGATGTACCGGAAGTACGGTGACAGCAATCAGGCGTAAATTGGCTTGCTGAGAATATGCTAATATGTCAGTAATAACGGAATCGCATTGTGCGCTTGCCTTTTTCCGGCAGCTATAGGCTAACTCAAGGGTTCGGAGAGAATCCAGCTATCTATGCTCAGTTTGGGTTGAAGGGTCATAACGGGATCGACTGGGGTTTGCCCAGCGGGACGCCGGTTCTAGCGATGGAGTCTGGCACAGCTCGCGTCCTAGAGGACCTTGCGGGTTACGGGCACTACATTGAAGTCACCGGCAGATACAAGATCGCCTACGCCCATCTCCAAAAAGCCCTCATCTTTAGTGGACCTGTTAACGAGGGGCAAGCCATCGGTATCTCGGACAACTCTGGGTTTTCCACAGCCCCGCATCTTCACATCACCGTCAAACCAATCCCGCAGAATAACAATAACGGCTACTTCGGGGCGACTGACCCGATGCCATTAATAACAGGAGACAATATGGCAGGCTTCAACAAAATCAACGCCCAGGCCGCAGTCAAGAACACTTATAACTGGATAGCTGGTATCGAGCCAACCCCTGAACAGCTTGAATACTGGAGCAACCAGCTGGTCAAAGACGCGAACATCATGGACGACTTCGAGTACCAGGTTCGCATTGGCCCTGGTATGGAACACCAGCGTAGAGCCCAAAATTACGACGCTGATGTAGCGGCAGCTAAGGCCCAGGGCGACCCCAAAGCGTCCGCAGTGGTGGCGGCTATCAAGGAAGCGATCAAATGAAAGACAAGATTACCAAGCTGGCCGACCCCGTGTTCCGGGCTAACCCCAGGTGGATTATCGAGCAGCTCAGGGGCGAAAACGCCCTCTTACGCGATCTATTATCCAACCTACAAGTCCAGCTAAGAGAACTAAAAGGCAAACGAAACCCAACCCAACCAGGGTCCATAACAGTGTCAGTTCCGCAATGGCTTTTGAATGGTCCACGACCTTCCTCTACTTATTCAAACGATACGGCAAACCGCTGTCCCTGCCTAGATTCGCTTTCTTGTTCACATCATTTAACCAAAGGAAGGAGGTTGATATGAGTGCCTTAACCAAGGGCATTTTCTGGGCAGATACGGCCGAACGCGCGGTAAAGACCGCAGCACAAACAGCTGTGGCGCTTTTGACCGTAGACGGCGTTAACCTGATCCAAATGGATTGGAGAGGTTTCTTAGCAGCCGTTGGCCTGGCCACGCTGTTATCAGTCCTGACCAGCATCTCGTCTGCCGGCAGCGGTAACTCCGCTTCGCTAGTGGTCGACGCTAAAGCAAAATAGTTAAACAAGGAACTGTTCTATGAAGAAAATAGGTTTAATTGTCCCCCTGTCCGCAGCAGCATTGTTGATTGGAGGGTTTGCAGCAGCAAGTCAGAATAACTCTGACCACTCGTTCCAATTCCCGTGTCTGCCGCACCTAGCGGTGCTTTTCAACAACCCGCACTGCCAAAGTCCTAGCCCCTCGCCCTCGGTATCGCCTAGCGCATCGCCGTCAGCAACGCCTTCAGAGTCCCCACAACCGTCGGAATCACCGTCTCCGTCCGTCACACCAGAACCAACCCCAACGCCTTCTACAACGCCCACAGCGACGCCAGAACCTATCGGCGGCGGAACAGGGGTAGACGAGGGGCCCACAGAGTTACCTTCCGTTGGCGGGCATGCGACGACCCGCTAGTGCAAAATTTCTCGCAAAGGTAATCGAAGTCGAGGATGGATGTTGGGGTTGGTGGGGCTCTATAACCCATGGTTATACCACCTTTCGGGTCTGCGGCAAGAATATCTATGGCCATCGATTTAGCTACGAGTTCTTCGTCGGGTCTATACCCGAGGGTTTAGAGATAGACCACCTCTGCAAAAACAAGTCGTGCGTCAACCCTAATCACCTAGAAGCCGTAACTCATAAAGAGAATATCTGGCGGGCTACCAGGCAAGGTGACTGCATACGGGGTCACGGCTGGAAGAATGTCTACATTGTTAAGAGCAATGGTGAGCGCCAATGTATAGATTGCAAGAAAGAAGTGTTCAAACACTGGAAGATTAGGCAGCAGTTTCTGTACGGTTTGCATGTCTTGAATAGCGTATAATAGTAATTGTGTGGTAAGTGAATTAAGCGGGACGATGGGCCGTGGTTTTTGCACCACACCTGGTCCTGGGCCGTAGAGAGGTATCACTCTGCCCGCGCCCTCAAATTTTGTGCAGGAAGTCCGGCCGTCAACTCGTTAGGAGTTCATGGGCCGGACTTTATTTTTGTCTTAATATGATTTAAAACAAGGGCACACCGTACCCCAAACGAAAGGCGGTGTGCCATGTTCCTTGAAAGTCTCCCTGACCTCGTAAAGCGTATGCCCCTTCGTGAAGCCATGAAGGAGTGGAAACGCCAGTGTATTCAGGCTCAACGAGAGATCGAGGACTCGATCCTCAGAGCGTCGATCCGACCAGAAGCTACGGCCTACCTAAAAGAGGTCGCAGATCAAATCCTGGACTTCCGCAACGCGGGTCATTACACGACGTTAGGCGATTTGCCTGACTAAGAAGTCCGGGGGTTGGCTTCCCTGCAACCTCCGGGCCTAACGGCTGGCGACAAACAGCCGAGAGGCCCGCGGAGATACCGCGGGCCTCGACTACGTTCTAGTTCTTCTTTCGTCGCCGTCTGTCCTCCAGTATTTCTTTACTAGGCGCATCTGAAATATCCATCCACGACGGCCTTGGCTGCTGATGCTCCGGATTCACAAACACTACCGGCGGCTCCTTTGGGAGCTCCACAGGCTTCCCCGTTTGCGGGCATACCGGTTTTATGTGGCTTTTGCCGCAGCTACAGTCAAACATTACTTGTTGAAAACAAGAGGGCCGACAAGAATCAAGATACCGGCAATCATCGCGCCAATACCCAAAACCAGGGCCGGGATGGGAACGCCGAAGTAAACCAGGGCGAGCAGAATCAGAAAGATTCCTAATACCAGGTTACCGATGTTCATGTGAGTTATCCTTTTATGCGATTATTATACTATGACTTTGCTCCATCTCTGCCCAACTTGCTTTCGCGCCATCCTGCGCGGCGCACCTTGTCATTGGTGTGCGAGAGAAGCAGATCGGCAATCCCGCATAGCGGCAAAGGAGCTAAAGCGCCTCCGAGCATCAACACCTAAGCACGGCTAGTTCCTCGACCCTCGGGGCATGAAGATAGATGGGATGGTGGCCATTGGCCGCAGCATCGGCTCTGAGCCGATGAACGAGGCTACCTGGCGTAGCTTCATCGAAGACACCCACGTCAAGGTTCAAGAAGCCGGCGGCGCCATCTACGGCGTCGCTTACGGTGAGGGTGTCTGGGAAGGCCGGGAAGCGACGGCCTTCGTTTTGTTTGGTGGGGCTGAGGCGAAAGAGCTGGAAGCAGCTCTATCCTTCCTGGCCCTGACCTACTCTCAGAGAGCCATCGCGATCCTGGTTGGCGAGAACCGCCTGGTTGAGCCGAGGCTGTATGTCACTAACTGAGTGGATCGAGCGGGAGCTGGCCAAAGCTCCCGCTCTTTCGTCTGCTCGTCTTGTAAAGCTGCGGGCTATTCTAACCAGCGTACAACGACCGAGTTCGGATCAAATTCCCGCTTCCATTGAGGGGCCGGACGAATCCTCACCTGGCAAAGAGTCGCGATCGTGGCCCGTTGCAGCATGAGCGAGGCGTCGTCGAAGGCCTGAACCGGATCGGGAGCTGAAAACACACTTGGGCGAGAGGACCTCGTTAGCAGGGCTTGGATCTCTTCGATCTGAGTCCTGATTTTTTGTGAGGCTATAGCGTACCGTTGACCGTCGATCAGGCCGGCGTCGTAGTCCTCAGCTATTAACTGAAGTCTCTCCTGGAGCGCTTTCAGGACGTCCAGCGCTTCGGACGACTCAGTGTCGGCCTGGAGTAGGTCTCGGAGATCCGGCATAGCCAGACGGCCTCTAATGAGCTTCAAAACGAGGTTGTCGATATGGGTTTGGGACCGGGTGAAGTGAAGTCGGCACTGGTACCGCTTACCCGTCCAAGCTCTCACGATGGCGTCACAAACGTCACAGACGTACAGGCCCGAGCCGAGATGCTTCCGGTCTGTCCCCCGCTGAGTTCTCCGCAGCGGATCGCTCAACCGGGCTTGTACGAGGTCGAAAGTGGTTTCATCCACCAGGGGAGTCCACCCGCCAGACTTACCCGTGACCTGGCCTTGGTAGATGGCTCGGCCGGCATACCTGGGGTTTACCAGTATCCCGCGGACGGTAGAGGAGTTCCATCTGTCGCCGTGGCGGGGAGGGATCACCCCGTTCAACCAAGTGGCAACGCCCTTAAGCGAGTCACCCTCGCTAAACCTAGCGAATATCTGGCTGACAACTTGGGCCTCTTCTTCTACCAGCTCACCTTTAGCGGTGTAACCGGTAAGCCTTACCCCCAAAGGCGGGCGGCCCAATTGCGAGCGCTGAAGTGCAGCCCGGCGTTGGCGGTCGGCTTTTACTTGGATCTCATGAGCCGCTACTGATCCAAGAATGCTGGCGGTCAAACGACCAGCCGCTGTGGAGAGATCCACCTCCGACCCGCGCACCAGGGCAACGATCAGGCCGCGCTCTTCGCCAACCTCCAGTAGCCGCAGGAGGTCCCGGTTATTGCGGCTCAGCCGGTCAAGCGACCAGGCCACCAGGACCCGCGCTCGCCCGGTCTGCACGTCGTCCATGACCGCCTCGAACCCTGGGCGCCGGACCTTGCCCGACCCTGAGAGATCGTTGTCCTGGTGGACAGCAACGACTGTCCAACCGCGCCGAGCCGCTAGTGCCAGGCAGTCAGCCTCCTGGCGGGCTACGGCCTCGCCCTCGCCGGTGAAGTCACGCGACTGCCGGACGTACACCACACACTCCATGTATCGAGCATACATGATCTGTTGGTTGATCTCCGAACTCCGTCGAATTCCGTTTCGCAATATAAGCCAAACTACGTTTAAGTGGACAAACCCCCTACAAGATTGCCACGATCGACCTGCTCACAAGCAGCAAATCAGCAAATTCCGACATTTTGGTTTTGGCTACTCGCCTTCCTACCCTTGCAGGTTACCCAGACGGCCTGGGAGAAGGAGGTCAGAAGGAGGACCCAAGATGACGCCAGAGGAGCGTGACACAGAGTACCTCACGGACGAACTGAAGAGACTGGTTGGAACAGGGGCGAGCCTAGAGTGGCTACCCCTCATGCCAACCCTCCGGGGCCTAGCCCAGATCGACGAAGAAGCAGACATGAAGGTTATCGGGAAGACAATGTTGAGCTTCCTGGTAGAAGGTATCGAGTCGCTACATGGCTCGTATGAGTTCCGGGGTAAGTGGTACCCCGCCACAACGATGAACACTGTATATCGCGTCCTCCTGGCGATTGGACAGTACTCAAACACGAACGCACCGGGTAGAAGGTCCCGGGCGCTCATGCTTCTTAATCTAGGGAAAAGCACCAACACCTGGCGTTGTGATGACCGCCTAGAGCGGGACTTCCTGGAGATCCTGGCAAGTCATATTGTTAATAGTGCATCCTCTAGTTCAGAGGATGTCGCTGCTTAGGGAAGTTCAAGACAGCAAACTCACCGAATAGAACTGAGGCTGCCGTATCGTAAACACGAGCGGCAGCCTTGGACTTTGTGAACCTGCCTAAGTATATGGTTTCCCCGTCCTTCTTGAGCATGGCTACCCACTTGCCTTGGTGCAGATGTACGCCCTTGTAACCGCTGGAATTGGTATCTGGCTTCAGGAAGTTCGCTCCATTTTGGGCTCTTGTACATATCCTCAGATTATTTCTCTGGTTGTTGAGTTTGTTGTGGTCGATGTGGTCAACCTCTAAACCTTCGGGGTTCCCGCATATTAGCCGTGCCATGAGGACGATTCTTCTCTTCTTACCAATGCCTACGAATGTGGCGGCATAACCGCGCCCGGCGAGGACCCATTGGAACCCAGCCAAGTATTCGAAGTCTTCATCATCAACTAACGCGTACTTGCCTTCACCATTCTTGCCAGTTAGTGCTATTCTTTTCATAGGGTGCCGCCTCCAGTGCGGCATCTTAATTGTTTCCCTAATTATAGTCTCTGCACCTCTGCAAAGCTACACGCTGACACCAAAGCATCGGCTAAAAAGCAAGCGTCCCCGTGGTCTCCTGTTGTTGCCGAGAAAGTACTCCGACAAGGGAGGCAAAGATGGACGACGAACAGAGCCTAAGTCAGTGGATCAACAGCGGGCCCAGCCCCCACTACGAGGGTGGCAGCCAAGTAGCCCGCAGGTCTGCACCCGTTCCTTCAAGTTGGAGCGGTCAGCGCGTAGCCAAAGCGGATGCTTACGCGGTCGAAGAACGGATGTACAACGTCGGTCGTCTGGCAATCCGTGGAGTCGAGAGCATCGTGGACATCCACGAGTGCATCAACTCTCTCGGGAACATTCACCCCATCTTGGCGGGTGAGCTCAGGCCGGTGGAAGAAACCGTCGCTTTGTGCGTGCCCGAACTCATTATCAGATACATGGGGCGATGATGCACGGCGTCGTGGTGTTTTCCATGGTGTGTTTCTACCTCGCTGTATTGATGATTATTGTGACCGCGCTGGCTTGTGAGCGATACTACAACCTCAAGAAAAGGATGGAAGGCGACCTCCACATGGTTGACCATCTGTACGACAGAGCCCGCAGGGAGATTGATGGGAGGGTCGACCAGTGGCGAAGATAAAAGCTTACCTTATCTACGCGGTCATAATTGTTGTCGCTCTCAGGATCATCCTGTGGGCCGTTGAACCGATGGTTCCGTATCTGGTCGCCCTACTCATCTTAGTAGGGATCTTAGGGCTTGCTGTTCGTGGTAAAAGAAAGTTATAGGTAAGACATGGACTACATGCTGACATTGTGGCTGGTCCTAGGCGCTGGACTCCTTGGAGTGCTGGTCCTCCTCATAGTGTGGGGTGTCAGGGCGTTCTTCCAAAACCGGGCCGACCACATGCGAAGAACTTACGAGCTCGGTTTCCCTAGAGGGATGACCGAAGCTCACGTCCTAGATTTTGTTAGGTCAGCCATTGGAGAGATCCCCAGACCCAAACTTCTCCAGCCCGTTTACCCGATGGTGTTTGAAAAATACGCCGACCACGAAGGGAAACATTACTACCTACACATGCCTGGTCACGTTCGTACCAAAGTAGACAAGCTTTTAGACAAGAAAATTGAGGGTATCACGATTGAACAGGTTAGAGACGCAGACGACCTGGTGATAAATGCGGAATGGGAATATACAACTGAGCTTGATCTAAAGGGTGACGGCCCTTTGAGGATTCTGAGTGCTCAGGGTGTGGCTTCGAGTCTGGATGCGAACTTCGACTCCCTGGACGAGGGTGAAGCCCTCCTAATGCAGTGGGTGGTGTTCCCTGACATCCCTCGAAAACCCGAGGAAGGTTATAAGGACAAGGTTAAAGACCACACCATGAACGCTCAACTCAGGCTCGCCTCCAAGGGTGAGGATGCGAAGGAAATGATAATGAACTTGGGCGGGACGTTTAGCGGGGTCAGTTCGGATAAGGCAGTTTTCTTAAAACGAATCATGTTTGACGTTCCAGGGAGGATCGCAAGACGCAGTAGCCAGTGGGGGTTCCCGGTTTATCTAAACGCTCCCGAGTTTACTGCCTTGATGGGCTGGCCTTTGGACGGAAGGACGGGGAATATCGTGGCGCGGTCCCTACCAGCAACGGCTCAACACAAGACCGGGGCCATCGTTCTAGGAGCTTCCAATCATCCTAAAACCAGGGGGCAACTTATCACCATGCCCCATGAATCTGGGGATACGCACTTTGCCATCATGGGCGGATCGGGTACAGGCAAGTCGGAGTTTGCCGGCAATCTGTTTATCCAGAAGATATCCGATCCTGAGACTGCGGGTTTTTTGCTTGAACCAGCAGGGGACTTGGCTTGGAAAGTACTCAACTCAATTCCGGCTCACAGAGCAAGAGACGTAATCTTTTTTGATCCGCTTGACCGGCAGTGGCCCATAGGTCTCAATCCTTTACGGGGGAGTGATCCTGAGAGGGTCACAGGTCATATGGTCGGGGTGTTTAAACACCGGTTTGCTGAGACCTGGAGCGCTCACATGCAGAGGGTGTTTACAGCAGCTATCAGCACTTCGACCCTGCTTGATTTAACACTTTACGGGACGATGCAATTACTGGTGAACAAATCATTTCGCCAGTCCCAACTACGCAAGTTGAAGCGAACACAGCACCCTGAACTGTTTCAAGAGTGGGACTGGATGGAAGACCAGCGTACTGGAGCTGTGGACTCATCTGTGGCAAGACTCCAAACCCTACTAGGTCCGACGTCTTCGATGACCCGAAACATCCTCTCTCAGAAGAAGGGGTTGGATTTTGACTGGATTATCCGTGAGCACAAAATCCTGATAGCTCCACTTCCCGCAGGGCAGATGGGTTCGATCAACGCTTCAGTTATCGGAGAAATCATCCGAGAGGGAGCCTGGAACGCAGCCATACGCCAACGCCCGGATCAAGCTGAACGCAGCCTTGTCTTAATGGACGAGTTTCAGCACTTCGCGGAATTCTCTAGTTCAAAGTCAGATCCGTTTGCCGAGGCTAGGAAATACAAGCAGCAGTACATCATCGCCAACCAGTTTATAAAACAACTTGGAGATCAGGCTCCGACCATCTTTAACAACGTCGCTACTCAGATGGTGTTTCGGATGGGTGACGAAGACGCTAAAAAGCTCAAGGACAGATACGCGCCTCTGTCAGACGAGGACATCTTAAACCTCCCCAAATACCACGCAGCTATTCGGATGATGACTGAGGCGGGCATGGCCCCAGTGGTGACTCTTAAGACTCCGCCACCAGCCCAACGTACAGGCTATGCCAAGTGGATCATCGAGAATACCCGCGCCAACTTTGCCCGGCCCGTGAGTGAAGTCGTAGCGGAGGTCATGGAGCACCACAAGGCCGCAGAACCTAAACAGAAACCGGATATAGCATGGGAGTAGAGATGAACCTTGTAGGGATCAGGTGGGCGGCTCGTCTTACCCTCGTGTGTGCTGTGGCGGCCTCTGTGAGTGCCAACATACTTCATGCCGAGCCTAACCCGATTAGTCAGGCTATCGCAGCCTGGCCGCCCCTGGCGCTTTTACTGACGATAGAGCTCGTATCACGAGTTCCGGTACACCGAAGATCACTGGCCGGGATGAGGATTGCGGCGACCACGATTATCTCAGGGATAGCGGCCTGGGTGTCTTACTGGCATATGGTGGGAGTGGCGGCAAAGTATGGTGAAACCGATGCGTCGCCTTATCTCTTGCCAATCAGCGTAGATGGCTTAATTATTGTGGCTTCTATCTGCCTTGTAGAATTAGCCCGGAAACCAGAAAGCCGCCCGGAGGCGGCTGACCTGTCTGGCTATCTTGCGAAGTCCACAGGTGGACTTATCACCGAACAGGAACCTTTGAACGGGGGCACGCCCCCAAACTCTAGAGTGGCTTCATTATCTCACGAAGATCAACAAACGCCAAACCGCCAATCGGTACTAGTTGATCGCCCCACCAAGCAAGCAGCCGACGACCTGAAGCAGAAAGCGATCCAGTGGGTCAAGGACTACCAAGGTCCGAGAACACTGACAGGCCCGATGGTGGGGGCCGAGTTTGGTCGTGGACGTTCGTGGGGCCAAGAGATTTTGAGGAAGGCAGAGACGTTATGAAAAGTCTTGTTTTCGCGCCTTGTGACCTCCTTGGTATCGACCAACCCTTACCAGGCTCGTTTAGGCAGCTCAGACACTGTGGCCGGCGCAAGACGGGATTGTTGTCATGACCCAGCTGCTCAGACTCTCTCCCCGCTACGAGGCCATCCGTCGGACCGTCGAACGCTTCGGCCAAGTCACCAGCTCTCAAGTCCGCAGATTGCACTTCACCACAGGGACTCAGATGGGGCGTAAGAACCGTTGTCAGGTCTCACTACAGCGTTTGGTCGAGCTTGGCTTCCTAGACCACGCAGCACGTCCTAAGGGCGGCTGGCAGGGCGGGAGTGGAGAGTACGTGTTCATCATCCCCAGGCGTAGGAGACCAAGACCCGACTGGCATACGTTGGACATTGTCGAGTTGTACGTCCGGCTAACTGAAGTAACGACGCTAATCTTTCGGCCCGAGTACTTTGCCCACCAAAGATACGGTGGGTTGTTGTTAAAGCCTGACGGGTACATCCAGATCGGTGTTAAGAAGTATTGGCTTGAAATGGACGAGTCATCCTGGTACCCCGGTAAGCTTAACGAGAAGATGAAAAGTTATCTGTCGGTGTTTGAGAGGTGGGAGAGGGACAAGGATGGGAAGATTCCCGGTGTGTTGTGGGTGTGCCATGATGAGCCTCGCAAAGATGAAATCCAGTCAGTTATACACAAGACAAGTGAGCCTGATCTGTTCCGGGTTGTGCTGTTCGAGGACGCGGTTAAGTTCATGGTAGGGTGAGCTGTGAAATATTCGTATGAAGTCAGGGTTGGGGATAACCACCACCAGGGTAACTTCGAGTCAGACCTCCGCCTCGGTAACGACGATGACCATGACGAGCTGTATCAACAGGCCGCAGAACTAGCTAGGGTCCACGGTGACTTTGATAACGACAGTCTCAGGGTGAGGTTGAGATACCCACAATAAAAACCCCGTGGTGTTGTTCACGGGGCTAACAACTTGTGAGGCCGGGACAAAGTACTAGTACATAGGTACCTAGTCCTATATTACACTACGTTTGAGGAAGTAAAACGCAGCAGGGAATAGTAGAAAGTGCAGCGCAAGCACCCAAAGCTACCGAGGCTCACACATTGCGCGGGCCCAAGCGAATATCGGTCAGCTATCCACTTCCTCAAGGACTTATCCACAACCAAAAAAGCGCTTGACCCGCAAAGGGTTCGGCGCTTTAATGGAGTATATGAATACAACTAATCACACTCTAGATGAAAAGCGGCCGCCTGTAAAGCAGGTCGGCTATTTTGTTGACAAAATCGACCCGAACCAAATAGACCGAATCTGCGACCTATACTTGGAGATTTACGGCAGCGAACCTGGCCGAAAAGGGCTGGATAAGATCGGAGGGCTAAGTGGGTTTGATGCCCAAGTCAAGATCGAAACCCTAGAAATGATGCTGCGTATACAGACGGAAGATCCCACCATCCCTAAGGGAAATAATGGTTTAAAGAGCCAGTGTAAGAAGAGGGTGTTAAAGAAATACGGTCTGAGATAGTTTGCTGTTTGGCGAGGGGCCGAACGGTTCCTCGTTAGGCCACAAGCCTATAAATGAATACGACGCTTAACACTGGGATCACTTACTAACGTACCAGACACGTTTACGCCCGTCTGGTGGGCTAGGGACTACGGCTCCACAACTCGACCCTCACCCTTACAAGTCTGTCTTGGTTCGGGGATGGTGATTAGCATTAAGGCCCCCACCCGAAAAGCCGAAGGCTTTGAGGGGGCAGGACAGTCTATGGAATCTTTATGGAAACAACCTCATAAGAAGCTCTCCAAAGCCCAAGAGTGGATCAAGTTTCGAGTTGCCTACTTGTCCAAGCACGTCAAAGAAAATGGCTGGTACGAGTGCATGAACTGTCACAGGTGGATCAAATACCCAGAGGTAGACCATGTTCAAAGGAGGGGAAGTCATGCGGAGCTGGTGTTTGACGAATCAAACTTAGCTATCCTCTGCAATGAGGCCCCAAACTACTGCCATGCGCGTAAAGACAGCGGCATGGTAATAAAATAGCCCCCGAACCTAGCGCAAGGGATTGCATTTAGTCCGGGGAGCTCCATCCATAATAACACATTGCTATTGACATGCTGAAACATAAGCATATAATTGATAGTAAGATAAGCAAGGGAAAATCTAATGACTCGTCATATTAAACCAACTTACGTCCGCCGGCCCATACAAGATCTTCAGGTCAACCGCAGGGAGTCCGTTCTAGTCTGGGTTGTAATTGGGGTAGTCGTTGCTCTAGCCCTATGGTTCGGGTTGTTCCGTCTTGAAGGCAACTTACCGGGGGAACTCTAATGGAGCCAACTATCAACTTACTGGATGACGCCTTAGGCGCTCCACGTTCAATCCAAACTCAATGCCCATACTGCCGAGATTGGAAAGAAGTCACGGGGTTTCACGACTGCCATGCAGCCCAACAGGCCAAAGCTCATATCGACGATGTTATCGCAAGCATCAAACGCAACCAGGATGAATTCATCCGCGGTGGCCGGGAGATCCTCTCTACCCCCGAAGAAGATGAGAGGCGTAAGTACAAGCAAATAAGATTAAGCAGGACATACATGCAATGAGTTACAAGATCAAGAACATCGGCCCCGACAAAGAGATCACCACTAACAACGGAACCTTTAAGGTTTACTCCCTCCAGTTTGACGGCGATGAGTCATGGGTCGAGTTAATGCAAAAGCCGACCACTCCGGCACCGACTGTTGGTCAAGAGTTAGAGGGCACAATCGAGACCACTCAGTACGGCAAGCGCTTCAAGCGCGTACAAGCCGCTGGAAGCTTCCAGGGCGGCCGGACCAACGATCCTGAAACAAGGGGCTCCATCGAGCGCCAGAGCGCTCTAAAAGCCGCTGTAGACACCGTACAGAATCACTACGTCACCACAGGCGACAAGCCGGGGACTCTACCTGAGTACCGGGTTGAGGTTCTAATCACGGCCAAAGAGTTTGCAGGCTTCTTGGCTAACGCCAACCCTGGTACAACGATCAAAGCGGATGACAACCAACCGCCGGCTGAGAACTACAATGAGCCGGCCTGATATCAGCGAAGTAGTAGCAGCCGTTCGCAAATATAACGAACAGTTTGCGGATGGGACCATTCGATTGGCAGACCTTGACCAGCTGTCTAATGTGGCGACGCGACTAGGTGCCTACAAAGTTTACTTGGGTGAGTACCTGGCTGAGCTGGAACGGGATGCGGATTTGGCTGAAGCTCATCGTGAGCAGGTCCGGGAACGGGCCTATAGGGATGCTCGGGAAGGCGGGAAGACCCAAGCTGACTCGGACAACATCAAGCGGCTTGAGGGCGATCTAGCAACAGCTGAATGGATCGAGGCTAAGTACCAGTTCAAGACCGTGGCCAATCTCTGGCGGGATTCCGACCGGCTAATTGACACGTTGCGGAGCCGACTGAGTTATAAGAAGACTGAGATGCGGGACTCGAACCAATGAGACTTTACTGCGCCCTATGCAGAATCCAATTAATCGGCAACCTATTGCTCCACGTAGCAAGACGCCATCCCGACGCATATAGACTAATGAAAAGTAATAAACAGAGGTGAAAAGATGGATCAGATGACTTTAGAACTAGTGGAGGTGACGGAAGAGGCGATCGAAAGGGCCAGAGCACACGCTCACGCTGCCTGGTTACTAGAAGCTGAGTTCGTTATTAAAATGCTCGCCGCTACTGGCCGGGCATTTACGACAGACGACGCTTGGTTCCGGCTAGATAAGAGCGGCCACACTACTCACGAGCCGAGGGCTTTGGGTGCGGTGATGCGAGACTTTGTAAGAGGTGGGCAGATCGTCCACACCGGGGAGTACTGGCCATCTGAGCGACGCGAATGCCATCGTCGGCCCGTGGCTGTTTGGATAGGGCGATGATGAACGTCATCACCGCGGTACTGCTGACGCTAATCGTGATCCCGACCTTCGACATTAAGTTAGGTGGCCTTCAGACCGTAGTGACTTGCGTTAGTGTCGCGTTTGTGGTATCTGTCTTAGAAAAGCATAGTGGTAATGATAAATAAAGGGAGAAGGTGAGATGGGTGGGAGCGTTGAAGGAGCTAGAATCGCAGAGCAGACTATGATCTCAGAGATGGGCGAGGAGAATTACCGAGCGTGGAGAAAAGAAATAGGGCGCAAAGGTAGACTAGCCGGGGTCGCCAGCGGGGGATCTAAAAGAGGTGGGTTTGCTGCAGACCCGGAGCTTGCTAAAGAAGCCGGCCGTATTGGGGGCCGCGTAAGCAAGCGGAGGAAGATGACGTGACCCGGCTAAACCACATGGAGGACGTCGTGTACCGAGCTTCCACCGAGCCACAGGCGTTTTTCTGCCGGCTGGACATTGTCGAGAGCCCATGTTGCAAGGCACTCTCTGTTATTCAGACGGGGCCACAGTTCAATCATCGCCTCAAGCCTATCCGGCGCTGTGTACGTTGTCGTAATCCGTTCTGAGAAATGAGCCCCGGCCAAAAGAATGACCGGGGCTTTTGTGTCAGGCCTGAGCCTGAGTTGCTTCAGCGGCCTCTATGGCGCGCTGATATGCGTTCATCACCTCTTGCGAGACGCGGCCTTTGACAGCCACAGTATATCCGTGAGCCTGCGCCCACTGACGAATTGCCTCCCTTTCGGGATCGGGTCCGGTAGTTGGCTTTCGCTCTACCACCGTACCGGCTGCGAAGTACTTGTCGAGGTACTTCATTAGTTTGTCGAACTCTGGCTTAGCCAGGTCGATAGTGACAGCCTTGTCATTGACCACAATCTTGTAGGTCTCAGCACCGGCCTCACCAGATAAATCACAGCGTACAAGGTACTCGCGCATTTGCATCACCTCCCGGCGTAGCGCGTATTCGTATATTGGATCATTAAATGCGTTGCCGTCAAATGGCACCAAAAACCGAACATCAATTTGTTAGAGTTGTTGCTAGGCTTTTACCGACCCACGTAAGGTATGGCCTTAAAAGTCAAGCACTTAGCCTCAGGTATAGAAAATGGGTCGCACATTAAAATAGTGTACGACCCATTGTGCGACAGCGGGCCGCCCACACGCTAAGTGCTTAATCGTACCCGGCTCTAGAAAGAGAAGGGGACCCCCGCGTGGAGGCGGTGACTGAGTGTAGCACAAAAAGTAGAGCCGTCCGCACCCCAGGGGACGACCCTACTTCTTCACACCCGTTAAATGCCTTCTATATTCTTCCAGCGCTTCGACCACTTCCTATAAGACCTGGTGAACTCGCCGTACTCTCTGCCCTCGTGGATGATCCGTGCCCGCCTAACCAGCGACTCCCTGCCTGACAGGATTAGGTAAGCGGACACTTTGGCGTCTTCTAAAGTTTTATCTTTCAGGATCACTACCAACTTCATCGCCTCTCCAAACGCCTAGGATGGTGATTTCCGGCCTCGCTTTATCGCCGTGGTGGCAGGTGCCTTCCCTTTGACCCCAGAATTGCCCACTGAAGAATCCCATGAACAGGATGGCGGTCAAGATGATCATTCCGGCCATTCAACTCTCCTAATCGGGTTACAGCCGTCTCTACTTTGGCTGTGGTTTTCGAGATGCGCCCGGAGCTGAAGCTCCCAGTCGAGCTGCTCGACACCTTCGGGTGCTAACCAACGATGACTCGAATCTGAGTAATGCATGTCCTCGTCTCTGGGCGTTAGCCAGCTCATCTAGCCTCCTTAGATGCCCGGGGGCCGAGCCCACCAGCCCGACCCCCGGTTCCCCCAACCCCCGCCAGCAACGCTCGGAGCAGCTACAGACGGTCTGAGCAGGGGTCGAACCTACCATGGATAGCATGGAAAGCAAGGGTTCCATGCCAGGCATGTCAGCCTCCGTGCGAACCTGCGTAAGTGACGCCCCTGTACCAAGTGGTCATACACGACATAGAGCGTCAGATCGCCGCAGGACTGCTTAAACCCGGCGACCGGATTGGCTCGACCAGGGAGCTGTGTGCGCACTACGAGGTGTCCAAGACGGTCATAGCCCAGGCACTCACCATCCTCAAGGCTCAGGGCGTGCTAGAAGGCGCTCAGGGGCGCGGCGTGTTCATAGTTGATAACTCTGGCGCTAACGGCTAACCTCCGCCTAACCAAGGGAGAGTGTTATGGCCAGAGTTACTCGGTACATAGATGACTACAGTCAGAAAGAGCTGACTGAGGATGACGGGCAGACGGTCCACATCCAGGTAGGGGAAGACCACTGGGAGATGGATATGGGGGCTGACAGCCTCGGGAAGTTGCTCAAGGTGATGCTGCCTTGGACCGATAAGGCGATCAGCGTGGACGCACCCAGACTGGAGCCGCGTAGGGGGCGAGGACGGTCTTCTGGAGCTGTAACCCGCACCAAGCTACCCGGTAAGGGACCGGAGTTCCTCCAGGCCGTGAGGACGTGGGCAAGGGCCAACGGGTATGAACTATCAGACCGAGGGCGTATCAAGGCTGAGATTATGGATGCTTTTGAGGCAGCCCACTGACGATTAGCTGTGCTGTGACCTGATTCGGCGTGGGTCATCACCGTCCTTGAACGGCTTGCCCCTTGGCTGGTCTTTCCAATTGCCCCGCCGCATTAGGATACGTTTCACTAACTTGTAGAGAAGTTGCCCTGGTCGCATGTCGGTCAGGGCTTTTTCTAGTGCGATGTAGTCGATCATCTCAGTAGCTCCCGCTCCCGCTCCTGCTCCAGCTCCCGCTCCCGCTCCCGCTCCCGCTCCTGCTCCAGCTCCCGCTCCCGCTCCAGCTCCCGCTCCCGCTCCTGCTCCCGCTCCTGCTCCAGCTCCCGCTCCCGCTCCAGCTCCTGCTCCAGCTCCCGCTCCTGCTCCAGCTCCTGCTCCTGCTCCTGCTCCAGCTCCTGCTCCAGCTCCCGCTCCTGCTCCTGCTCCAGCTCCTGCTCCAGCTCCCGCTCCTGCTCCAGCCGTTTTCAAAG
>Ga0137452_1000057_pt1 | contig 42400 bp, 32 predicted proteins | sample EasRivERMGT513_2_FD_102312 | JGI IMG/M metagenome (GOLD analysis project Ga0137452, IMG submission 102312) | Soil microbial communities from meander-bound floodplain in the East River, Colorado, USA - East River MetaG ERMGT513_2 | ecosystem: Environmental > Terrestrial > Soil > Floodplain ...
ATGCGAAGACAGCTCGAGGAGTGCATCCGTCATGCGCGCGAGCGCAAACAGTTCGGTCTGCCGATCGGAAAGAACCAGTCGGTCGCCAACCGCATCGTCGACATGAAGGTCCGGCTCGAGACGTGCCGCTCCCTCGTCTTCCGGATCGGCGAGCTGAAGGATCGGAAGGAGCCGGCCATGCTCGAAGCGGCGATGGCCAAGCTCCATGTGTCGCAATGTTTCATTCAGTCGAGTCTGGACGCGATCCAGACCTTCGGGGGATACGGCTACATGACGGAACAGCAGGTCGAGAGGGACCTTCGGGATGCCGTCGGCAGCGGAATCTATTCGGGCACGTCTGACATTCAGCGCACCCTGATCGCCAAGGCGCTCGGGCTGTAGGTCAATCCCTCACGCGGAGAACCTCATGGACTCAGTCAAGGAAACGATCCGGCATTTCATTTTGACAACGTACCTGCCGGGGGAATCGCCGGCCAATCTCCGCGACGACACTCCGCTGCGCAAGGGGGGAATCCTGGATTCGCTCGCCACCCTGGGGCTGGTCAACTTCGTCGAGAAGGAGTTCGGAATCGAGCTGGACGCGTATGAGACCGCGGTGGACACCTTCGATCGCATTGAGGACATTGCTGCGCTCGTCGAACGCAAGCGGGGGCGCTAGGCGTATGCGAGGCACTGCACGATGATCAGAGACAATCTGGCCGAGTACCTGGAATCGAGCGCCGCTCGATTCGCCGATCGACCGGCTGTTGTTGATCCGGCCGGGTGGACGATTACGTACGAGGCCCTAAATCGCCAGGCCGACGCGCTGGCGCGATTTCTCACGTCACGAGGCGTCACACGTGGCGATCGCGTCGGGGTGGTATTGCCGAAGAGCGTCGCGGCGGTCGTATCACTGTTCGGGATCATGAAAGCCGGCGCAGCGTATGTGCCTGTCGACTACACGGCACCCACAGACCGGTGCCGAGGCATCCTGACCGATTGTGGTGTGCGCGCACTGATCACCGACGCCGGCGTGCTCGGCGTCGTTCCGGATCAAGTCCAGACGCCGCTTGCCGCGCTGATCGTCCTTGGAGATATTCCTGAGGGACAGGCGACGGCCGCCCCTGCGACACCCTTCGCGACTGCTGTCGAGGAGGGTGGCCTGGCAACGGATCATCCGCGGAGCGCAAGCGATCTCGCGTACATCCTCTATACGTCGGGGTCCACCGGCATTCCGAAGGGGGTCATGCTGACGCACGAGAACGCTTCGAGCTTCGTCGAATGGTGCTCGACCGTGTTCGAACCGCACGAGCACGATCGCTTCAGCAGTCATGCGCCCTTTCACTTCGATTTGTCCGTGCTCGACATCTACGTGTCGATCAAACACGGCGCCACGCTGTATCTCGTCTCCGAAGAATTGGGTAAGAACCCGAAGGAGCTCGCTCGCTTCATCAGCACGAATCGGCTCACCGTGTGGTACTCCACACCGTCGATTCTCACGCTGCTGGTACAGTTCGGCAGTCTCGGCGTGCAATCCGGCTGGATTCCACGGCTCGTGCTCTTCGCCGGCGAAGTGTTCCCGGTCAAGCACCTGCGCGAGCTGCAGCGCCGCTGGCCTGCAGCGGAGTACTACAACCTCTACGGACCGACGGAAACCAACGTCTGCACGTTTGCGAAGATCCCGGCGGGGATTCCGAGTGACCGCGAGACTCCCTATCCGATTGGTTTCCCGTGCTCCCACTGTCAGCCGCTGGTTCTGGATAGCAACGGCGTCGAAGCCTCCGGCGCACAAGATGGCCTGCTATACATCAGCGGTCCGTCGGTGTTTCGCGGGTACTGGAACCGTCCGACCGAGAATGCCGCCGCCTTCATCGATCGCGACAACGGGCGGTGGTACAACACCGGCGACGTCGTTCGATGGCAGCCTGACGAGGGGTACCTGTACCTCGGCCGCCGCGATCGGATGGTGAAACGCCGGGGATATCGCATCGAGCTCGGCGAGATCGAGCGCGCCCTCTACCTGCATAGGGCTGTGAGGGAAGCAGCGGTGATCGCCATGCCCGACAGCGACGCGGGAGTAAAGATCACGGCGTTCATGTCGTGTCACAACGGGAACGTCCCTTCGATCATCGAATTGAAAACGTTCTGCGCGAAGCACCTGCCTTCATACATAAGTCCCGACATATTCGTTCTCCGCGAGTCTCTTCCGCGAACGTCGACCGACAAGGTGGACTACCAAGCGCTCCATGGAACCGTGGGCGCAACCAAGGGTGTGAGGCAATGACCGCTACCTCGCCGATCGGTTCTCCCGCGACGAACACCCGTGCCGCGGAGATGCCGTGGGCGGAGAATGCGGCTCCCGGCGCGGAAACGGTCAAGCTTCAGGACTTCGGTTGCCTGATTGCGCAGCTGCTGGTGATCAGTGGCCTCGCCTACCACTTCGCGCTCGAGAACAATGCGTTTTTCACGCTGACGGTCATCACCGCCGCGGGATTCGCAATCCACTACTTTCTCCCGTTGCGATGGCGACTGCCCTTCTTCGTCTGCCTCTCGTTGGTGGCGATCGGCGTCCTCCTTGGTGTGGGAACGGGGGCGTGGCTCATCGGCATCAGCCTCGCGATCATCGCGACCTGTCATCTTCCGGTCCCGTTCCGATTACGCGTAGGGATACTGCTCGTGGCGGGCGTCTCGTTCGCGGTCCTTCGGGGAGGCTGGGCCACGGCGCCGTGGCCGGCCGCAATCTGGCCGATTCTCGGCTCGATCTTCATGTTCCGACTGGCGGTGTATTTGTACGACGTCCGGCGACAGCCCGCGCTGGCGTCGTTCTGGCCCACGCTCGCGTACTTCTTCCTGCTGCCGAACGTCTGTTTTCCGCTGTTCCCGGTGGTCGACTACAGCACGTTTCGCCGTACCTACTACAACGGCGAGCGCCATGAGATCTACGGGGTCGGGGTCGAATGGATCTTCCGAGGGACGATCCAGCTCATTCTGTATCGAGCCGTGTACCAGACACTCGTCCTGAGTCCCGCCAGCGTCGTGAACGTGCTCGATCTGTGTCAGTACCTGCTCTGGCCGTTTCTGCTCTATCTCCGCGTCTCGGGTCAGTTTCACATCATCGTAGGCATCCTGCACCTCTTTGGGTTCAACCTCCCCGAGACGCATCGCTCCTACTTTCTGTCGTCGAGCTTCACGGACTTCTGGCGCCGCATCAACATCTACTGGAAAGACTTCATGATGAAGGTGTTCTTCTATCCGGCGTACTTCGCGTTGCGCCGCCGCGGGGACACTCTGGCGCTCAGTGTTGCGACGCTGCTCGTCTTCGTCGTGACGTGGCTGCTGCACTCATATCAATGGTTCTGGATTCAGGGATCGACACTGCTCACGTGGAATGACGCGATCTTCTGGGGTGTCCTGGCCCTGCTGGTGCTCGGGAATTCGCTTCATGAGTTCCGCCGAGGACGGCGACGGATAACGGCGTCCGCCTCGGTCGGTTCGGGTGAGGCGCTGCGTCTGGCCGCACGAACCGTCGGCATGTACCTCTTCATTTCGCTCCTGTGGTCACTCTGGAGCACCGATTCGGTGAGCACGTGGCTGTCCCTCTGGTCTGCGGCCGGTCAAATGCCTTCGAAGTCGCAGGATTGGCTCCGCGCCGGCGTTCTGGCGGTCCCGGTGGCTGTTGGCGCGTGGGTCATCGTGACATCGCAGCCGTGGTTCCGGCAGCGGACGCCGCTGACGCTGCGGTCGACGTCCGCACTGGTCGTGTGCACGGCGACGCTCCTGGTTGGGATCAGTACGTCGCGGGTATATCAGCACTTCGGGCCAGCAAGCACACTGATGGCGGCGGTCCGATACGGCGGGCTGAATCAGGCGGATGCCGTGGATCTCGAGCGCGGGTACTACGAGAACCTCATGGGAGTCGACCGGTTCAATGGTGAGTTGTGGGGCTTGTACATGAATCGCCCCATCGATTGGACGCGGGGTCTCATTGACCTCGGTTTGGCGAAAGCCGGAAGCGACCCCTGGGAGCTTCTGCCGTCGGTCGAAGGCCGTTTCAAAGGAGCCGTTCTCCGCACGAATCGGTGGGGCATGCACGACAAGGAATACGACAAGCAACCTCCGATCGGCTGCTTCCGGATCGCCCTGCTTGGCGCCTCCCATGTGATGGGGAGTGGTGTCGTGCGCGAGGATACGTTCGAGGCGACTCTCGAGCGTCGCCTCAACCAGGAAGGCCGTTGCTTCGAGATCCTGAACTTCGCCGTGTACGGCAACAATCCCATCGACCAGATCCATGTACTCGAAGCGCGTGTGCTGGAGTTTCGACCGCAGGCGATCTTTTACGTAGGCCATCCGGAGGATTCACAGCGCGTTGCACGATTCGTGATCGAGTCCGTCCTCAAGAGGAAGCCGCTTCCTGACGATCACCTGTCGCAGGTCGTCGCACAGGCGGGTGTGAACGCGGACACGCCTGAGCGTGTCATTGTGCAACACCTGGCGCCCGAAGGTAATGAGATCCTCTCCTGGGTTTATCGCCGGCTGATCGACGACGCGCGAGAGAGAGGCATTTGCAGCACATTCATATTTCTGCCGATGATCCCCGAGACACCGTATCCGGTCGATACATCGCCAGATATCGAGCTCGCGAAGAATGCCGGCTTCGCCGTGCTCGATTTATCGGACGTCTACGCAGGCTCCGACCGGAACGCTCTGTGGGTGGCCGAATGGGACGCGCATCCCAACGCGCGCGGGCATCGTCTGATTGCAGATCGGCTTTACACCCTGATCCGGCAGAACGAGTCCGCGGTGTTGAACTGCCGGTCTCCGTTGAGCCCGACGGCGTGGGCAGCACATTGACCCGCGAGACCCCGACGCGTGTCCGCCGCAACGGGCCTCACGATTGATGTCTTCTACGACCACGCCGACATTGTGCAAAGCGAGCGTCGGAAGCGAGAGATTCAGGAGCGGACCTTAGAAACCCCGGCGAAACGTCGGCGGAAGTCTGCGGAACGAGCGACTAGAATCTCGTGGCCCGATGACCTTTGGCTCGCGTCGCGAGTCGATCCTCTCTTGATTCTCATTTCCAGGGCTACTCCAGCGAAGATCTGTTCGAAATGTCAAAGGGATGCCGGATCACCGCCAAGAGCCTCCCAAAGGCCTAGACAAGGGACATCTGGGCGCTCGCCCGAGTGAGCCTATGGCCCTTCCAGGCAGTTGGTCCGAAAATGGCTAGGATATCGCTTAACAACCTTGAATTCGGTCCGCGCTCGTTCGGCACCTGGGCATTCTCTGCGATTCGTCCCGGCAGTGCGAAAACGTGAACCGGCGGCCAACCGCTGATCGTCAGGAACATTCCGTGAACATGGCAGCCAGGACGTTATCGGTCGATGACGGCGCCAACACTCTCGCGGCGCGCGCGCAGGCTCGAAGGATTGATCTGCCGTCAAACGCACCACCCCGCCTCTTTGTGGTCGTGGATACCGAGGAGGAGTTCGACTGGAATGCGCCGCCGCTTCGCGTGAACACGCAGGTCACAGCGATGCGACATGTCGACAGGGGGCAGCGCATTTTCGATCGATTCGGCATTACGCCCGTGTACGTCGTCGACTATCCGGTCGCCTCGCAGCCCGACGGCTACCTGCCGCTCCTCGATATCTTGAAGTCCAAGCGGTGTGAGATCGGTGCCCACCCACATCCATGGGTGAATCCTCCCGACCTCGAGGACATCTCCGGTCGTAACACCTTCATGTGCAACCTGCCGGAGTCGCTGCAGCGCGCCAAGCTGAATCGGTTGTGCGAGCAGATTGGCGACGTCTTCGGACAGTCGCCGACGATCTACAAGGCCGGCCGATACGGCATTGCGGAGTCCACCGTCCCGCTACTGGAAGACCTCGGGTTCGAGGCGGATGTCAGTGTCTGCCCGCAATTCGATTTTTCGACGGAACACGGCCCATCGTTTGTCGAATTCGATTCGCGGCCGTTCTTCCTCAGCGATCGGTTGCTCGAGATCCCGTGCACGGTTGACTACACGGGTTGGGCCGGCACATTGCGCCCGGCGCTCCATCGCATCGCACGGCGCGATGCGTTAACCGCTTTTCGCGGCGTTGGCGCGCTTGCGAAAATGGGTGCGGTCAATCGAATCATGCTGTCCCCGGAAGGAAACAGCTTCGACGAGATGCGTGCGCTGACCGAGGAGCTCTGTGCGCGGGGCCTCCGCACGTTCATGTTTTCGTTTCATAGCCCGTCCCTGGAACCGGGACATACCCCGTACGTGCGCACTCGTGCGGACCTCGACCGATTCCTGCTGGACATCGAGCGGTTTTGCGAATACTTCATGGGAGATCGCGGTGGCATCGCGTCGACTCCTGGAGAGTTCCGCGCCGCTCTTGGAGTTTGATTGATGAAAGTGCTTGGTATCTCGCCGTTGGACAAGGATTCGACGGTCACAATCGTGGAAGACGGTGCAATCACATTCGCTGCTGCCGAAGAGCGGTTTACGCGCATCAAGCTCCAGGACGGCTTTCCATGGCGTGCGCTGCAGGCGGGCCTTGAATCGACGGGCATTGAGCCCGCCGATATCGAGGTGGTGACGTACCCATTTTTTACCTGGGAAGAAGAGACAGCGATGTTCCGCCGCAACCTCGACGCGGAACGCGAATTCATCGATGAGGGCGCGGCCTCGGCAAGCGCGCTCATGCGCGAGGCTGTCGCGCGCGTGCCTCAGCGCACCGAGTCCATTCCAGGACTCAGCGATCCCAACGAGCGGATGGAAAAAGGGTTTGCCAAATCGCTCGCCTATCGCGTGCTGGCGAACGACAGCGTCATCTCGAGAAACGTCGCCAAGCGAGGCTCGGAGCAGTGGGGCCGGGACGCGGCGACCTTCCATCGGAAGTGGCAGGAGGATCTCGAAAGCGGACTCGAGGAGATGGGACTGAGCCGCAAGCTCAAGCGGGTCGACCATCATCTGAGTCATGCCAGCAACGCGTACTACACCAGCGGGTTCGACGATGCGCTTATCGTCACCCTCGACGGCTATGGGTCCGGTCTTGCGGGTAGCGTCAGCGTCGGCCGCGAGGGCCGGATCACGCGCCTGCATGGCGTTGAGTACCCGCACTCGCTCGGCACGTTTTACGAATCGGTGACGTCGGCGCTCGGGTTCAAGCCCAGTCGCCATGAAGGCAAGATCGTCGGCCTCGCCGCGTACGGCGATCCGCAGGTGCTCAGGGACGTCCTCCTCGCGCGCTTCGACATCGAATCCGGCAACTTCCGTATCCGCGAGAGCAACAACCTGTACTTCGCCCGGATGCTCGCGGCTGAATTCCCAAAAATCGATGTGGCCGCCGCCTATCAACACGTGCTGGAGCTCGTCGCTACGGCGTACGTCGCGCACTACCTCAAACAAACGGGCATCCGGAACGTCGTGCTTTCGGGTGGAGTCGTGGCGAACGTCAAGTTGAATCAGCGCATCCGCGATCTGCCCGGGGTCGAGCGGATCTTCATTCATCCCAACATGGGGGATGGCGGCTGCGGAACCGGCGCGGCACTGCTGGAATTCATCGGGTGCGACAAGCTGCGCGAGCCGATCGCCAATGTGTTTCTCGGGCCCAGCTACAGCGACGAGCAGATCGCCGAAGCGTTGAATCGCGCCCAGCTTCCGTTCAACAAATACACGCCAATCGAACCGAAGATCGCGACACTGATTGCCGCCGGGAAAGTGGTGGCTCGCTTCGACGGCCGCATGGAATATGGCCCGCGCGCGCTCGGGAACCGTTCGATTCTGTATCACGCCCAGGAGCCTGAGGTGAACCACTGGCTCAATCAGCGACTCGGACGGACGGAGTTCATGCCCTTCGCGCCCGCCACGCTCTACGAGCACCGCCACGAGTGCTATCTGGATGTGGACGGGGGCGACTACGCCGCCCAGTTCATGACGCTGACATTCGACTGCACGGCGAAAATGAAGGAAACGTCCCCCGCTGCGGTTCACGTCGACGGCACCGCGCGGCCGCAGCTCGTGACCGAGCAGTCGAATCCGAGCTTCTACAAGGTCCTCCGCGAGTATCACGCGCTGACGGGAATTCCGTCGCTGATCAACACGAGCTTCAACATGCACGAGGAACCGATCGTCTGTTCGCCGGACGATGCGATTCGCGCGTTCCTGCAGGGGAACCTCGATCATCTGGCGATCGGCTCGTTCATGGTGGCCCATCCTTCGGCCAGACGGTAGGAATGACATGGTGACGCTGGGCGCATACATCGGCGACCACGGCTGCGCAGCCGCGTTGGCGGTGGACGGCCGCGTCGTCAGCGCTGTCAGCGACACCTCCGGGCACCATGCGCGGGGACAGAGGGCCTTGCCATCGGCGTGCGTGGAACAGATCCTCGGTCTTTCTGGTCTCAACGCGTGCGACATCAGCAGCGTCGTCCTGGCGGAAGACGGGCCGCCCGCCGAACATCATGAACTTGCAGCGGCACTTGGCGGCAAGCCGATCATTCGAGTCGCCCGGCTGCACGCTGAAGCTGCGCAGCTTCGTGGCGAGGCGGGCGACGGCATCGTGCTCGCAGTCGATGGCGGTTTCGAGGGTCACTCAGCCATCTTCTCCAAGAGTGGAGGCACCTTGCGGTGCCTGCAGGCGATTCCAGGGATGCGCGAGATGCTCCATATGGCCGGATCGGTCGCTGCTGCACTCGGCGACGATGCCGGCGAGCCGTGGACAATCCTCGAATCGTGCTACGGCAACACGGAGGAGTCGATCGAAACCGCCCTGAACGCGGCGCTGTGGGCAGAAGGCGACTCGATTCACGTTGATGAACCGGCAGTGGAACGACTGCTCGCTGATGCCCGGCAACGCTGCCCCGCGCCGCTCGAAGCACGCGACTCGGTTCACGTCGGTGTCCAACGCACGCGTGCAGCCCTGGCCACGTCGACGCTGAACCGGATCGGCGATGTGCTTTCGGAAATTGCGCGCGCCACGCAGACCACAACCCGAGGGGACTTCGTCGGCTTCAGCGGGAGCGCATTCGAGTCGGCGGCGCTGACAGCGCGGGTGGTATCCCGGATCGAGTCAGCCGTGTTTGCGCCCATCCCTGAACGGATCGGCGCGGCGCTGGGCGCGGCGCTGCTGCCGCACGACTCGCCAACGACCGTACGCCACCTTTCGCTTGGACCGGCGTACAGCGATCAAGAGATCAAGGCAGACCTGGAGAACTGCCGACTTGACTACGTGTATGAACCTGACTGGTCCAAGCTGCTGACGCGCGCATCGGATCTGCTCCGTTCGGGGGCGACCCTCGCGTGGTTCCAGGGCAACCTCGAATTCGGTCAGCGCTCCTTCGGGAGCCGGAGCATTCTCTGCGATCCGTCGAGTCAGTACGCGCGCGAGAACGTGAATGTGTTTCTACTGCACCGTGAAGTGAGCGCGGCATTGCCGGTGTCGATGGCCGCCGCAGCAGCACCGAACACACCCGGTCGCCCGCACGCAGTTCGGTTCGGGTATGCGAGCGCGCCACCGGTGACCGACCGTCGCAACCAGCTGACCTCGGCGATCGATCGCCACGGCCGATGCCTCATGCACGTCACTGACGAGGCCGCGACACCGGAGCTGCATAAGCTGCTCGATCTGCACTACGCACGCACCGGCGTTCCGGGATTGATCGCCGTGCCACTCACACAGGCTGGCTGCCTCGCGCGAACACCTCGCGATGCCGTTCGAGAGGCGTTCGGATCTGCAATTGACGCGCTCGTCATCGGGCGGTTCCTTGTCAGCAAGGACTATTGGCTGCTGCGGAGCCGCACGTCATGACGGGAAGCGCGAGCACGCGCAGGTTAGAGCTCTCAAGCACGAACCGCATTACGTAAGGGGGGCGACCGATCAACGGTCGCCAAATCGGAAAGGTGAGGATGAGACTTCGTAACGCTGCAGGTGTACTCGGCTTATGCGCTATCGCCTTTGTTCTGGGCGTCTTCTGGCTGCAGACAAAAGCATTCCCCTATACGTACATGAGCGAGATGGATAGCCTGGTCTTCATGAAGAAGAGGCTGGTCGGATCAGCACCTGTATTGCCCACTATTGCGGAGAGTGAATTTTCAGGGCTCAAGCTCGATAGCATCTCGCTCGATGAAAAATTCCCGGTCAGGCACAACGGGGGTGGGGTTGACGCCTTCGGGAACAACGTCGTCATCGTCGGGAAAGATGGAGGCCTCTTTCTCTATCAAAGCGCCGGCGGAGACAAGTCCGTCAAGAAACTGGCCATCATCGCCGCCAAAAACAATGTCGATGAATTCATGTCCTTCGTGAACAGCAAGGGACTCAGCGAGTCACTGGCGCGGGACTATTTTCGATACCTGGACATTGTCTACCGCGACGACGGCGCGGGCCGATCGCTTTTCCTGACGCACCACTATTGGTACCCCGAGAAACAATGCTTCACGGTCAGGGTCTCTCAGCTCAGATTGCAGGACGGTGAAGAGCTGGAATCGGTCTCCAAATCCGCAGACGACTGGGCAACGCTCTACGACAGCAAACCATGCTTGCAGTTCAAGAACAAAGGGTTCTACTTCGCCGGGCATTTTTCTGGCGGGAAGATGGCACTTCTCGACCACGACAACATGCTTCTCACGGTTGGATTTCTGGGATTCGATGGAGTGGACAGCGACCGCTTCTACTCCCAGGGGACAGATGGGGACTATGGGAAGATCCTGAAGATCGATCTCAAGAGCGGCCGGGCAAGCGACTTCGCAATCGGCCTCAGGAATGAGGAGGGGCTCACGATTGACCGGGACGGCAACATCTGGTCGACCGAGCACGGGCCCCAGGGTGGAGATGAGTTGAACCTGATCGAGCAGGGTTCCAACTACGGATGGCCATACGTTACATATGGAACGCAGTATGGAACGACGAGTTGGCCGCTGTCCAAAATACAAGGCCGCCACGACGGGTACAAGGAGCCGGTGTACGCGTGGGTACCGTCCATTGGTGTCTCCAGCATCATGCAGGTAAATGGATTCCTGCCTGAATGGGACGGCGATCTACTTGTCGCGTCGTTAAACAGGCAAACCCTTTTCCGATTGCGCTATCGGGAAAACAGAATCATCGTGGCCGAACCGATCAGAATCGGTTCGCGCATCCGGGATCTCGACCAGCTCGAGAACGGGCACATCGTCATGTGGTTGGATGACACGTCGATTGTGGAGATGAGCCCGGTCAAGATCGGCGCACCTGACATCGAATCCATCACCCAGGAACTCCCCGAGCCCGTCAGGGAGCAGGCGACGAACACGATACAGTCCTGCCGGCAATGCCACAGCGCGAGCCCCGGCGGCGACAACCAGAACGCACCCAACCTGTGGGCGGTATATGGTCGATCGATGGCCGGCACGTCGTTCAGCGCTTATTCCCCGGCCCTGCGAAGCAAGGGAGGCACTTGGAATGATGCAACCCTCGATGCGTTCCTCGAGGGGCCTGACCTTTTTGCGCAAGGAACGACGATGACATATCCCGGGATTTCCAGCCCGGAGATCCGCAAGGCGGCGATCGAGTATTTGAAAGCTCTCAAGTAGGGAGCCAAGAACCACACATGGATATCTCTGTTGCGATCTGCACGTGGAACCATGCGCGCTTGCTCGATCAGACGCTCAGCGAAATGGCGAATCTCGTCGTCAGGCCTTCGCTAAAATGGGAACTGCTCATTATCGATAACAATTGCACCGACGACACTTCTGCTGTCGTGCAGAAGCACATTGGGGCGTTGCCCATACGATATGTTTTGGAACCGAGGCAGGGCCAATCAAATGCGCGAAACCGAGCTTTGCAGGAAGCTCAATCGGACTGGGTGATTTTCACGGACGACGATGTGCTGGTGGACCCCAAATGGCTGGCCACCTATGAGAAGGCGGCTGGTGATGCCGGCGATGATGTAGTGCTGCTCGGTGGGGACATTGTTCCTTACTTTCCCGAAGAACCCGATCCGGCGTTAGTCCAGGCAATGCCAATGGTTGGAGATGGGTTTTGCGCGCGAAAAGTGCCGAGTGATCTGTGCATCACAAATCAATCCACCTATTTGCCCTTGGGAGCAAACTTTGGACTGCGCAAATCGCTGCTGAGTGACGTTCGATTTAATCCGCGGCTCGGCGCTTCCAAGAATTCTCGAATCCTTGGAGAGGAAGTGGCGTTATTTCAACATTTGCTCAGCAAGGGTTTGAAAGGCAGCTGGGTTTCGGACGCTGGCGTACGGCACTACGTGGACCCTTCTCGGCTGAAACTACGAAGCCTGCGCCGCCAACTGTTTGGAATGGGACGCCAAACTGTGCGGAAGAATGGTCCTCCCGCTGGACGTACATTGGTCGCTGGAATGCCGGCGTGGGTGTATAGGTCCACGCTGGTGTCCGGCGTGGAAATGACCGCCGCGTTAATTCTGCGACGGAAGTTATGGTTTTATGAGTCCTTCAATCGGTTTTGGCAATACTGGGGCGTGCTATACGAGCATTTCGCTTCCTCGCGTCTACGGGGCTCCACGGATAATTCCAATCTTGGAGGAGACATCAGAAACCAAGACGGCGTCGAAAGGACCGGAGGACCGCGCTGAACAACTCGCCCGTCAGTCCTTGGACGGACTTCAGTGGGACCAATCTTTGACTAGCGATGATCTGAACAGCCTGGGACGCTGCGAGATCACGTTCCTTTTGAAGCCTGGTGTCACGACTCACCAGGTCCTCGCGGACGTAGAGATAGGTGTTTTGTTTGTACCAGAAGGTCACACGTGAATCAGTAAGAACAGCAGGCCGAATCGGATCGAGCCTCACAAAGGCGTTCGCTGAGAACAACTCAGACCAGAACTCAGGCCACTGCTCGTTGACGTGATCGGTTCCACCCTGACCAGGAATCGCGGCCGAAAACAAGACCGCAGGCGCGGCCCTGCAGAGTTCCTTGACGAAGTCCGCTGATCGTGACCGTGGCAGGTGCTCGGCGACCTCAAGACAAACGGCTAAATCAAAGCTTCCTTCTATTTGAAACGGTTTGGCCAGGTCGGTTTGACGAAATGACTCTTGCGGGATGAGCAGCTTTGTTCGATCAACATAGTTCCCATCGAGACCCAGGATGCGCTCGACTCCATGCTCTTGAAAAATGCGAAGCCAGGCTCCGCGACCGCAACCAACGTCAACAATGGACCGACAGGGAACGATCTCGCGAACCAGCGGAACGATCGCTCGTGCCGACGACAAGGAGGTGTCATCAATAAAGTCGAAAAAAGAGGTGTCGTAAGGCAACAGCGCACAATTATGCCCCACGGTTGGCGTCCAGCACCCCGGCACTCCCTGATAGCGCGCCAGATCTGTAAGCCATTACCCCATTTTCGGGACGACATCAGAAGCCAGGAACATCCAGTTGTCAGGCATCCAGGACTATCTTCCGGGTTAGAATTTGACGAAGTACAGTCAGGGAAAACAGGCAGAAAAGGGGTTCACTTCCCTGGAAAGACCAACGACATGCGGGAACAATCGCGAACCTCCTCTCCAACGACCCAAGTCACGCGCGCCGTGCTCGTGTCCCTCCTGCTGGCGATGCCTCTCACGGCGGACGCCGCCCATAGCATTGCCGCGGACGAGGGATTCGTGCCTCGCCCTACGTGTCGGACAACTGGAAGTGGCCCCTTCAACAGTCCTGGGATTTGGAGCTGCGGGCGCGTACCGACTGGCTCGGATTGGGCGCAGATCGATCACGCCATCACGCTGTCGTCCAACATTACTGTTGGACGCTCTACATCTCGCAGGCTGGCAGCCTGACGAATGCAGGAACCGGGTTCACGATCACTATCTCGGACACAGCGCCGGCAGACGCGCCGCAATTCGATACCGGGATCATCGTAGAAGGGTCACTCGCCCTCACCGGAACGCAAAAGACAGCATGGGCGAGGACTCCAGCCATTGCTGCTGGAGCGACATCGCTCACGGTCGACGCGTGCGATGGGTGGCAGATCGGAGACCGTCTGGTCGTGGGCGACACGCGCGAACAGTACTCCGACACCCAGGAGCACGTTCCGGAGGTGCGGGCTATCGCGGGGCTGGCTGGCTGCGCGGTGACGCTGGCGAGTCCACTCGGGCACGCCTACACAACCGCACGTGACCATGCAGGTGAGGTTGAACGCCTCATCCCGGTCGGGAACCTGACAAGGGACATCACGATCCGCTCGGCGAATCCCGCCGGTCGCCGAGGGCATCTGATGCTCACGGGCATGGCGTCGGCCGACCTGCGTTACGTGAGCATCGTCGACATGGGCCGCACGACGCTGGCGCCGTTAGACCCCGTGATTAACCACATCGGACGCTACGCCTTGCATATGCACCATCTGATGAACAAAGGCGCGGCGTCGGTGGTTGGGACGGTCGTGGAGCGGTCGACAAAATGGGGCTATACGGTCCACGCCTCGAACGGGAACACTCTCCGCGAGAACCTCGCCTACGACACGAAAGGGTGGGGGTTCGGGACTGAGGATTCAAGCGAGACCGACAACGTCTTCGACCGCAATCTCTCGATCGACACACGCGGCACGGGCGCCGGCGGGTCGACGGAAACCGCCATTCGCGGGACCGGATTCTGGCTGCAGGGCCCGCGCAATATCCTGACCGGCAACGTGTCCGTGAACGCTCAGGAAGATGGATTCGCGCTCTATGAGACGGGCTCGCCAAGGCGGGCCGTGAATACGTTTAAAGACAATGAGGCCATCGCCAACAACGTCGGCATCACGCTCTGGGGTGTCGGGGACGGGACGACCACGAGCGTCATCGAGCACTTCATGGAGTGGCAGAACTCACAGCAAGGTCTCTATGGCTACGGCTCACAGAACTTCGAGTTTCGAGACTTCTACAGTCGATCCGACCCATCCTATTCGCAGGCGAGAGGGACGCGCGCGTTCAGTACATACAATTGGTTCGGCGACTATGATGCCGTAGCGACGACCTTCACGCGGCCGAATATTCAGAACAAGGACCGGGGGATCTACCTGCCGTACGGGACGGCTTCGAGTCAGATCGGCAACGACGGCGAGCGGCTGACACGGGTCGTCGACGGGTACTTCTACAACGACGTCGACCTGTTGGTGCGGCCGCTTTCGGGGTCCGCGCCGTTCTCCAAGCCGATGCGCTACGAGATCGTGCGTCCGAAGCACGGCAATGCCACGGGGGTGCACTACGACAAGCACTACGAAGGCGCGGGCGGCGACATCGTCAAGACCTATCGGCTCGTCGTCACTGACTACCAAGGGGTTCCCGGCGACAGCTTCGAAGTCTATGCCGATGCGCAGGCGCCAGGCTTTCCGATGCCGCAAGCGGGCGCCGACTCCGGATGTCCCGTCGCCGGGCTGACGAACCAGCAGTGTCATGACGCGCACGGCGTGTCCATCTTCGGGGACTTGATGCCGGCGACCGCGACCAGTCGTCCCTTCGTTGTCGGGAAAGTCGCTCCCGTGCGGAACGTGGCGCCATCGACCGTCGCTCCCTCGCGGAACCCGGCGCCATCGACGGCACGTTCGTCTCCCAGTAAAACGACGCCATCGCCGACTCGACCGGTGCCCGTGGCGACCCCGGCTGCTACGACCTCACCAACCCCGCACAGCGACTCTGACGTCCCGTCGCAGGCAGACTATTCCTCGTTCCCGATCTGTGCCCAAGTTGGGACGGATCTCGCGGTGGCCGGACATCGCTGGACAATTGAGCCCGCGCCCTCGTTCAAAGTGCTTCGCGATGGAGTATGGGGCCAGCAACGAGGCTTGGGGTTGTTCGTCGGACCGGATGGCGCGTTAGGCGTGGTGACCGCTGTCGGACGATTGGCCCGTTTGCAGAATGCGGAAGACCTCTATTCCTGGACGCAAACGTTCGTGCCGTTGTTTGGCTGTCGGCTGCCGACGAGTGCCAACGGGTCCACAGTGCTCCAAGAGAACGGCTACCTCGTCGATCATCTGGGCGGCGTCTGGATCGCGTCGTGTGCCTACGAGATTCCCGCGACATTCTGCCCGAACTTCGCTGGGACCACGATCGAGCCGGGGATCCTTGTGCGCAATGGCGCGAGGCTTGGGAGCGGGACGACCTACAAGGGGCAATTGGTTCCGATGGGCGGATTGCAGTCCATGCCGGAGCCGAATAACGCGCCGTGGAATCTCTGCTGGTCAGGCGGAGAGATGTATGTCCATGTCGGCAAGATGGAAGTCGATGGCGCGCTCGTCGACAACATACAAACGCACGCAACGACGTACGCACGCTGGCTCGGGATCGATCGTTACGATTGGGCGCCAGCGACCGAGAGCGATTGCCGCAGCGGAACACCCGCAACGACGTTAGGTCCGAATCCGCCGTCAAACGTGCGGATTGTTCGCGACAATTGATCAGAGCGCGCGGCCGCGGCTTCTCGAGTGCCTCGGGCCTTTGAATCACGGCCGGGTTCAGCCGGACAAGTTGTCGTAGTAGGCCTCAAGGGCCGAGGCATGGGCGCGCATGCCAAAGGCAGTTCCTGCGCGCGCCCGTGCCGCCCTGGACATCTGCTCGCGTAGCAACGGATCGTTTACGAGACGCTCAATGGCGTCAGCCAACGTCGTGGGACTCGACGGGGGCACGAGCAGTCCTGTTTCGGCGTCAACCACCATTTCAGGAATGCCACCCACCCGACTTCCAATGACGGGACGTCCGACGGCCATGGCCTCGAGCGTCGCATTTCCCAGCGGCTCGACGTGCGAAGGCACGACGATGATGTCGAACGCCTGCACGATGCGTGGAGCGTCGCGGCGGAACCCCAGAAACTTGAACCGCGACGATAGCCCGAGCACGTCGACCCGCGCTTCCATCTCTCGTCGCGTCTTTCCCCCCGTCTTCAAGTCATCGCCAAGAACGACGAAGAGGGCCCTGCTGCCGCGATTCGCGACGATCTGCGCCGCATTGACGAAGTCCCAGATTCCCTTCACCTCGGCAACCTGCCCAGTAATCGCGATGACGACTTCGTCCAGCGGCAACCCGAGCTCACGCCTGCAGTTCGCCACCTGCTCCGGAGACCATGGCTCCTGGGGTTCGACGCAATCGTGCAACACCGCCGATCGATGATCGAACACGTCTGGCGCTTCAGCCACGGCGTCCATCATCAGGGCTTGCGAGACGAATAACGCGAGTGAGAACCCGGGCCGGAAAAACCACTGGTAGCCTGACGCCTTGTCGGGAAAACGAACATGTGTGACCGCGGGAATCCCGAGCATGCGGGCGGCGTAGCCGCCCGGTTGAAAGCTCGGCATGTCGTTGGAATGAATCAGGGAGACCCTGTGCCGAACGGCAGCAGCCAGCACCGATGCCACCGACACGAGGCCTCCGAGCGGGCGGCGACGATCGAGCTGGCGAAGGCCGATGACCTGGCACGGAACGCCCATCGCGCGTATCTGGGACGCAAACTCCCCGTCGGTGCCGGCAACGACGAATGGGGCGTAGCGTGTCTTGTCGAGCGCCCGAATCGTCAGCAGGAGCGCCCGCTCGGCGCCGCTGAAAAAAGGCGCCCACGCAACATAGAGAACGCGGCGAGATGATGGCCGTGACACGCTAGGGGAGGATGCGCGCGTACGAGCGTCGCATCACGCCAAAATGCCCTGCGCCTCACCGGCGTGTGCGACACTTCCATCGACGGAGCCTCGCGCGGTCAGGGCCAGATCAGCGATGCCCGCCCATGTCTGGGTCTCCTCAACAGCGAACATTGCGACGCGGGTGATCGGGAGAAGAAATCTCTGAGTGGCGTTGTGGTAGACATGACACTCGAGCCTGTAGTGTCCCCTCGTCAGGTTCGCGTGGAAGTCGAATTCGACCTTGAGGACCCCACCGTTCTTCACAGCGCCTATGCCCAGGGATTCAGAGGAGACATTGCCGTCATACACGACCAGGTTGTCGGTCGATCGATAGGCGAGAAACCCGAATGTCACGTCTTTGACATCCGTTCGCGCCCTCAGTTTCACAGCCAATCGCAACCGGGTTCCGGGTGCCACGGCGGATTGGGGCTTCCCGTTCAGGTCGCACAGCGACACCTCTTCCACGTCGACCGTACTGTTCCCGGTCGGTGTGGGACGAGTTGAATTCGAGAGGTATCTCTCGAGCACACTACCAACTGGCCCTGCCGCCTGAACCGAGCCGCTGAGAAACAGCGCGTCATCGCACAACGTGGAAACCGCCTGCAGGTTGTGGGACACAAACACGATGGCAACGCCGTCACGCTTGAACGTCTTCATGCGTTCGATGCAGCGTTCCTGGAAGGCCATGTCGCCGACGCTGAGGACCTCGTCGATGATCAACGCCGCCGGGTTGAGATGGGCGGCGATCGAAAATCCCAGCCGGGCGTTCATTCCGGACGAATACCGCTTGATCGGCGTGTCGATGAACGCCGAGACCCCTGCGAAATCCACGATCGCGTCGAATTGCCGGCCGACATCCGATCGCTTCATGCCCATGACGGCGGCTTGCAGGTAGATGTTCTCGCGCCCCGTCAAATCCGGATGGAAGCCCGCCGAGATCTCGATCAAGGCTCCGGTCCGGCCGGTGATCGCTGCCGTTCCGCGGGTCGGCCGCATGATCCGCGTGAGCAGCTTGAGTGCGGTCGACTTTCCCGCACCGTTGGGTCCGATGATGCCGAGCGCTTTGCCTGACCGCACTTCGAAGCCGACATCCTTCAGCGCCCAGAACTCCTCTTCCGCAAGCTCCACGCTTTTCTTGCGTCCAAGGCCCCGTTTTATCAACGCCGGCACCAGATCCCTCAGGCTGTCGTGCCGTTCGCCCCGACGGAACTTCTTCCACACGGAATCGAAGACGACAACAGGACGGTCGCTCATCACAGGTTCTCCGCGAACTCGAACTCGGCCCGGTGGAAAACCACCCACGCGCAGGCAAGCAGCCCTACCGAGAAGACCATCGTGGCGAGGAGTGGCCAAAGGTCCGGCCAGGCAGCGTGCAGCAGAACCGAGCGATACGCTTCAATGACCGGCGTCATCGGATTGAGCCGCACAATCATCCCCAGCCGGCCGCCGAGGAGGTCGGCTGGATAGACGACAGGGGTTGCAAACATGGCAACGCTGATGATCACTTCGAACAGGTACTTGACGTCGCGGTAGAACAAGTTCCACATCGCGAGGAAGAGAGCCAGCGCGGTGGTCAGGAGAACCTGCGCAGCGACGATCACTGGAAGACACACAAGGGCCGGCCCGATGGGGATCCGGTAGTACACCATCATCGCAATCAGTGGAACACTCGCTGCGGCAAAGTCGACCAGTGACACAACCACCGCTGAAACCGGAAAGATCTCGCGAGGAAAGTACACCTTGCTCACAAGACCCGGATTACCGGTGAGCGAGCTGACCGAGAACTTCAGTGCGCTCGAAAAGAAGTTCCACGCCCACAATCCACAGTACGCAAACACCGGGTACGGCACGCCAGCATCGATCGGGGCAATGCGGGTGAAGATCACGGAAAAAATCGCCGTGTTCAACAGCGGCATGAACACCGACCAAGCGAACCCCATGACTGTTTGTTTGTACCGCAACAGCAGATCGCGCTTGGTCACCTCGTAGAGCAGTCCTCGATATTCGATCTGCTCCCCCACCATTTCTTTCACGTCGCGCACGAGCGTTGAGGTCATTGACAGAAGTCCGGTTCCCTTGAGCCCGCGAACCACCGGTCGCGGAGCGTTGCGAAATGCTTTTTAGTGGCGCGGAGGACTCCTGTAGAGCACAAAGAATGCCATCCTGCAGGACGTCTGGATGCCGTCATCACCGTAAATATCGGGCGAACACGAGGGCAAGGCTAGATTGTCAGCTCCAAGGCAGACTTTGTCCCGTGTTTTCGGAGGTCCCTTTGTCAGGTTGGTCAATTGGTGGTGTCGGCTCGATGTGAGGCTTGTCCTGGGCGCGCCAAAATGTCTGGCACGTCGGGATGTGTGCAGTTGGCAAAACGGCGATCGAAATGCGCGCTGTCCGCCTTGAAGGATCGAAGGAACGCGGGTTGTGACGTCGCACTTAAGATACTATCGTTGCTAGTATTTAGCGGAATCCTGGTGGAATCCGAACCTAAGGAAACGTTGTCAGATTGACGGTCCTACTGCTCACCGAGGTCTTTCCGCCCAAAACGGGAGGCAGCGGCCGCTGGATGTGGGAACTCTACCGTCGGCTGCGCAAGATCGATCTCCAGATTGCAGCCGGAAACGCCCCCGGTGCCGAATCCTTCGATCGTACACACGCGCTTCGCATCGAGCGACTGCCCCGGGCGTTTACGAACTGGGGCGTGTTCGACCTTCGCGGCGGCCCTCAATACGCCGCAGCGCTCGCGAAGCTGATTCCTCTTTTGCGACGGACACGCCCCGACGTCATTCACGCCGGGAAGTACCTTCCGGAAGGCCTTCTCGCCCTGATTGCAGGCACGCTGACTGGCGTCCCGTTCGAGTGTTATGCGCATGGTGAGGAACTCACCCTCGGCAGAACGACCGGCGAGCTGCGGTGGCTCGGCAGCAAAGTACTTCGTCGAGCCAAGCGAATCATTGCCAACAGCCACCACACCCGGCAACTCCTGACGACCGAGTGGGGAGTGCCGCCGGAAAAAATCGTGGTGATGCATCCCGGCGTCGATACCACGCGCTTCACGCCGGCTCCGACAAGCCGCGCCGTGCGCGAGCGTCTTGGATGGGCTGGCCGGCGCGTGGTATTGACGGTCGGCACGCTACAGAAGCGAAAGGGACAGGACATGCTGATCCGGGCGCTCCCGGAAATCCGCCGTCAGTGCCCCGATGTGCTGTACTCGATTGCCGGTGAAGGACGGGAACGCGACTATCTCGACCGACTTGTCGAAGAGCATCACGTCGCCGACCTCGTGCAGTTCCGTGACGTTCCCAAGGACGAAGAGCTGATCGAGTGCTACCAGCAATGCGACCTCTTCGCGCTGCCGAACCGTCGGGTCGACTGGGATATCGAGGGATTCGGAATCGTGTTCCTCGAGGCGCAGGCGTGCGGCCGTCCGGTCGTTGCCGGGAAGTCGGGCGGCGCTCCGGAAACTCTTCAACCGTCGGTGACAGGTGAGGTCGTTGACTGCGAGGCACCCGACAACCTCGCACGAATCGTGGCAGCCTTGCTGAACGACCCGGAACGGCGCGCACGGATGGGCACCGCCGGACGAGGGTGGGTTGAGGAACGATTCAGCTGGGACGTACTGAGCCATCAGGCTGAAGAACTCTTCCGCCGCTAGGCGCGTCCGTCGCCGATCCGCTCTTGTTGTTCGTGGCGACGCGGACGGCGGTGAGACCCAGCCATAGTCCGCACGCGGCGAGGGCGACGTCGGTGGTGTCGGGATAACGCGACGGCAACAGGACCTGGCCTGCCTCAACTGCGAAGAAACACGCCACGCCGCCAGCAAGCGCCACGAGCATCACAACGCGCGGGTACACGTTGAGAAGTTGCGCGGCCGCCAACCCGCAGAACACCCCCACTGGTACGCCCAGTAGCACCTTCAGCATGGCCCCGCTCAGAGACTCGAGCTCGGGGCCGACGTAGTACGAATAGAACGGAATCTGAAAAAGCATCGAGACACGCTCGGACACGTCGTCGGGCCGCGCAAAGTCGAAGGGACTCAGATTGTAGGCGGCATACGCCGCAAGCGAGAGCAGCAGTCCTGCAAACGCCCAGACACGACGCGGACCAAGTGGCTCACGCACAGTGGGTGCATCCATGAACATCGTGGCGACGACGATGCCGGCCACGGCCCCGATCGTGCCCGTGACGACATCCATGATGTCGGCGGTCCTCGAGATCACGATCACCTGAGCCAGTTCCATTGAGACAGAAAACACGGTGCCAAGGACGACTCCTGTAAGTACAGGTCTGCGCGCGCGGTGTCTTGTGGCGAGGAGATACGCCAGGATCCCAATCGGCGCCGTCAGCACGAGCTCCGCTGCCGCGCCCTGCAGGAAGTCGCTCCTGTGAAAAGACTGCAGTGGGTCGATGATGATCGTCCCGCGACGGTACTTGTCGACCAGTGTCGACAGACTCACCGTCACATTCAGCGGAAGAAGAAGCCCGAGGACGCGAACGACCGCGTACACCCAAAGGGATGTTTCCAACGGTCCGACACCCGCCGAGGTGCGGCGAGCAGCCCACGCGTGCACTTCGCGATGCGCGGCGAACCAGCAGCCGATGCCTGCAACGGCGCCGGTCACCTGAGCGCCGACGTCGGCGAGCGAGGGGGTGCGCGAGGGCACCAACACCTGAAGGACTTCGACCGCCAGACTGAGAACGCCCGAGGCGATCAGCAGACAGGACACCGCGATCGCCGTGATCCACGTCCGACTCGTTCGACCCAGCAGGGCTCCCGCGCCAAAGAAACCCACGGGGATGAAGAGCAGAATGTTCGCAAGGAAATTCGCCCGCGACCCGATGCCGTGCTCCGCGCTGCGGCGGAATGTCTCGAGTATGGAAACGTCTACGGGAAGTGCGAAGGAGAACGGAACGAGTCCGACATAGCAGCCGAAAAATGCGGACAGGCATGCGCCGACGACGCACCAGCGTCGGACAGCTTCTGCGGCGGCCTGATGTTCAGGCTGACCGGCGGAGGCGACATCCACGCTGGTAACACTCGCCAACTACGCGTCCAAGGATGAGAACTGCAGCTCCCGGCCTTCTCATGAGCGATCGCGAGGTTCCATCAGAACAGCGTGTAGATGAAGGGCGCCGCGGCAGTGGATGACAAAAGCATCAGCGCAGAAAACAGTAGAAACGTCACGAGGATCGGAAACAGCCACCACTTCTTGTTGTCTCGCATGAAGGACCACAGTTCCCGGAGAAGGCTGGCATTGGCTCCCTGCGCCGCTTGTTCGAGCTCGTTCATCGCATCTCCACATCAGTACTGACGAAAGTAGGAGGACAGATCGCTAGCAGTCGGCTTTGGCGTCCAGTACGTCTGCCGCCCCGATTGCCGCCGCAGCTGCAAAAGGTCCCGACCCCGCAGCCGGAACACCAGCGCGACAGGGGTGATCACGCAGAAAAAGAGCAGGACAAGTGCGACGCGGGACACCACCCAACCGATGGGAAACGCCACGGCCAGCCAGGCGACCCAGATCGGACGTATCACAGCGGGCGCCACGAGACCCAGCAGCCCAATTGTCAGGGCGAGCGCGGCGAGCACGGCGGCCGCTTGCGGTTCTTGGAGCACCAGCCAGCGCCATCCTGCGGCGCCTCCGAAAAAGAGGATCCACAGGCCGGCAAACTGGCGCAGCATCTTTGGAGGTGCGTTGAAAGGAACGTCCGACCACTTCATCGCTACACCTCAATCAAGCTGGAACTGCGCGAGGTACTTCTCGCGGGCAACAGCATCGCCTCGACCCGCAAGGGTTTCCTTCACAAGCACGTGGTTTTCGAGCACCAGTACGTCCATTTCCGTCGCCATGAAGCACCGGTACGCGTCCGCCGGCGTACAGACAATTGGCTCGCCACGAACATTGAAGCTCGTATTCACCAGCACCGGGCATCCTGTCAACGCGAAGAATCGCGCGATCAAACCATGAAACCGGGGATTGCGCACCGCGTCGACCGTCTGGATGCGCGCACTGTAATCGACGTGCGTGACCGCCGGAAGCGTCGAGCGAGGGATGTTCACGCGACGACGAAGATCGGGATCCTTGTTCATGATCTCCTGTTGCTCGGGAGAGACCGGGCACCAATGTTCCGTTCGCACCGGGGCGACGAGCAACATATAGGGGCTCTCGTCATCCGGCTCGAGATCGAACCACCGCGTCGCTTCCTCCTTCAACACCGCGGGTGCGAACGGCCGGAAGCTTTCGCGAAACTTGATCTTCAGGTTCATCGTCGCCTGCATGCGAGGGGAACGCGGATCGCCCAGAATGCTTCTCGCGCCAAGTGCCCTTGGGCCAAATTCCATTCGCCCGTGGAACCAGCCGACCACTTTGTCCTCGGCAAGCAGGCCACTCACGTAATCGAGAAGGGCACCTTCATGCGGAAAGCGCTGCGATTCGATTCCCATTCCCTTGATGAACGCCTCGACATCGTCGTCTGACGATGCGGGTCCGAGCAGGCTCCCTTGCTGGTGGTCGGGGCACCCGCCGACGCGAGGCTCATCGAGCAACTGATGCCAGGTGAAGAGAGCCGCCCCAAGCGCTCCACCGGCATCACCGGCTGCTGGCTGTACCCAGATGTTCTCGAAGGGTCCTTCGCGGAGCAACCTGCCGTTGGCAACGCAGTTCAAAGCCACGCCACCTGCCAGGACCAGGTTCTTCTGTGCGGTGCGTCGATGGAGCTCCCGTCCCATTCGAAGCACGACTTCCTCCGTGACTGTCTGAATACTCGCCGCCAAATCCATGTGTCGCTGCGTGAGGTCGGACTCCGGCAGACGCGGTGGGCCACCGAACAGGTCGTCAAAGCGACGACCGGTCATTGTGACGCCCTGACAGTAGTTGAAGTAGTTGACGTCTAGCCAGAAGCTGCCGTCGGCCTTGAGGTCAACGAGATGATCGTAGATAGCGTCTTGATAGATGGGTCGACCGTACGGCGCAAGCCCCATCAGCTTGTACTCTCCGCTGTTCACCCTGAAGCCGCAGTAGTACGTAAATGCAGAGTAAAGGAGGCCGAGTGAATGCGGAAACGCCAGATGGTCCGTCAGGCTGATTCGATTTCCATGTCCCACGCCCAACGTCGTCGTGCTCCATTCGCCGACTCCGTCAAGCGTCAGTATGGCGGCCTCGTCGAACGGACTCGGGAAGAAGGCGCTCGCCGCATGGCTTTCATGATGGTCGGTGAAGATGAGCGGCGTGCGGGTGTGCGCCCCGAGCGCCTTTCGAATCGTGCGCGCGATGTACAGCTTGTCTTTGAGCCAGACCGGCAGCGCCAACGCGAAACTGCGAAATCCGCCTGGCGCAAACGCGAAGTAGGTTTCGAGGAGCCGTTCAAACTTGCGCAGCGGCTTCTCGTAGAACGCGACGTAGTCAAGATCCGATGTCGACAACCCACCCTCCCGCAGGCAGTACTGAACGGCGTTGACCGGGAAGGCGGCGTCGTGTTTTTTCCGTGTAAAGCGCTCTTCTTGGGCCGCCGCCACGATACGCCCGTCGATGACGAGGGCGGCGGCGCTGTCGTGATAAAAGGCCGAGATCCCTAGAATTGCAGCCATCTCATTTTCCGTTCTTGGGACATCGGCTGGGCGCACACCCGCACACAAGAAGACTCACAAATTCGCGACGCAAGAGAAGCCACTGCTGCGATCCACGTGCCAAGCGACAACGGCACCCCAAGGCCGGGCGTGGAGCCTTTTTGACATCTATAATGTCCGAACCAATCTACTTGAACGTCCGAACTAATCTACTTGGAGTCAGACTTTGTTGCCTTGGAATATTGAATTGGATCTTCTCAGAAGCCTCTGGTGGTCGTTGCAAAGATGAGGTGGCCGCAAGGGGTGGTCCCGGAGCAACGGGCGCCTCAATCAAGCATCATCAAGACCCTTCACCAAGCGGATCAAGCTTAGGAGGCCGTCAGAGAATGTATTGGAAGAAGTGGTTCTTCCGCGTGGCGACGTTGTGCCTGGCCGTGGTTCTGAGCGAGGCCCTGCTGTGGGCGATGGCGGCCGTCTCACCCCGAGCGCATTTCTACCTGTCGGCTCCCTGGAAGCAAGAAGTGACCGTGAGCGACCCGGAACTAGGTCGCCGGATGACTCCCCTGTATCCGGGCAACGACGCATGGGGGTTCAGAAACATCCGCGTGCCCGACAGCAGTGACGTTCTCGCTATCGGCGACTCGATGACTTATGGCTTCGCGGCGCCAGCGGACAAGTGCTGGCCGCGACAGCTTGAGAGTTTGAGCGGCAGGTCTGTCTACAGTATGGCGTTGGGTGGCTACGGGCCGGTCGAGTACCACGTCCTTTTGAATCGCGGTTTGGCCCTGCATCCCAAGACGGTAATCTTCGCGCTGTATACCGGTAACGACTTCGGCGAGGCGTATAAGACGGTCCACACGACCAGCAGGGGACAGGAGTTCAACAGTCACGACCAGGCTGTCGAAAAGGATCTGGCTGAGGCCAACCGAAGGGCGCCGTTCGCAGACGCATTCTCACGCCTCGCTGAGACACCCTCAGTGTCCCAGGTGATGGGGGTCAGGAAGTTCGTTTCTGAGTATTCGGGGGTCTACGGCTTGATGCGGGGACTCTGGATCTCCGCTTCCAACCGGCGAGCGACGAGCCTGGGGGAGGACGCCGACCAGCGTTCTTTCGATTTCGAGGAATCGTCGCGGCAGCCGGGCCGGTTCGTCTTTGACGCCGACTCCAGATTCCGCACCGTGTTCCTCGACGCTGAGGCTTATGCCATGGGCATGGACCTCGACGACGCGCGCATCCGCGAGGGCGGGCGGATTACTGAAGCCGTCCTGCGGTCGGCGCAGTCCGAGCTGCGGGCGCGCGACATCCGGTTCCTCGTCGTCTTGATCCCGACCAAGGAGATGATCTACGCCCTGCTAATGAAGAAGCAGCACAATGTGCCAGAGGCTTATCTTGAGCTGTTGAGAAAAGAGCAGCGCCTGATCGACCAGCTCGAAGCGTTTCTGAGGAACGAGGGCATAGAGTTCGTCAATACCACCCCTTCGCTGCGCGCGTCCTTCGAACAGGGCGTTCGCCTCTTCCCGCCCAGCGACAATACTCACCCGAATGCCAATGGCTACCGGGCGATCGCCGAGGCCATCGCGCCTGTCCTGACCAGGACGCACCCCTGAGTTGGGTTGTCAGCTAGTTTCGCAAAGTGCTCTGAGAAACGGCACCCAAGTGTTCCATTTCGTCTGCCGACGTACACAGGGAACGATACTCGTCCCAAAGCTGCCCGGACAGCTTGCGGATGTCGAATGCGTCTTCCACCCTTGCCCGCGCGCTTGCCCGTGACTGTTGAAGTCGTTCAGGGCTGCCAATCCATCGCTCGACGGCGTTCGTAAGCGCAATCACGTCATCCTGCGGCACGATTTCGCCACCGCCCGGCAAAATCTGACCATCCACGGATTTGCTCGCGTACCCCACCACGGGGCAGCCGCAGGACATTGATTCCAGCACGCTGATGCTGCAGGCCTCTTCGCGACTGGTATTCACAAAGATGTCGAGACCACTGTAGAAATCACGCAACTCGTCGAGATGTCCGACGTGGACGAATCGGTCCCCTAACGCCTCATGGGCGTGTTTCAGCAACGCCTCGGCATACGGGCGCTCGCCGGCCACCGGCCCGCCAGCCACGACGATTCGCACGCGCGGATCGACAATCCGAAGACCGAGTTCCACCAGGTGTTCGAGTTGCTTGCCTTCGCGCAGTGCGCAGGCGACGCCCAAGGCGATCTTCCCCTCCAAGTCGAATCGTCGCCGGAAGGACCGACGGCGCTCTTCGGACGGCTGGAAGTGGTTCAAGTCGAGCCCGTTGTACAACACTCGGCGGCGCGACTCGGGAATGACCCCATCAACCGAAGCTCGACACGTCTCCAGGTTCCCCCGACTAATGAAGAAGATGCGATCGGGACAGCGGCGGCCGCCAAAAGCCCACTCGCAGTAGGGCCGCGCCATGGAGCAATGAATGCTCACGACCACCGGCACACCGAGCCAACGGGCCAGATACTGACCAATGGGATAGATATCCTGCTCGTTGCAGTGAATGAGGGTGATGCGGTGTCGTTTCGCAATCTGCCGTAGCTTCCAAAGCGACGCCATGAATCGCCACGGCCGCCGCTTATCCGGATTGGGGAGCGGCACGTGGTAAGCCGGAACCCCGTTTTCCATCGCCCAATTGTGGAAGTCCCCCACCTGATGAGACACCAGCACCGGCTGCAGACCTTCCGGTCGCAAGAATCGGAACCAGCCCTCGGTGGGCACCGTCGTACTCTGGCGGTTCGGATTCATAGTGAGGAAGAGGACACTGATTCCACTCATTCACAGCTCCAGACAGTGCTCTGCCGAGACGTTCTGCCTTCCCCACCCCTCGCGTGCCGCATCACACTTCAAATTCTCCAGTTTCTCCAGTAATCGGCTCGTACGCGTTTCGATCATAGAGTCCGAACTCAGTTGGGCGTGATCCATCAACTTAGATGGGGCCAACTTGCCGAGGAAACTTCGGCGCTTAACCCAGCGGCTGAGCCTTGCACGGGGTGACTTTGGAGGCGCAGCCAGGTCCCAAAGGGCGGGCAGAACGATCGGACGGTATGCGAGACCCATGGACTTGGTCCAATCGTTCCACTTGAACCGACATTCGCTCGCGCTTGTGATAACAGGAACCCATGGAACGCGTAACGCGTCAGCCACGATTGCTCCGTGCATCGCCTCGGTAACCACGAGCTCCGCACCCGCGATGCTGTCCAATACGCGCTCCCGGGGCCACAAAGGATGGATATAGGAGAATCCCAGTTCCTGACAGGCAAATGACCAGTCACCGCACATCGCACTGGTGTAATGGCCCATCAGGACGATCCCCTTCCTTTTTTGAGGGCGATGGGGCCATAGCTTCCCAACAAGCACCGCGGGATCCGTCACCGCCGCGTCAGAGGGCAACTTCAATGCTTCTGCCGTGAGTGGACCACGAACGCAATAGATCCGAAACGTGTCGTCGATGTGGGGCACCGGCCGATATCCGTTTCCGGCGCCAAAGATAATCTTCGTTGGTTTCGTTGGAAGAGTGTCATCCAACACCGTCCCGATACCGACAAAGAGGACGGAGTCTCTTCCGTCGAGCAATTCGGGTATGAGCTGGGGCCAGATCCACAGATTCAGCTCATCCCCGAAATTCGTGAAGGTTGGCTTGTTACCCTTGTGGATCTCGTACAGCAGTTTCATGTAAACGGAAACTCCTACCGTGACAAACCACCAGAATCGCCTCTAGCGTGACCCACGGGAGGGGGGGACGGGGCAAGGCCAAAGAACACTTTCGCAAGCGATGCGAGATAGGTCTTCCAGAAAGGGACATTGGACGGACACAGACGGAGGGCACGCCTCATCAGGGGCAGAGCTTCCTTGTAATCGCCCTGTTGAAACAGCGGGTAAGCCAAACTCCAGAAATACTCCCGACCGAGTCTCGCATTGATAGCCCGAAGCTCTCCCCGAGATCGAGGCAGTTCTCTGCGGAGACGCTCCAGGGCACTCACATAGACGCGATATGCCGCACAGCGATCCCGCACGGAATCGGGATTGGCGAACGAAACATTCGTTTGATGCGTGTAGACCAAAACGTTCACCGCGTCGAAATAGGCGAACGTCAGCCCGGCGGCGACTGCACGAATCGCGATGATCCGGTCTTCAAAGAAAGCGACGGGTTCAAAACGGAGCGTCGAGAAGACCTCCCTTCGGGCCATCGTGGTTTGGAGCCCCCCGATACCACTTCCGCGAAATCCACAACGCCGAAGACGAGGATCGACAATGATCCGCAAGTCTCCGGCGCGTCTGGTCTTGAGATCCAGAAAACGAGCGACGCTCGGATCGCCGTGAAAGGTGTTCTCTACCAGCACCGTTTTCGTTTCGAAGTCGATGCGCCGGCTTGCAGCGAAGACCCAGTCGACTTCAGGGTTCGCATTCAGTGCTTCCGCACACACGCGCAGATGATTAGGAAGCCAGACGTCATCGCTGTCAAAGAACGCGACGTACCCTCCCGAAGCCAATTCAAGCCCTCGGTTACGTGCTTCTGCCGGCCCCTGGTTCTCCTGGTAGACATAACGAACAGCCTGGGGCACATCCTTGCTCAGGCGTTCAACCACCGCGCGCGTGTCGTCCGTACTCCCGTCATCGACGACGATGAGTTCCCAGTCGTTCCACTCCTGCGAGCGGATCGACTCGAATGCCTGGGGCAGGAACTTCGCCCGGTTGTAGGTCGGTAGGATGACGCTGACAGATGGCATTGAAGACCGATCCTCGATTTGAGGTCATTGGAGCAAGGATCGGTCCCGCTTCCAATCATGCGCAGAATGTCAGTTAACCCTCTTGCGGCTAAGGGTTAAGCGGGGACTGGGAACCCTCGGCAAGTCTAGGGTCCGTCTCGTGACGAGCACCGGCCTCACTTTACCTGGGTTCGGGCCGAAGAAAGTCATCTTCCGATAAGACTTTTAACGGCCAGACACCAAACAGCGATTCTGCGCGCGCCTAACTGGCTGACGAATTGACACTTGGCGAGATCCAGATGCCGCCAAGGGCCATGGCTGGATGTTTGCTGATTTGCTGGGTGTCGCGGGCCCGCCTCGCGTCGATCTCTCGATTATCTATGCACATAGCGCAAGTCGACCCAACGAGGGTGAGCAACCCCACCGCGTCCCGGGCCCGTCCGATCTGGGTCCTGGTGCGCGAGCATCGTGCTTTAGCGGCCGTTCTGGTCGCCGGACTCCTTGTACGCCTTCTGTTACTGGTCGCGAGCTCCTTGATGCAGGTGCAGATCGGCGATGAGCGCCAGTACGTGCAGCTCGCGGCAAATCTGTTTCAAGGTCATGGATTCGTTTTTGAGCCGGGACGGCCGACATCGATGCGCCCGCCCCTCTATCCGTTGTTCATCGCTGGTGTCTGGAGCCTCACGGGACATGAAAGCCTGCCGGCCATTCGCGCCGTTCAGGTTCTCCTGGCCTTACTGACAACGTTGGCGGTGTATGTTCTCGCGCTCCGGCTTTTCGATCGCCGTACCGCCCTCATCGCGGCTGCGATCACGTGTTTCTATCCTTCGTTTCTGTTCTCCGGACTGCTGCTGCTAACGGAGGTGCTGTTCACGATGCTCCTCGTCGTGTTCGTGCTCCAGTACGACATCCTGGTGCAGCGTCCTCGATTTGCGGTCGCCCTCTCGACTGGCGCAACCCTCGGTCTTGCTGCGTTGACTCGAAGCGTGCTGTGGCCGTTCCCGATCGTCCTTGTCCCTCTTGTCGCGATGTCGGTCAGAGGGACCGTTCGCCGTCGCATCACGATGGCGGCCTGCTGCCTGGCGGGTTACGTCGCGATCGTCGGTCCGTGGGCCGTTCGCAACACGACCCTTCAGCACACCCTCACGATCGTCGACAACATGGGGGGCATGAACCTCATGATGGGCAACTACGAGTACACCCCCGAGGATCGGATGTGGGATGCCGTGTCGCTGACCGGAGAGAAGAACTGGTCCCATAGCCTTGGGATCACCCATCCGGAGGCGGCGACCTGGACCGATGGCCAGAAGGAGAAGTGGGCGCAAAGGGAGGCGATCGGGTTCATGCTTGCGAACCCTGCGACCACATTCCGCCGGTCGGTCTTAAAGTTCGCCGACTTCTGGGGTCTCGAGCGCGAGATGGTGGCTGGATTTCAGCAGGGGCTGTATGACCCGCCGGCGTGGTTCATGTGGATGGCGACCCTGGCCGTACTTATCAGCTACCCGGTGGTGATCCTCGGCAGCGCGATCGGCGTCTTCTGCGTGACGCCATCGGACCGCCGGACGCACGTCTTGCTGATCGCGATCATCCTGTTCATCACCGCTGTTCATTCGATCGTCTTCGGCCACTCACGCTACCACCTGCCGCTTGTGCCGTTTCTCGCGACGTATGCGGCCGCCGCGCTGGCACATCGGGGCTGGCGCGTTCCGGCACGCGATCGCATGCGCGCGATCGCCGCAGTCGCGGTGTGCGCGGTGCTCGTATCAGCGTGGGCGCACGAGATTTTCTTCAGGGACGCCGAGCACGTACGCGCGTTCCTGAGGTTGTTGACATGAGTTTCGAGCACGAGCTCGCCGGCGGATTTGCGGGGGTGCGGGCGGTGCTCTTCGACGTGGATGGCACGCTCTACGCGCAGACCCCGTTGCGCATCAGGATGGCCGCGGAGCTCGCCTTCGCGGGCATGCGGGCACCGAGGAAGATTGCGCGGGAGGCGCGCATCCTCGCGACGTTCCGCCGAATGCGCGAGGAGCTGCGCCAGGAGGGCGACGCCGCATCGCGGCCGCTCGATGTGCTCCAGTTCGCACGGCCGGCTGATCGGCTGGGGATCGACGTCGCCGACGTCAGACAGGTGGTCGACGAATGGATCATGGAGCGGCCTTTGAGGCATCTGCGCGGCGCCCGGAGGCCTGGGCTTGGCCGGTTCCTGTCACTGCTGGCCGATCGCGGGCTGCGCGTCGGCGCGCTCTCGGACTATCCGGTGCACACCAAGCTGCGGGCGCTGGGTGTGGCTGACTATTTCTCACTCGGATTGTGTACGGCCGATCGGCCGATTAACGCGTTCAAACCGCATCCCGGAGGATTCCGGCACGCGTGCGAGCTCTGGGGCGTCGCCCCACAGGAGGTTCTGTATGTCGGAGATAGACCGGAAACTGACGGTGCTGGTGCCACGGCCGCGGGGATCCGCTGCGTCATCGTTGGGCGCAGCGGCAACCGCGGTGCTGCCGGAGACGGCGGCCGAGGCACCGTCTCTGCCTTCACCGAGCTCACGCGCGCATTCGTCGCAGGCTGATCGACACGGCCTCTGGCCGTACGTGCAGATCGCGCGCGTCGATCACTGGTTCAAGAACGCGTTCATGATGCTGGGCACGATCCTGGCGCTGTTCTACCAGCCCACGCTCTTTGCGTGGAGCAGCGTCACGCCGTTCTTGATTGCCGTGGCGGCCACGTGCCTGATCGCGTCGAGCAACTACGTGCTGAACGAGATTCTCGACGCCCCGACGGATCGGCTGCATCCGGAGAAACGCTACCGGCCGGTACCGGCCGGGAAGGTGCGCCTTCCCCTGGCATACGTGGAGTGGCTGATTCTCGGCATCGCGGGGCTCGCGCTCGCGGCCTCGATCAATTGGTACTTCGCCTTTTCCGGTCTGGCCCTCTGGCTGCTGGGTGTCACCTACAACGTGCCCCCGCTGCGCACCAAGGAGTGGCCATACATCGACGTCCTGAGTGAATCGGCGAACAACGCCGTCCGGCTGCTGCTCGGCTGGTTCGCCCTCGTCACGACGGCCGTGCCGCCGGTTTCTCTCGCGCTTTCGTACTGGATGCTTGGCGCCTTCTTCATGGCCACCAAACGGTTCGCCGAGTATCGACACATCGGTGACAAGGCGATTGCCGCGGGATATCGCCGCTCGTTCCGGCACTACACTGAGGAGCGCCTCCTTGTCAGCATGTTCTTCTACGCCACCGCGTGCGCGCTCTTTGGCGGTATCTTTATCGTGCGCTATCACCTGGAGCTGATCCTGTTCGTCCCCTTTGCAGCGGGCGTCTTTGCGTACTACTTGAGCATCGGGCTGAAGGCCGACAGCGCCGCTCAGAATCCAGAAAAGCTCTACAAGCAACGCGGCTTCTTCGCGTACATGGTGATGAGCACAGTTGTATTCGTGCTGCTGATGTTCACCAGCATTCCAACTCTGTACAGGATGTTCAACGTCGAGTCGTCCATTGCAAGCCCGCTGTGGACGCTTGGGAGCGAAAGCAAGTAAAGGGATGCTTCGAACGCTCTTCGTCGCCGTCATCATCCTCTACGGGCTCTTCCAGTCGTTCCGCAGCCCGTTTTACGCGTTGCTGTTCTACCTCTGGATAGCGTATTTCCGTCCCGAGTTCTGGGTCTGGTCGGACTGGGTCTCTCAGCTGAACCTGTCGCTCATCGTAGGCGTCATCGTGCTCGGCGCGACAGTGTTGTCGGGGCGCCGGCTTCGCCTGGGCGTCGGCCCGTGCCTGATGATTCTCTTTCTCTTGCAGAGCTTCATGTCGACGATGATGTCGACCGCATTCGATTATTCGTTCGTTTTCTGGCAGGACTTCGCCAAGTCCACAATCATCAGCCTGTTGATGGTCAGCCTGGTGGATGACGAGCGCAGTCTCCGACTCACATTTGCCGTCATTTCCATTTCACTGGGTCTCGAGTCGGTCAAGCAGGGTTGGGCTCAGATGCTCCTGAACCCGGGCGCCGTGAACGAAAACTCCATCCCCGTTCTGGGCGACAACAACGGCGTGGCCATCGGCATGTTCATGCTGGCGGCGATCATGGTGGGGCTCGCTCGAACGGCGCCGACGCGAAGGGAGAAGCTGGCCTATCGTTTTGCAATTATCGGCGTCGTGTACCGGGGAATCTCGACGTTCTCGCGGGGTGGCTTTCTCGCGTGCGCGGCACTTGGTATCCATTCGCTCCTTCGGGCACGGCGGAAATTCGCCGCAGCATTCGGAATCGCCGTCTTGTGCTTGCTCATCGTCCCGGTTCTGTCGGACACGTACTGGACTCGCATGGGCACGATATCGACCGCGACGGAAGACACCGAGACGGCGAACGAAACAAGCGAGGGCCGCATCCACTTCTGGCAGGTGGCCATCCAAATGGCGAACGCCCACCCGCTGACCGGCGTCGGCCACAACGCTTACTCGGCCGTGTTTGACCAGTACGATTCCACCGAGGGTGCATACGGAGGGGGCCGCGCCGTGCACAGCTCGTGGTTCTCCGTGCTCGCGAATCTAGGCTATCCAGGCCTTCTGCTGTTCCTGACGATCATCGGAAACTCCGTGCTCGCCTGCCGCCGTGCCCGCAAGTTGGCCAAAAAGAACCCCGAGCTCCAGAACCTTGGACATTTTGCAGTTGCAGTCGAGGGCGCGATTGTGGCCTTCGCTGTCGGCGGCACATTCACCACGTTTGAGTTCAAGGAATTGCTCTGGCATATGTTCGCGCTGTCGATGGTGATCGATCGCCTGGTCACCGAACGCACGGCAGCGCTAGCCGCCGCCCCCCGAACTTCAGCGCTGGCAGTGCAACCTTTGCGCGCGCGGATCGGCGTCGCGGCCGCCACCGGACGCGCCGTGCGGATCTGAGGGCACCGTGCCAGGACTATTCGGAATTACCGCGTCGAACCGCGCAGACACGCTCGCAACGTCATTCAGCGGCATGTTCACCCCCGCGACGGGGACGTTTCAGTCGGAGTCGCTGATCGACCCACAGGGACAATGGGCGATCGGCCGCACGCACCTTGGGGTGCTGCAACCGTCTCCGCAGCTCCAGGCCTCTGAGAAGGTTCAGGTTCTCTTTCACGGCGATCTGCACAACGCCGCTCATATCGCGGCCCGCCTTCAGGTGCCCGACGCTGGGACGGTTCGAGACGGCGCTCTGGTTCGTGCGCTGTATCGCCGGTTCGGGGTCGATTTCGCCAGCCACCTCGAGGGCGCGTACTGCGCGGCGATCGTCGACTCGGAAACGCGTCGGGTCGTGCTGGTCTCTGATGCGGTCGCCTCATACCCGCTCTACTGGACGACGGCTGGCGGGACGCTGGCATTCGCGTCGGAGCTGCGCGCGCTGTTGCGCCATGGCGGTGTACAGCGCCAGCTCGATCCCCGCGCGGTCGCCGACTACATCGCGTTCGGGTTTCCGTTCGGAACGAAGACGCTGGCCGCGGGCGTCCAACTCCTTCCAGCAGGTTCAACCCTCGTGTACGACTGGGAGACAGGGGCAATCTCGATCGCTCGAATGTCGGACATGGCGGAGGCATTCCAGCCGTGGGAGGGAACCGAGTCGGACTACACCGACGCGGTCGTGGACGCGTTTGGCCGTTCGGTCGGCCGCTCGCTGGCGGGAGATCATCCCTTCGGCCTGTCTCTCTCCGGCGGCCTGGACAGCCGCGCCATTCTCAGCGCGGTCAATGGTGCGCGCGGCACGTTGTCGACCTACACGCTCGGGGTAAAAGGCTGCGCCGATGAGGTGATCGCCGAGCGACTGTCCCGGATCGCTGGAACACGCCATAGTTTTTTCGAGCTCGACAACAAGTACCTGCGGGATTTTCTGCCCAACCTCGAACGCATGGTCTCGCTGACTGATGGCATGTACCTGAGCCACGGGCTCACGGAAATGCTCGCCCTGCATTTCTTGTCGTCAGCGGACTTCTCTGTTCTGGTTCGAGGACATGGAGGCGAACTGGCCAAAGCAAAGCTCGCGTGGCCTCTTCACACCGACGAGCAGGTCTACACGTTTGGTTCATCGCGGGAGCTCATTCCGTACCTGCTTCAGCGCGTGAACTACATAAGCCCGGGCCTCCAGCTACAGGATCTCTTCACGGAACAGTGGGCCACACAGATTGCCGGCGGCGCTCGGACCTCAATGGAAGAAGCGCTGGCGGGCGTGCCGCTTGTGCCAGCCGATCTGTGCAGCTACCTGTACCTGATGGAACAGCATCGCCGATACACGACCGCATCGCTCGAGCTGTTCCGCCAGGTCGTCGAAATCCGGCTGCCCTTCATCGATTCGGCGTTCATGCACGTGCTCCTTCGAGGCCGGTCACGGTGGCGCGACGACACCAGATTGCATCGCGCGCTGACGTCTGCCGGGAACACCAGGCTGCTGAGGGTGCGGAACTCCAACACCGGGGCACCCGGCAACGCCGGACCGCTGCTGGAGTTCGGGTTCGACAAGATGAATACCCTGTTCAAACGTCTGAACGTGCCGGGGTATCGCCACTACCACAACTTCCAGGCGTGGATGCAGCAGCAACTGTTCGCATCGGTTGAAACGGTGTTGCTCAGCCCCCAGTCGCTGAACAGAGGCATTCTCCGCGAGACCCGCCTGCGCCAGATGGTCGACGACACGCGGACGGGGAGCGCGGATCACAGCTACCTGCTGCAGGTTTTGCTGATACTCGAGCTCTGGCAGCGGGAAAACCTGTGATGAGCCGCCATAGTCGAACGATTCTGCTGCTCGCGTTCGTGTGGACCGTATCGGTGCTGCACATGCCCGTGCGCGCGCAGGGCGTCACGGCCAAGCCGTGTCCGCGATGTGGATGGACACCGCCTGCGACTGTTGCTGTTCAGCGCGTCCATTCGGTCTCGGAGCTATACGGAGCCGTCGGAAATGCTCGCGCAGCCACAACGATTCTCCTCGCCGACGGTGAGTACCGGCTTGACCGCATGCTGGACGTACAGACGCCGGGCGTTGTGATCCGGGGCGCAAGCGGCGATCCGTCGAAGGTCGTGCTGCGCGGTGCCGCCATGACAGAGCGGCAGGTGGGGGTTGCCCTTTCCATCAGCGCCCCGAACATCACGATCGCCGACCTGACGATCGGATACGTTGGTTTCCACGGCATCCAGGTTCGCGGGGAGCGCGGCGCGTCCCTCGTCATGATTCACAACGTGCGGATCGTCGATACCGGTCAGCAACTGATCAAAGGCAGCACCGACGGCGGAGCCCTCCACGCCGATGAAGGAGTCGTCGCGTGCTCGACGCTGGAATACGGCGACCACGCGCCAGGTAACTACACAAACGGGGTTGACGTGATCGGTGGAAACAACTGGGTCGTGCGCGATAACACGATTCGGAGGATTCGCGGCGTTGCCGCAGAGGGCTGGGCTTCCGGCCCTGCGATTCTGTTCTGGGGTAATTCTCGGGGAACGAAAGTCGAGCGGAACGTCATCATCGACAGCTTCCGAGGCATCGCCTTCGGGCTGGGCCCGGGCGCGAGCGGGCGCCTCGCTCGGGACCACGAGGCGTTCTATGACCATCAGGGTGGCTGGATCCGAAACAACGTGGTGGTGAACCTGAATTCGTGGGCCGATGAAGGGATCGAGGCGAACGCGGCCGGCACCGTTGCCATCGATCACAACACCGTTCTGACCGAAGGCACGCTTTCCTGGGGCATCAGCGCACGATTCCCCGGCACCATCGTCTTCGCCCGCAACAATCTGATGAGCAAGCCGCTCACACGGCGGGATGGAGGCCAGGCCAGTGTTGGTGGAAATGTTCCAACCGCCGCGAGCGACTGGTTCGTCGATGCTGCTCACGGAAACGTCGCGCTGAATGGAACCAACCTGACTGCGGTTGACGCAGGCGTCCCCCTAACCGATGTCAGTGAAGACGCGTCACGTCAGCCCCGAACCCAGGGTAAGGCGCCTGATGCGGGCGCGTTCGAGTATCGAGGACACCGATGAAGTCGCCAACGGTGTCATTCATCATTCCGGTTCGGAACGATGCGAAGCGCCTGGAATCGTGCCTCCGCAGCATCCAGGCGAACAGCTTCAGCGGCACACGCATCGAAGTGGTTGTGGTCGACAACGGATCAACGGACGGTTCGGCTGACGTCGCGCGAAAGCTCGGTGCGCTGGTCATCGAAAGTAGCTCGTCGTGCGTTGCCGAGCTCCGCAACATCGGAGCTGCGCAATCGGCAGGTGAGATTCTTGCCTTCGTGGACGCAGATCATGAGATTTCGGCGGCGTGGGTGCGGGCGGCGATGGACACCCTGCGCACGCCGAGCGTGGCGGCCGCTGGAGCGCTGTGCCATGCGCCTATCGACGGCACGTGGGTGCAGCGGGCCTACGGACTGTTGCGCGGCCTGCCGAAGGGCAGTCAGGACGTCGAGTGGCTGGGGAGCGGTAACCTGGTTGTTCGGCGAACCGTGTTTCAAGCGGTCGGTGGTTTCGACACGGCACTGGTCACCTGCGAAGACGTCGACCTGTGCAACCGCATCCGGGCCGCCGGGCTTCGCATCGTCAGCAACGCCGACATGAAGAACGTCCACTATGGCGACCCGGCGACACTCCGGGAGCTGTTCAAAGGCGAGCTGTGGCGTGGGCGGGACAACCTGAGGGTCAGCTTCCGCACCCGACTGTCGTGGCGGGGACTTCCCAGCGTCGTCATTCCAATCGTTGACGTCGCGATGATCGCGGCGATGATCTTCGGTATTGCGGCATCGGCCGCTGGGAGCGGCATGGGCCTCTTGATCGCGACGTTCGCGGCTGCGGTGATCGCAGGGGCATCAACGCTGCGCGTCCTGCGGCTGCTGTCTACGCAACGTCGAGTTCGACCGGTGTCCTTGCTCCAGGCATTGGTGGTGTCCTGCGTCTACGATCTTGGACGGGCGCTGGCCCTAGTCATGCGAACCCCCCACCGCAGCGCACCAGCGGAAATGCTAGCCGCGCAATGACTCCTATTCGCGTGCTCGAGCTGCGGAGCGTGTGGGGCACTGGCGGAGGGCCCGAAAAAACGATTCTCCTGGGAGCGGCACGCAGCAATCCAAGCCGGTACGCGGTGACGGTCTGTTATATACGGGACGCCAGAGATACGGTCTTCGCCATTGATAAGAAGGCGGGCGATCTGCCGATCGATTACGTGGAGGTTGTCGAGCGGCATTCGTTCGATCGCTCCATCTGGCCCGTGCTTCGCCGGCTCGTTCGGAACCGCCACATCGACATCGTCCACGCCCACGACTACAAAACCGATGTGCTCGTGTGGCTGCTGCATCGGGCCGAGGGAGTGATTCCTCTGTCAACGGCCCATGGATGGGCGGGACACAGCCGGCGGGAGCGTCTGCTGTACCACCGGATGGACAAACAGATTCTGCGTTTGTTCCCGAAGGTGCTCACCGTCTCCGAGGATATCCGGCAGGAGCTCCTTCGATCGGGCGCGAAGCCGGGCTCCGTTCAGACAGTGCTCAACGGTATCGATCACACACGGTTCCATCGAGACCGCTCGCGTGAAGCTCAGATCCGCCAACACCTTGGGATCGCCGACGACGAAGTGGTGATCGGCGCGGTCGGCCGGCTGGAGACTGAAAAACGGTTCGACCTCCTCATCGAGGCGTTCGCAGCCTTGCGAGTCGCGCGGCCCATGCTCAGGTTGGCCATCGTTGGCGAAGGCAGCCTTCGAAGCGCGCTCGTGGCCCAGGTCGATCGGCTCGGGCTTGGCGGGGTGTGCCACCTTCTCGGCCAGCGCAGTGACATCGTCGATCTTCATCACACCTTCAACGTGTTCGTGCAATCGTCGTCAAATGAGGGTGCGCCGAACGCCGTGCTCGAGGCGATGGCGCTCGAAACGCCCGTGGTTGCAACAGCAGTAGGAGGTACGGCGCAGCTGGTTCGAGATGGTATCGACGGTTTGCTCGTGCCGGCGGGAAAGGTTGACGCTTTGGCGGATGCCATCAATTGCGTCGTCACGGACGCTCAAGCCGCCGCGGTCCGCGTCGTGTCAGCGAGGCATCGAGTTGAAAAGGAGCTGTCGTTCGACGCGCGCATGGCGACGCTCGAAGCCGTCTACACCGAGCTGTACGATCAACATCGAACAACGGATGCCGCTGTTGTGACGGCGTGAATGTGAAGCAGGCATTGAAAGCCGCGGCGAATGCCGTCGCGACGCTGGTTGTCCTTCCGCTCCTCATCTCGTACGCCGTCCGTTCGGCCGTACTGGGAAGGAATCGAGCGCTCGAGGGATCGACTCAGGCTCTGTCGCTCATCCCTGGCTTGCCGGGCCAGTTTCTTCGCCGCGCGTTCCTGGCCAGGGTCCTTGGCGGCGGGTGTGCCTTCTCCGCCACGATTGAATTCGGAACGATCTTCTCTCAAGCGGGAGCGCGCATCGACGAGAACGTCTACGTCGGCCCACGCTGCCATCTCGGGCTCGTCCACCTCGAGCGCGATGTCCTTGTTGCAGCCGCCGTGCACATCCCGAGCGGACCACAGACGCATGGCACGGATCCCTCCCGCCCGATCCGTGAACAGGAGGGAGATCGCCGGCTCGTGCGCATAGGCGCCGGGTCGTGGATTGGCAGCAACGCCGTGGTGCTTGCCGATGTCGGCCGCGACACCGTCGTGGCCGCGGGCGCCGTGGTGACGCACCCGATACCCGACGGCGTGATCGCGGCAGGCGTGCCCGCGCGGATCATCCGGCAGCGCGATCGCCCGCTCGCGGCCTCGGTGTGAGAGTTCTTTTTCTGACCCACAGGCTGCCGTACCCGCCCAACAAGGGCGACCGGCTCCGCTCGCTCCATATCGTTCGCACGCTCTCTGCCACGACGGAACTCGAGGTCGTATCACTTGTACACGACGATGAGGAACTCGCTGACGCAGACGAATTACGGCGTCGCTTTCCAGTCCGGGTCACGGCGGTTCGGACGGCTCCCGCGAGGAATTACTTTCGAGCCGCGGCGGCCCTGGCCGGCAGACGGCCTCTGACGCTTTGCCTCCTCGACGCACCAGGTCTCCCGGCGGTCCTTCGGGATATCGCGCGCGATCGGCCGCCGGATGTGGTCCTCGCCTTTTGCTCTGGCATGGCGCGCTTTGCGCTGGAGCCGCCGTTGAGCGGTTACCCACTCGTGCTCGACTTCGTCGATATCGATTCTTTGAAGTGGGCAGCACTGGCGCGTACCACGAGATGGCCGATGGGGTGGATCTATCAACGGGAAGCGAAGCACCTCGGCAGGTTCGAGGCCCACGCCGCAGGTCGAGCCGTGTCGAGCTTGGTCGTCAATGAGCGTGAGCGCGACGCGCTCATGCAGATCGCGCCGGAGTCGGACGTGCACGTCGTCGGATTAGGGGTTGAGCTCGGCAGCTTGCGACCGAAGACGGCGCCAACACAGGAGCCACGAGTGGTTTTCTGCGGTGTGATGAACTACAAGCCAAATGTGGAAGGGGTGCTGTGGTTCGCACGGGAAGTGTGGCCCCTTATCGTGGCGCGACAGCCCGAGGCGAAGTTCATCGTGGTCGGGTCCAACCCGACCCAGTCCATACGAAAGCTCGCGTCCGAGGGCAACAGCATCGAGGTGACCGGGACCGTTCCCGACGTCCGGGATTACCTCTGGGGCTCAGCGGTGTCAGTAGCGCCGTTGATTACGGCGCGCGGCCTTCAGAACAAGGTGCTCGAGGCGCTCGCGGCGGGTCTACCAACTGTGGTCACGCCCCAGGTACTCGAAGGACTTCCGGAGGGGGTTCACGCGGGATGCCGTATCGCCGCTTCGGCGTTGACGTTCGCGAACGAGATCCTCACGCTTCTTGCACTTGGACCACTGGAAAGGCGGGCACTTGCTGCCCGTGCGTCTCTCGATTCACTCAGCTGGGATATGCAACTGGCGCCGATGCGCCGAATCCTGTCTGATGCGGTTGGGAAACAGACGCCTGTTGGTCTTTCCGACGGATAAATCCATCAAGAATCCGCATGCTGATGGCCGCCTCGTTGACCATGTAGCCAGCCCCGCGCCATGCGTGGGCCAGCACGGATTGCGACCAGGTTGATTGCACAGGCCCGTCATGAGTTCAGCGGTGCCGTCAGAAGGTGGTTTGGCCCCTGACGGCATCGCGCTACGGAGTCGCATCGAGAAAGAGGCCGGAGAGGACGGCGTTGGGGCCGGCCTGCAGCGTGACCCGGATGCGGACGGTGCCGGTGATCTGCCACGTGAGATACAGAGCGCCTCCGAAGTTCTGGATAACCCGCGAATCAAGGATGGCGCTCGTCGTGGGGTGGAGCACCTCGATGAGGAGCCGGCGGTCGGTGCCGCCGTAATCGAGGAAGTACAGGGAGAGGCGATGGGCCTGGGCGTCGCCCGGGGCGACGTCGACGGTGAACGTTGTGCCATACCAGGTGGCGGCGATGCGATCAGCGGCGGCGACTTTCTGCAACGCCGGGAGTTCCAGCGTGGACGCCGCCCAGGTCCACGCCTGTTGGCCGGCCGGCGTAACAGACGCGCCGGCGGGGAGACTGGTGCCGTCGTTGACGACCAGGTAG
>Ga0137452_1000058_pt1 | contig 42394 bp, 67 predicted proteins | sample EasRivERMGT513_2_FD_102312 | JGI IMG/M metagenome (GOLD analysis project Ga0137452, IMG submission 102312) | Soil microbial communities from meander-bound floodplain in the East River, Colorado, USA - East River MetaG ERMGT513_2 | ecosystem: Environmental > Terrestrial > Soil > Floodplain ...
GGCCGAAGCCGCCGAGACGGACGATAAAAAGCTCGATGCCCTCCTCAAGGAACTGAGCGCGGCCGGCACGGACCTCGAACTGGCCGGCATCGAACAAGCGATCGCGGATGCGGAGAAATTGGGCACAACGACCGAACTATCCGAACACTTCCAGGTGATCGTGGAGTGCAAAAACGAAGCCGAACAAAAGAAGGTTTTCAACCGATTCGAGAAGGAAGGGCTCAAATGCCAGTTGCTCACGTTCTGAGGCGCTCGACCATTCAGAAAAGTTTCCGCGTGCGCCAGGTCCTGGGCATGTTCGACGTGCCGGACAAAAAAGAGATCGTCCACGAATGGCGCGTGAACGTCCCGGTCGAGGAACGCCCCTGGAAGATCGGCCTCATCGTCGGCCCCAGCGGCGCCGGCAAAACCACCCTGGCCACCGAACTGTTCCCCAAGGCGTACCTGCACGAGGCTTTCGACTGGCCGGCCAAGGCGAGCCTGCTCGATGCCTTCCCCGAGCACCTCTCGATCAAGGACATCACCGCGGCGCTCAACGCGGTGGGCTTCAGCAGCCCGCCGCACTGGCTCAAGACCTGGCATCACCTGAGCAACGGCCAGAAATTCCGGGCCGAGCTCGCGCGCTGCCTGCTGATGGACGTGGACACCGTGGTGTTCGACGAATTCACCAGCGTCGTGGACCGGGACGTGGCGAAGATTTGCAGTGCCGCCGTGGCGAAAACCATCCGCAAGAGGGCAAGACCGCAGCTCGTGGCCGTGAGCTGCCATTTCGACATCATCGATTGGTTACAACCCGATTGGATGTACGACGTGGCGGCCGACCGTTTCGAGTGGCGGCGGCTTCGGCGACGCCCGCCTGTGCGCCTGGAAATCCATCAGACAACACGTCGCGCGTGGACACTGTTTAGGGGCCACCACTATTTAAGCGCGGACCTGCACCAAAGCGCGCGGTGTTACGTGGCCTGGTGGGGCGAGCGCCCCGTGGCCTTCACCGCGGTGCTGCACCAGCCGAACCAAAAGAGCCGGAACCGCAAACGGGAACATCGCACCGTGGTGCTGCCGGATTACCAGGGCGTCGGCATTGGCAACGCGGTGAGTGCGGCCATCGCGCAGTGGCACCTGGACCAGGGATGGAAATACAGTTCCGTAACGAGCCATCCGGCGATGATCCGGCATCGCCTGAAGTCGGCGCAATGGAAGTTGAGCCGGCTCTCTCGGGCCGCACCGCATCGAGGCTTGAAGGGCCAGGAACGCTGCGCCTCCACGGGCCGATTGACGGCCAGCTTTGAATTCGTGGGCCATCGCGAAAAGCGCGTCGCCTAACTCCTTACCTGCCATCGAGGCAGCCAGAATCGCCTGTTTTATTGGGAAAACCCTTGGCAATGGCAGGTGGTCTCCTACGCTTTTGCAACATGAAAACGAACGCGACACTGACCGAAGCCCGCCGATTGGCCGCTCTGATTAACTCGCCCGATTTCACCGGCGACCGCTGGTCGCTCTCGATGCAATTGTCCATCCTGCAAAAGCGCCTGGGGGCGGCAGGAATTGAAGCTGCGGCGGACGCCGCCGGCTCCGAGGACGAATGCGAGTGATGAGTTTCCGCTGACAGACCGGCACGTCTGTCCGAGGCCCGCGCGAAACAAAATGGCCTGCCCCGCCCCGCGCGACTCGTAAAAGAAACGCGAGGCAGACGGCGTGAACCGTCGGGCAGGCCGCCGAAAGAAAGCAAAGACTCGTATGGCACACAACCTCGAAATCCGCAAAGGCCGCGCTTCCATCGCCTACGCTGGCGAAACTCCCTGGCACAAGCTCGGCACCAAACTCAACGAAGCCTTCACCGCGGCCGTCGCCCTCGACCAGGCCGGGTTGAACTTCACCGTCGAAAAAACGCCCATCGCCTGCGCCGATTCGCGCGCGATCATCCCGGGCCAGTTCGCCGTGCGCCGCACCGATACGTCCGACGTCCTCGGCGTGGTGGGCAACTACTATCAGCCCCTCCAGAACAGCGACGCCTTTTCCTTCTTTGATTCGGTGTTCGGCAAGGACAAGGCGCGCTTCGAGTGCGCGGGCGTGCTGGGCAAGGGCGAGAACGTGTGGATGCTCGCGAAGCTGCCCGGGGAATTCCGGATCCATGGCGAGGACGTGATCGGGAAGTATCTCCTGCTCACCAATAATCATTCCGGCAAGGAAACGGTGCGCGCGCGCTTCACCCCGATCCGGGTCGTGTGCCAGAACACGCTCAACGCGGCCATGGCGCAAAAGGGCAACCAGATCAACGTCTATCACATGGGCGACCCCAGGGCGAAGCTGGCCCTGGCGGGCAAACTCCTCAAGGACGCGGGCGTGTATTTCGACGAGGCGCAGGACACGTTCCGGCGCATGGCCGAGGTGAAGCTGACCGACGATCAACGCTACGGGTATTTCACCCAAACCATCACGAACGACACCGTGCCGTATGTCGAGTTGTCCAAGCCGACCCGCGAGACGGTGGACAAGGTGCAGGACCTCGCGCAGAGCGGCGCCGGCGCCGGGTTGCCCAAGGTGCGCGGGACGTTGTGGGGCGCGTATAACGCCGTCACCGAATGGGTCGATCACGTGCAAACGGACAAGGTGGACAGCGGCCTGGCCTACATGGCAGCCGGGCGCGGCGCGCGCATCAAAGCCCGCGCGTTTGAGACCGCGGAGGAAATCATGGCCGGGCTGCTCAATCGCCCGTTCGTGCCCACCGCGCAGACCACGGACACGGATTTTGCCCGGCTGCTCGACAAACCCCTGTAACACCTGACCGGAAACCGGGCGCGCTCCACGCGAGCGCGCCCGATTCCTAAAAAACCGACTTATGAATCTCACCCCTCATCTGAATCGGGCCCGCGTGAAACGCACCGCGCTCGAACTGGCCGCGGCGACCCGCGGCCAGAAGTTCTCCCGCGTCGGCGCCAGCTTCCTTCAACGCATCGAAGCCCGAACCCGCGCGGCGATCGCCGAGGAAGTCCGCCTGCACCCATCGAAAGGAAAAACCCTCCTATGAACCCACTCGAATTCAAACCCGCGCGCGCCAGTGATTTCATTGGGCCGGCGCAGGACATGGCCAAGGTGCTGGATCGCATCGCCGCGCGTTCCGTCGGCACGGGCGCGCCCGTGAAGATTCTCCTTCAGGGCGATCCCGGCATCGGCAAAAGCGCGCTCGTCGATTACCTGCTGCCCCAACTGGGGGCGGACCAGTGGTCGATCACCAAGCTGAACGGCACGCAACTGACCATCGACCGGCTGGAGGCCTGGGCGCAAACCCTGTGCTACCGGGAATTGTCCGGAGGTTACAAGGTGCTGCGCATCGAGGAGCTGGACAAGGCGAGCCACGCCGCCCAGGTGCGGATGCTCACCGTGCTGGACGATCTGCCGGCGCACTGCGCGATTATTGGCACCAGTAACAAACAGGTGAAGGACATGGAGCCGCGCTTTCAAAGCCGGTTCCAGACGTTCGCGCTCAAGGGCCCGGAGCAGGGCGAGCTGGCGGCGTTCCTGGCGCGCTGGCCCTTGCGCAAGGACGCCATTGCGCGCATCGCCACCTTTGCCTGCGGCAACGTGCGCCTGGCGCTGTTCGATGCGCAGAGCGAACTGGATGCAACCCTCACCGTGGAGGCCGCATGAGCACCGAATCCATCCCGCTCGAGACTCTCGAACGGTGGATCAACTACCGGATTGAGGACGCAGCCGACATCGTTGGCCATCCGGAGCACTGCTATTCGAGCCAGGACGATTGGAGCGATGAGCAGTGGATGGGCTACGCCGAAGGCACCCGGCGCACGCTCTCAGCCATCGCCGAGAATGCCGGGATCAGTGACGGGCGCCTGCGCTTCCACAGGTTAAACGGGGCGATGGGCGAGCGGTGGCGACGTCTTTACCCGCACCTCAATTCCCTCAAGAGCCGCGCGCTCAATACAGTGCTCAATGCGATCCGCGACAAGCGGATCGCCATGCGGGACCATTACGAGTTGCTCAGCTACCAGGAGGAGCTAGCGCCCTGGCAGGCGAAGGTCCGGAAACTCGAACGGGCCGACAAGCCCGGCACCGATTCCTACTGGCGCGAACTGGAAATCGTCCGCACGGAACTGGACGCCTTGCACAGCCTCAATTCGCAATGCCTGTCGGACAAGGAATGGTTCGCCGAGTATTTCCGCCGTAAACAAATCCGCGACGCCAGCGCGCGCGCCATCGAAGTTCTCGAAATGGAACCGTTATGAGCCGCGCACTCCACCTCACCCTGCATCGTCGGTGGTTCGATGCCATCGCGCGCGGGCACAAGACGGAGGAGTACCGGGCCAGGTCGGCCCATTGGAATCGCCGGTTCGGTTCGCTCCTGCCCGGGCTGCCCTTGCCCTGGCAGGTGATCCATTTCCGCAACGGGTACGATTCCCGCCGGCCGTGGATGCGCGTCGAGCTGCTCGGCATTGCCCTGGGCAAGAGCGACGAGGGCAAACCGTGCTGGGTGCTTAAGCTGGGCGCCATCCTCGAATTGAAAAACTGGCCGCACGACTGATTCCTGACCCCCTGACTTCTTCCACCGCGGCGTGCCCGACACGTCGCAACTCATCGCGCGGCACGCTGCGCGGCTCAAGAAACTCCTGGCCCGCCATAAGGCCGGAAAGAAACTCTCGCCCGAGGAGTTGAAGCTGCTCGGCGCGGGCGCGGATTCCACGGACGCGGCAGACCGCGTCCCTACCTCGTACGACTCGATGGCGTCCGCCGCGGCGGCGCTGGACATCCCCAAGGGCACCCTGCAATGGGCGAAGGACCAGGGCGCGCCCGGGTTCAAAGGCTCGCGCGTCTATCCGCTGTTGCTCCTGCCGTGGCTCGCGAACGCGAACAAGGAGAAGGGCGAGCGGAGGCTCGACAAGCGCAGCCTCGAATGTGAATTGCTCCAGGAAAAGCTGGAGGCCCTTCGGGAACAGCGCGCGCGCGCGCGCGGGCTGTTCATCGAATGGGCCGCGGTCGAGCAATGGCAGCTCGGCCTGGCGCAACGGCTCAAGCTGGAACTCTCCGCCAAGCTCAAGAACGAGCTGCCCCCCAAACTCGAAGGCCTCCGCGCGCCCGAGATCGCCGCGAAGATGGACGGGCTCATCGGCGAGCTGGTGGACATCATCCGCCAGCCGGTCACGGCCGCGAAGGAGCAGGCTACTTCATCGCCTCAATGAATCGTTTCGCACGACGTTCGATGAGGGCGCCGTTCATTTGCGGGGAGAGCGCGAGCCAGGGATTTTCCGCCGAGGCGTCGCGTTTGATTTCGGTATGACCGTATTCAAGAGGCGCGATCGGCGGCGCCCAATCACCAGGGGCGCGCCACTCCCAGGAGAACCCTTGCAGGCTCGAATCCAACCGCGCCTCGTGATGACGCGCCTGCACGGCCAGCCAATCGAGCAGCTCCGCCGGCGGTTTCTCGGCGCCGCGCTGGCGTTCGATTTGCCGCATCATTTTGCGGCTGGTGGGCAGGGCGTGAGGATTGGACACCGGACGGCCTGAGCCAAGATCAAGGTACAGGCGCCGCAGACTTTCCATCGTGAACTCTTCGCACTCAGCGGCGGCGGATGACCACTGGGCCGGCACTAGCCCCCACAAAGGATCCCAGCCGTGAATCCGATGCCGGTTTCGCCGCGGGTCGCAGTGGTAACGCACCACGTTCAGAATCTCCTGGCTCTGTTCGGGGCTCACGAGGCCCGTCGGCTGCATTTCCAGCCGCAAGTCCCAGGAGCTGGGTTTCCAGATGGAAATCCGATGGTGCTCGACTATCTCACCTGGATCGACGTAGCCCCAGTGCCACAGCGGCGCCGGCATCACCACATGGAAGGGGAACGGATAACGGCGGTGGGCGATCACTTCGCGAAAGGTTCGCTCGAATGAGTGCCGCAGCCAGTTCTGAAATTCCAGATCGTCCATGCACGGGTTAGGATTACTGACTGCGGGCTCAGCCGCAATGTCAGGCCCGCACCCTCAACTGAACGCCGCCTGGGCACGCGCCTGCACCCCCGCCGACAAGCGCGAGATTTGGGAGTGGCTCCATGACGAGGGGGAATTCCCCTCCGGCACCTACGCCGTGCCGGGGCGCCTGGACATTTCCACCTGTCCCATGCTCAAGGAGCCGTTCCGCGCGCTGCGCTCGCCCATTGTCCGCAACGTGGTGGTGATGGCCGGCGTGCAATGCCTCAAGACCCTGCTCGGCGAAGGGTGGCTGCTCTGGAGCATCGTCAATGACCCCGGGCCCACCCAATGGCTCCAGCCCGATGACGAGGAGGCGCGCGAACATGCCCAGGAACGGTTTCTGCCGTTGGTCGAAAAGTTCCCGGCGGTCCACCGGTTCTTCACCGGCAGCCGTTTCGATAAGCAGAATAACTTCCTCAAGTTCGCCCACATGTTCCTGCGGATGGAAGGGGCCAATAACCGGGGCAATCTCCAGCGCAAGAGCATCAAGAACCAGATGCGCAGCGAAGTGTGGCAGGCGGGCAAGTGGCCGCCCGGCCGGCTCAAGGAAGCGGATTCACGCGGGCTCCAGTTCGTCCACAACTCAAAGTCGTATACCGAAAGCCAGCCCGGCTGGCATCTGGACTATGGCGTGGATGACATGCACGCCGCCTTTCACGCCGGCGACCGGAACGAGCTGAATTTTCGGTGCGAGTCCTGCGCCCGGCTCCAGCCATTCACCTGGGACCACCGACGCCAGGACGGCACCCGCGCGGCGCTTCGTTGGGACGATAATGAGCGCACGCGCCGTGAGAATGGCGAATGGCGCTGGGCCGAGCTGCTCCAGACTGTCCGTTACGAGTGCATCCACTGCGGCCATCGGCATCATGACGATCCCTTAACACGCCGGCGGATGACCGCCAGCCTCGAATTCGTGCCGCAGAATCCGCAAGCCGACCCGGCCACGCGCACCTTCACCTGGAACCAGCTCGCCATGCCCACGCTCTCGTGGTTCGAAACGAAGATCGGCGGGGTGAAGAATTTCCTCATCGCGCACGCCCAGGCCCGGCGCGGGCATGACGCCGCCCTGCGGGATTTCTGGATGAAAGTCTGCGCCGAACCGTACCACCCGGCGAAGCACGGCGCCGCCGGCGACCTGGAGACGATTGAACTCTCTCTCGACGCTCGGCCCTCGACCCTCGACCCGATTGAGGCCAACGGCATTTTGTTCAAGCATCGCCTCGGCGCGTGCGATGTGCAGCAGGATCACTTTTGGTTCCTCGCGGAAATCTGGAGCGACCAGGGCGACTCGCTCACGTTGCACGCCGAGAAATTGTTTGATTGGGAGACGGTGATCCTGCGCCAGCAGCAGTTCGGGATTCTCGACCAGGACTTCACGGTGGACGTGTCCCACCGCTCCCTCGAGGTGAAGACGCAATGCACCGAGCGCGGGCACTGGGGCAGCCACGGAGGCCTCCGCGCCTGGCTGTGCTGGAAGGCGCTGCGCGGCTCCGACCAGCCGCATTTCATCTGGGTGCCCAAAACGGGCCCGCGCAAGGGCCAGCGGATCCAGCTCCCCTACACCTGGCCGCCCGAGGTGGGCGACCCCTGCGCGGGCCTGCCGGCGAACCATCCCAAGCGCGCGCATTTCAAAGGGCGCACCTGCCCGGTGATCACCTGGAGCAACCCGACCATCAAGGACCTGGTGATCGCCCGGCGCGATGGCAAGGCCAAGGACGTGCAAAGCCTGGTCGCGCGCGGCGAATGGAACGAGGATTTCCGGATGCACATGCATAGCCAGCGGAAGATCCCCAAGCCGCGCACCAAGGGCAGCGACGTGTGGGTGTGGGTGAAGTTCCGCGATGATCACTTGCTGGACTGCAAATGCATGGTCACCGTGCGGGCCTTTCAGAAGGGGCTGCTGTCACCGGAGGGAGTCGAGGGTCGAGAGCCGAAGGACGAAGGCCCAGGCGGCTGAGTTCGACTAGCATGGGGGCGGCTGTTTGGGGTTCCTGACTCGTGGCATTCATGCGATGCCACTGGCCATCACACGACGGAATTTCCCGGGCAAGACGCAAGCGTGGCTCGAGGCGCGCCTGGCCGAGGTGCTGGACGAGCTGGCCGCCGGCTCGTCCGTGGACGGCTGGGGCACGGGCGACGCCTCCGCGCACAAGGCGGTGGAGAAGAACCTCGGGGCCGAAAGGCGCCGGGATTTGCTGCTGAACGACCTGAGCATCCTCGCGCCCGCGACGTATCCGCCCGCGAGCTACACGCCGATCAAGGCCACCATCCCGCGCTATCTGTGATGATCCGCCGCCTCTGGGAATTCGTGGAGATGTGCGTGGCCCATGCCCTCCTGGCGTTTGTGGCCGTGGTGGTGATCGGGTCGTGTGCCGTGCTTTACCCCGGTCCGCTTGCTCATCGATCACGAAGCTCGAAAACGGCTCTGACTCGCGCGCCGCGCATCAGTGAAAACAATCATCGGCCGTTTGTTTCGCAGGCAGCGGAGCCCGTGTGCCACCAAACTGGACTTGCAGGAAATGGAAGGGCGCATCCTGAAGGCGCTTGGTGAGCGAGTGGACCCGAAGGCCGTGGAGAAACTGTCGAGCGCGACGGACAACCTGGAAACTGCCGTCGAAGCGAATCAACCGAAACTTTCCGGCCAATGACGGCCGGGAAAAACCAAAAAGAAAGGGCCATTATGAATCCACATCTGACCAACCTCACCGACGACATCACCCGGGCAACCACCGTGGCGCGCAGCGCGACCGTGCTGATTAACGGCGTTCAAACCCGGATCGATGCCGCGGTGGCCGCCGCCATTGCCAACGGGGCGACCGAGGAGCAACTGAAACCAGTTTCCGATCTCTCGGACGCTTTGGAGGCGGAAACCAACGCGCTGGCCGCAGCGGTGGAAGCGAACACGCCACCGCCGGCGCCCTAAGCGCGAATTGACTGGCGCCCGGCGGCTGATTGAACGGCGCTGAACAGGACCAGGACCACGCCGCGGCTCATCACTCGATTATGGGCAAGGCTTTGTTTGGGATTCTGGCGCCCGTGCTGGCCACGGGCGCCAGTTTCGTTTCCCAGCTCGAGGCCTGGCTGCGCGTCGCCAACCTGCTCGGCGCGCTCGTCGTCGTGGTGTTCACCGTCCGATCGCTCCGGAAGAAAAAGTGAGAGTGAACATCGCGTGAAAAGCTGGAAGACCAGTCTCTGCGGCATCCTGGGCGCGCTGTGCGCCGCGCTGGCGCTCATCCCGGAAATGCCCGCGCTGGGGGCCAAGATTTTTGCGCTGCTCGCGCCGGTGTTCCCGAACATCGGTTTGCTCTTCGCGCGGGATAACAACGTGACGAGCGAACAGGTGAACGCTGGCAAGCCGCCGGACTCGGGGTTAGGTGAGCGTTGAAAGGACGAAATATGCACTACAAAAACGGAAGACAAGCCAAGGCCGGCGACAAGGTTGTGAACCTCACGCAAGGCATCAGTGGGATTCTCCACAGTTGCAACGCGCAATCCACGAGCTGCAACGGACGTCTGGCGGCCATCAACCAGAATGATCCATACGTGACGATTGGCGAGTGCCTGCACCTCGATGACGTGGCCACGGCTTACATTGTCGACACGAGCGCGAAACAGTCCTGATGGCACTGCTGTTGCCGGGCCTGGCGGAGCCTTGATGACCTATCTCGAACAACGCTGGAAGTCCGGCCGGCAAACGGCGGGCGATGCGCGCACCGCGCGCGGCGTGCCGACCTCCATGGTCGGCCGCGGCTTGTACGAGACGCCCCAGAATACCGGCGAGAGCGATTTCTATCGCCCGCGTCCGGTCGGCAATTTCAACCTCGAGCAGATGCTCTCCGGCTGGGACCGGCGCGAGCTGGTCGAGTTCTCCCGGCAACTGTTCTGTCACCTCGGCAATTTCGGATATGCCGTCCTCCAGAAAAACACTTACGCGGTGGGCGACGCCTGGCTGCCGCAGTACCTCGGCCAGGACAAGGAGTGGGGCAACGCCGCCGAGACCTGGCTGCATGAGACCTGGCTGCCGAACTGCGATTGGCACGGCCAGTTTGATTTCGCCACCCTGCTCTACCTCTCCGGCGTGGCTTGGGACGTGGACGGCGATGACGCGGATCTCCTGGCGCTGGACGAAAGCGGGTTCCCGAAGATCCGCAAGTTCAGCACGGACCGCATTTGCGGCGGACTCTCCGGCGAGAAGATCAAGAGCGGCCGGTTCGATGGCGCGCTCCTGGATGACGGGGTGATCCACGATGACCAGGGCCGCGTGCTGGGCTACCGGATCATGACGCGCGGCTCGGCCTACCTGAACAGCAGCGATTATCTGGAGGTGGACGCGGCGAACCTGCACCTGGGCTTCGAGCCGGAATGGGGCTGCCAGCGGCGCGGCATCCCGCGGCCGGCGCGGGCCATCATGGACGGGCTGGACCTCGAGGACATCGACAAATTCATCAAGCGCGGCATCAAGCAGGAGACGTCCATCGGGCTGGTGCATAACAGCGAGGCGGGCCAGCCGGAGCCGGGCGCCGAGCTGGAAGGCATCCCCACGGACGAGGACGCCACCGTGGCCAAGGCCGGCGTGGCGGTGCGCAAACTTTACGGCGGGGAAATGTGGTACCTGCGCGCGGGCCTGGGCGAGAGCATCTCCGCGGTGAACAGCGGCCGTCCGCACGGGCAAACCCTCGCGCAGCTCGAACGGCTGGAGCGGCGCATGTTCAATTCGCTCGGCTGGTTTTACGAGCTGCTGGACCCTTCGAAGATCGGCGGGGCCAGTGTGCGGCTCATCCAGGACCAGGCGCGCACGTCCATCGCAAGCAAGCAGCGGGCGCTCAAGCGCCGCGCCAAGCGCGAGGTGCTCTTTGCGCTTTCGGTGGCGATGGAGCGCGGCTGGGTGCCGCGCAACCGCGCCGGGTTCGATTGGATGCAATGGGAATTCAACTACCCCGCGGTGCTCACGGTGGATCAGGGTTACGATGACCAGAGCGACGTGAACAAGATGATGCTCGGCATCATCCCCAAAAACCGGCTCTGCCAGAAAATGGGTTTGTGGAACGAGGACGTGGACGCCGCGCAGCTCGACGAGAAGAAACGACTTATCACGAACGCGCGCGAGCTGCAGGTGGCGGCCAATGCGGCGGCGAAGGACCCGGGGGACAAGATCACGCTGCGCGAGTGCATCGACCTGCTCTATCGCGACACGCAGCAGGGTCGCTATCCGTACAGCACGCCGGCGGCGCCCGAGGCGGCGGCGGGCGGCGAGGCCGCAGGGAAAGGGAGCGGGGGAGAAAAGGAGAAGGAGAGCGCGGGCGCCGGCGCCGGCGCGCCGATTCATTTGAACGTGGATGCGCGGGGGCCGCAGGCGGCGCTGCGCCGGTTCACCATCGCGCGCGATGCGCAGGGCCGCATGATTGGCGTGCAGGAAACGTGACCATGACCATCGCACAAATCCCGCCCGGAGCGCGGACTTTAGTCCGCCGGTCCTGCGGGATAAATCCCGCGCTCCGCTAAAATATGGCTCTACTGGTTCCCAACAACGGCGAAGGCGACGCGCTCCAGTACTTCGTGAACCGCGCGGCGCCGGAGAACCTGGTGCTCAAGCTCTACACGAACAACGTGACGCCGGCCGAGGGCGACACCGCGGCCAGCTACACCGAGGCGGCCGGGTTCGGTTACGCCGCGATCACCCTCACGGGGGCGAGCTGGGGCGCGCCGAGCGAAGGGGCGCCTTCGAGCATCGCCTTCGCGCAGCAGACGTTCACTTTCACGGGCGCGCTGGGCAACGTGTATGGCTATTTTCTGGTGCGCGCCTCGAGCGGGCGCATCGCGCTGGCGGAACGATTCTCGGACGGCCCGTACAACATCGTGAACAACGGCGACCAGATTAAGATTACCCCCACCATCACCTGCGATTGATTTTATGGGCGCCCAGGGCACCGCCATTCTCGACTTCGGCAGCACTCCGGCCGAAGAGGCCACCGTGGCCGTGACCGGCCAGGGCGCCATTGCCGGCGATTCCCTGTGCGAGGCCTGGTTCATGAAGGTGGACACGGCCGACAACACGGACGAGCAACACGAGGAAGCGGCGGCGCTCTGCCCCTTGATCTGCGAGAGCGTGATCCCGGGCACTGGCTTCACCATTCGCGCCATGCCCATCGCCGCCCTGGGCACCGGCCAATTTCAATGCTGTTGGTGCTGGAACTGAAGACACGAATTTCACGAAGCGATTATGAGCTGGCTGCACAAAATTCTCGGCAAAGACGGCGCCAGCCAACTGGCGGTCGATCCCAAACATTTCGCGGCGCGGATGAGCGGGCGGCCGATGGAAGTGGGCACGCGTGGCGCGTACAGCCTCGGCGTGGTGTCCGGCGTGATGGCGGCCGGGTTGGGCGCGAACTCGGAGATTTTTCAGATGCGCTGGTCCAGCGCCACGCTGCTGATGCTGCTGCGGTCCATCCGCATCAGCGCGGCCCCTGGCACCACGGCGTTTACGGCCGGACCCATCGAATTCAACCTTACCCTGGCGCGCAGTTGGAGCGTGGACGGCGGCGGCGGCACGGCGGTGGTGTTCAGCACGGCCAACACCAACAAGAAGCGCACCGATTTTCCGGTCAGCGCGTTTTCGGACACGGGGGTGCGCCACAGTGCGACGGCGGCTCTGACCGCCGGGACGAAAACCCTGGATACCAACCGGGCGGCCTCGATTTCCAGTTATGTCTCCAGCGTCGCGACCACGGCGGCCAGTTCGCCGTTTGTGCCGCCGGGCACGATCCTGTGGACGCGCGACACGGCGGAGGAGTACCCGATTCTCTTCGAGCAGAACGAGGGGCTGGTGGTCCGGGCCACGGTGCCGGCCACGGGCACCTGGCAATTTTCCATTCATGCGGAGTGGGCGGAACTTGATCCGGCCGCGATTGATGGATGGAGTTAGAAAGGCAAACTTATGGCGGTAAAAGCTGTTTTTGCGATTGAACAATTCGAGCCCCAAAGCGACGGCTCCTACTACACACGCCTCATGATCTTCTCCGGCGCCAACAACTCCGAGAACGTCCAGAACGATCAGGCCTTCGCTCCCACCGCGCTCGCCAGCACCGTCAATGCCGCACTGCATGGCTTCGTGGAGGAGTACATCCAGAGCGAGTGGGAAGTGGATTTCAACCCCCTGCTCGACTCCGTAAAAATGCTCAACCCGGTCAGCCTGGTGTGAGCCTGCTGCTGACCCAACTGGCCGGCGGGCCGGTCACTTACACTTACACCGGCACAGGCGGGCTGGTCCTGGGCGGCACGGCCGCGGTCAGCAAGAGCAAGGATTTCCTGCCCACCGGAGGGCTGGTCCTGGGCGGGGCGGCGGCGCTGGCGAAGACCAAAACGATCACCGCCTCGGGCGGGCTGGTGTTCAACAGCGGGGCGGCCACCGAGTACGTTTCCGCGATTCCGCCGGCGCCGCCGGAGCCGACGACCTCCGGGGCCGAGGAATACGCGCCGCGTCGGATGCACGTCTTCCGGCCGCGGGGCGGGCTCGCTTTCGGAGGAGCGGGGATCTGCGGGATGCGGAGGACGTTCGTTGCCGCGGTTCAACGGCCAACGTTCAACGTTCAACGTTCAACGTTCAGTGGGACGGCGGCGGTGTGCCGAAGCTACTGCGCGCCCATCTCCGGGAAGTCCGCGTTCCGCGTTCCGCGTTCCGCGTTCCGAACGGAGTTCTCGCCTGACTGCGGGGAGGAGCTGGCCGTGGTGCTGGCCTTGTTGCAATGAAACCCATGTTCTGGTTTTTGGACGCGATGGCGCAGGCGGACGTCGAGGCGCGGCTGGTCCGCGCGGAGGCGGCGGCGTCCCGCGAAGAGAGCGGAGGCACGGTGCTGGCCCGGCGCCCCACGCGCGACGCCTACGGCGCGGAGATCGAACAGATGCGCATGGCGGGCAGCGTGGCCATCGTGCCGGTCAAGGGGCCGTTGTTGAAAGGGGCGCATCCGATTTACAAGCAGTACGGTTTTGCGGATTACGATGACGTGAAGGAGGACATGCGCGCGGCGCGCGAGCAGGGCGCGCAGGCCGTGGTGCTGAACATTGCCTCCCCGGGCGGCATGGCGGTGGGCGCCGGCCAACTGGGCGCGTTCGTGGCGGAGTTCGCCCGGCACACTCCCGTTTACAGTTTCACCGATGAGATGCAGTGCAGCGCGGCGGAGTATTTGTCCGGCGCCTGCACGCTGCGCCTGGCCTCGGCGGATGCCATCGTGGGCAGCATCGGCACGGTGATGGTCACCGTGTCGTTCCAGGGAATGCTGGACGAGGCGGGCATCAAGGCGGAGGTGTTCGCCAGCGGCCCGTTCAAGGCGGCCGGCAATCGGCTCAAGGATAACACGCCGGAGCAAAGCCAGTATCTCCAGGAGTTCGTGGATAACCTGGCCGGCGAGTTCAAGGGGCACATGCTCAATTATCGCGCGGCCTTCGGACTGAATGAGAGTGCGATGCAAGGGCAGGTCTTTACCGGCCGGCAGGGCGTGAGCAACGGGCTGCTCTCGCGCAACGCGCGCAGCCTCGATGAAGCCGTGGAGCTGGCGATGCGGTTGGAGTTTCCCCTGGGACGCTGAGCGGAACTTGACTGAGCGCGTCCGACTCGTGCGCGCCGAGTTGCCTGAGATTTCTTCCGAGAGTTCCCTGCCAAGTTCCATTCCCATCGCCGCGCTGCCGCGCCTGACCGAGCCGGGCCTCTTCCTTCGTTTCCCCAGCGGACGGGAGTTGCCGCTGGAGGTCACCCGCGATGGACGATTGGTGCGCGTTCCGCCCGCTGCGACGCGGGCGGGGACATCGCAGCGCGATTGTCCCTACCAGTCTTGACTCCCTTCAAGGCCGCGAATGAATTTGCAAGAAGCTGTCGAGGCCATCCCCGGGCGGGTCACTGAATCCATCAAATCTCTGTTCGCCTCGGGCGACGAACGGGTGGCCACGGCCACCAAGGCATCGACCGATGCCAACGCCGCCCGCGCCAGCGCGGAAAAGGAGCGGGACGATTTCAAGGCCAGGGCCGCGCAGGCCGAGGCGGACCTGGCCACGGCGCGGCAGAGCATCGCCACGCAGGGCGCGGAGTTGAAGGCCGCCCAGGAGAAGCTCACCAAACTCGAGGCCAGCCAGAAGACCGTCGAGCAGCTCGCCGCCGAGAAGAGCCAGCAGCAGTGCGCGGCCCAGGGCGTGCCGCCCGGCACGCTGGAGAAGGCGAAGTCCGGCGCGGACGCCGGCAGCTCGAAGGGGCAGCAGATCACCCGCGCGCAGTTCGAGGCGCTTTCGCACAAGGACAAGGCCGCGTTCTGCAAAGGCGGCGGCGAGATCAAGGACTGACGGGATTTCCGATTTCCGATTTCCGATTTCCGATTTTTCAAAACCCACCACACCGCGCTGACGTTCCTATGAAGTTCCCCCTGTTCCGCCTCGCCGCCATCACCGCGCTGTTCGCGCTGTGCGCGCAAATCTTTATGGCCACCGGCATGTACGCCGCCTGGCTGGTGTTGTTCGTCGGCTCGGCGGTGCTGGCTAACCCGCGGTTTTCCCCGGGCCTGTGCGCCAACACGCTGACGAGCCTCATCCCCGACATTTACGCCGCGTTGGACGTCGTCTCGCGCGAGCTGGTGGGCCTCATCCAGGCGTGTGCGCGCGATAGCCGCGCGGACCGCGTGGCCGCCAACCAGACGTTGCGCATCCCGATTTCGCCGGCCAATGCGGCGGGCGGCAATATCACGCCGGCCATGACGCTGCCGGCCGCAGCCGACCAGACGATCCTCAACAACACGCTGACGATCTCGAAGCAACGGTTTTTTCCGTTCTCCTGGACGGGTGAGGAGCAGAAGTCCGTGGATTACGGCCCGGGCTTCCTCACGCTCAAGCAGTATCAGATCGCGCAGGCCATCCGCGCGGCGGTGAACGAGGTGGAGGTGGACGTGGCCACGGCGGCTTACCAGGGCGCCAGCCGCGCCTTCGGCACCGCGGGCACCACTCCGTTCGCCACGAGCATCGTCGACCTGGCGCAGATCAAAAAGATTCTGGACGACAATGGCACGCCCATGTCGGACCGCTCGCTGGTGATGAACACCACGGCGGGGGTGAATTTCCGCAGCCTGGCCAACCTCTACAAGGTGAACGAGGCGGCGGATGCCTCGCTGCTGCGCAAGGGCACACTGGGCAGCATTTACGATTTCGGCGTGCGCGAGAGCGCGCAGATCCCGACGGTGACCAAGGGCACGGGCGCGGGTTACCTGGTGAACAACGGGGCGGGCTACCCGATCGGCGCGACCGCCATCACGGTGGACACCGGCGCCGGCACGATTCTCAAGGGCGACGTGATCACGTTCGCCGGCGATACGAACAAGTACGTGGTGGGCGCGGCGCTGTCCGGCGCCGTCGTCACGCTGGCTCTGCCCGGTTTGCGCCAGGCGGTGGCGGACAATGCGGCCATCACGGTGGGCAACAATTTCGCGGGCAACGTGGCGTTCAGCCGCAACGCGGTGTTGCTGGCCACCCGGCTGCCGGCGATCCCGGAGGAAGGCGACCAGGCGAGCGACCGCATGGTGGTGACGGACCCGAATTCCGGGTTGTCCTTTGAGTTCGCGGTCTACCCTGGCTTCCGGATGAATGTTTACCACGTCTCGCTGGCGTGGGGCGTGAGCGCGATCAAGCCGGAACATATCGCCATTCTGCTGGGCTAAGCGTAAAGAAAGACTCTCACCTAAAAACCTCTCGAAGGGCCGGCCGGCATAAGTGACTGGCTGGCCCTTTCCTCTTTTGTGCTTCGTGATCAAATCCAGCGGGACTTGCAGCGCATCGAGCGCGAGCTGCGCGGTCCGGATGATGCCGCGCAATGGATCGTGTACGGCTCGCTCACGCTGCCGTGCTCGCCGACGTCCCTCGAGGACACCATCGCGCTGGATGCCGAGGGCAACGAGACCCAGATCACGCAGGCGGTCCTGGTGCGCATGGAGCTTTTCAACCTGCCCGGGATGCAGCCGGTGGAGGGCGAGGATGCGGATGATTTGTTCGCCAGCGTCGAGGGGCTGCCCAACGTGGGCGATGAGGTGCGGTTCCGGTGGAGTTCCTATCGCGTGGTGAAGCGGCGGTTCGACGCCATGCTGGCCAGCGTGCGGCTTGACCTGGCGGACGTGGGCAGCAACGAATGAAAACGATTTTCTCACCTGCCCGCATTGCCGGCCTGCTGGCCTGCCTGCTCACCTTCCCGGCCGCCGCGCAATACATCCACACCCTCGAGTACACGGACCCCGGGCGGCGCATCATCGACAAGGTGAATTCCAACACGGTGGCCTCGGTGTCGGCCGGGAGCACGTTGTTCGTGGATGCGGCGTTGGGGAGTGATTCGACCGGGCGGCGCGGCCGGCCGGACCGCCCGTTTGCCACGCCGTGGGTGGCACGCACGAATGCCCAGGATGGGGATCTGATCGTGGTGCGCCCGGGGCTCTACCAAACCGGCACGACCAACTTGTTCAAGGCCGGCCGGCTGACGTGGGATTTTCAAGGGGCCACGTTGCGGTTCGTGGACATCCCTACCAACAGCAGCGGTTGCGGCATGTTCGACGATCGGTTTACCGGCGCAGTGGCCTGCAGCAACGACGTCATTGGGTCGCTCACTCTCCAGTATAATTCCGGCACCAACGTCTTTCTCAACACCAACGACTGCACCCTCGGCTACAACACCAATGCCCTGGGCGCCATTGTGCTGAGTAACATTCCGGCGCCGTCGCTGATCCGTTGGGTGGCCGAGACCAAAATTGAAACGGTCGGCGCCGCGCCCGTGCCGTTTTCGCTCTACCTCCACAATTGCCAGACGGGAACCGTCTTCCGGACCCTCTCGGACAGCCAGCTCCTCTGGCCTTCCAACCAGGTCGTGATCACGACCAACTGTCCCGCGTCACCGGGCGATCCCTGGACGGTGGACATCGGGAAAAACTTCATCTGGTGGGGGCCCAGCGCCACGGCGGAGGTTTACGTGGATTACACCATCCACAATCAGCTTTACGCGGTGGACGGCTACGGCGAGACCTCCAGTGATTCCGGAGAACTCCGTTACCGCGCCAACTTGAGCGACGGGAAAATCTACCTGGTGGGCCGGTCAAAAAGTTGGAAATTCTGGGGCGAGGCGCTGGAATGGAAAAACACCGCTCCCAACTCGCCCACGCTCTTTGAATTCCACAGCGCCGGCAGCCATTACCTGGGCGGCCAGAAGGCTTCGACGCGCGGCGGCACCATCTTCGACTTCACCAACCCGCAAAACAGCGGCGATACGAATTTGGTCACTTGGGTGGATTTTGATAAGGTGAGCGGTTCCAACGGCTGGGCGCGTGTGACCCACGGGCACCTGCGCGGCCGGGTCGGCCATTTCGAGCAAAACGGCCCGGCCAATGGCACTCCCGGAATCTTCGTCACGAACATCTCGGCACTGGTCTCCTTGAGCGGCGAGGACATGTACGCCGAGGGCACGTCGGTGAGCCACGGCGGAGGGCGCACCAAGCTGATCAACTACGAGATTTATTCCACCAATCGCGATCCCGTGCTCGTCACCGGCAGCGGCCTGCGCCTCCACAACAACGTCCTGGTGCCCGGACTGCTCGCCACCAACTCCATTCGTGCGGCCACCGCCCAGACCGTGGGCGTTTACGGGATGCTGCTCCAGAAATCCAACGCCCACGCCAATATCACTTTTTCGAGCGGCCTGACCAACGTGATCACCGACTTCGACACGGACTGATTATGGGCGCTCCCACCTGCTGGCTTTCCGGCCTGCTGGCCTGCTTCCTGACGGGATGCGCTGGGCCAGGCAGGCCAGCAGGCCGGCAGGCCAGCAGGCCGGAGCGGGGGCTCGCGGTGCCGGTCCCGGGCGGCGGGCACCAGCTCATGACCGCGCGGGCGGTCGAACCCATGTTCAAGGCCGCGGCGATCATCGGCACCCGATCGTTCACCTGGCGCTTTGATGTGCCGCAGGGGACGACGGTTTCCAACTTCTGGTGGGACTTGCAACGGAGCACCAACCTCCGCACGTGGGTGACCATCCAAACGAACATCATCGCGCCGATCGATGTGCTCATCACGAACGAGATGGAGTTTTTTCGGCTGCGGGGACGGCTGTGATGAAAGGCGCGAGGCACGAGGCGCGAGGCGCGATGGAACCGGCGGAGTTCCGGGTGCGGGCGCTGTTGCGGTTTCCGTTCTCGCCGTGGATCCGCGAGGCGACCATCGCGGCGTTGCGCGCGGATCCGGTGACGGCGCCGTTCGTGCCGGCGGAGGTGGGGCCGGGGCAATCCCCCAATCTCTTCCCTGACTCCTGACCGCGGGGCGTGACGCGGGACCAACGCGCGCGAAGTATCTCGCCCGCCATTCCCCCGCGCACCAAAATGACCATGACGTTACAGGAGCAGAGTCCCAAAATACTTCGCGGCATCGAGCTGACCCGGCAGATCAAGTTGCTGACCGAGGAGCTGGATGCGTTGAAGGCGGAGTTTCGCAGCGAGGCGGAGCAGGAAATCCGGCGCGCCGGCACGGGCGAGCTGCCGGGCCAAAGCTGGACGTTCAACACGGAGCCGCGCGAGTTCAAGGCGCTGGTGTCCTTCCCGAAGATCGGGCTGCTGCGCGAGTTATTCTTCATCAATAAAATTCCGCACCGTTACGCGGAGGACCCCAAGACCGGGGACAAGGTGCCGACGCCCATCGATTGCGACGTGCGCGAGGTGTGCGGGGAGCATTTCACGAAGTTGTGGACGCCGTTTTACCGGCCGGCCAAGGCCTTCCCGGAGCTGGTGCAGGCGATGATCGAGCCGAAGGCCCGCGCGCAGCGGCTGCTGCGGATGCTCGAGGAGCCGCCGCGGGCGGGGAGCGTGAAATTCGATGTGGTGAAGTGAGGGTGTGACGAGAATCGAGCCCCAATGGTGTGAGGGGTCCGCCCTCACCTGTATCCTCTCCCCCAGGAGAGGACGCTGGCGCTGTGGGTCCACCTTCTCATGAAGCCGACGATTTCTTTGGACCAGGCGGGGCTCAACCGGGCGCTGGGGCGTTTCGTCGCGGAGACGGGCCGCTCGATGGCGGCGGCCGTGAAGGAGCAGGCCAAGGCGTTCGTGCGGGATCTCATCGGGGGCACGCCGCCTTTTGGTAAGCATCCATTCACCAGGTCCACCAACGCGAACACCACGGGGGAGAGTTACAACGAGCAGCGGCGCATCGGCGAACGGGCGGTGCGTCGCGACGTGCGCCGGGTGTTCAAGGACGTGGCGGTGCTGGCGCGGTGGATGGCGCGCAAGTTCAAGGACCCCGAGCTGGGCGCGCGGGTGCTGCGTTACGCGAAGCTCTCGGACACGCAGGCCATCCAAACGATTCTCAATGCCATGAACCTGCGCGGGTCGGTGCAGGTGATGGCAACGCGCAAGGACCATGCCTCGCGGCGGAATCGACGGGGCCGGGTGAGCCCGCGCGGGCTGCGGTTCTTCATTACCGACGGCAAAAGTGTGGACGATTACGAAAAGGAGCAGGTGAGCCACGTGGGCAAGGCCAAGGGGGGCTGGGCCTCGGCCGCGGCGGCGCTCGGGGTGCCCGTGCCGGCGTGGATCCGGCGTAACGCGGGGCCGGGCATCGCGGATGTGAGCCAGCTCGCGAATTTGAAGAAGCCGAGTGTGACGATCGGCAACCTGGTCGCGCACGCGCAGAGCATGCCGCGGGAGGTCATCGAGGCGGTGGTGGAGAACCGGATCCGGGCGATGCGGATCCGCGCGGAGGCGATTGTGAAGGCGGAGTACGAGAAGGAGCGGAGGCGAGGCCGGTGATGGGTAGGGACGCCTTCCACGGCGTCCGTGATCTTTCCCCGATCTAAAATGGGACGCGGTGGAACGCGGTCCCTACCTGGGTGGCGACTGACTTCGGGCGCCAGCCTGTGGCGACGTTTTACAATGATTTGATCGAGAAGGGAGAGGCGGCCATTAAGGCGGTGTTGGAGGGGGCGGATACGGGCATCGATGCGGCTCAGATTCTCACTTCGTTTTCCACGCAGCGGGAGACCAAGGGGCGCGCGAGCATCATCATCAATGGCCTGGGCGGCCAGGAGGATGGCCACAATTCGGGGAACGAACGGCTTTCGTGGGTGGTGTCGGTGGAGAGTAACGCGGACGATGTGAAGGACGAGGAGACGACGGAGGAGAATGGCGCGGCGCGGGCCAGGCACCGGGATTATTGCGCAAAGGTGTTCGATGCGCTGAAGGCCCCGGGGTTGCACACGGCGTTATCGGCCGCGGTGGAGGAGTTCACGGTGTTCGATAGCATCCAGCGCAGCCGCGGGCCGAGCCGGCTGGTGAAGCGGAAGTTTCAAAGTGAGTTCCGGCTGGAGTTCAGTTGCGCGCCCAGCGCGATTGCGGCGAGCTGACCGCAATGGGAAAGAGCGGACCGGTCCACCAACCATTGACTTGTTGGGCGAGCGCGCATGGCTGAGCAATACGGAACGGCGCATATTCACGGAATGTCCGGGGCGTCCATCGGCAGCATCGCCGCGGTGTCGCCCAACCTGCAGGGGGGCTCGCTGGCGGTCATCGGCGGGGATGACGAGATCAAAAACCAGGCCGGAGAGGTGACGGGCTTGATTGGCTCGAATCATGTGCTGGAGGCCACGTTTGAATTCATTCCGGAGGGGACCACGATCTCCAATGCGCGGGTGGCCGCGACGTTACCGAAGGTGAATGCGCCGGTGCTGATTACCGGGATGCCGATCGTGGCGTGCGCCGGGTTCACGGATGCTTACAACACGAACGGCGGGAATACGCAGCCGTGGTTTTTCAAGAGCGGGCGGATCAATCACCTGGCGGATGGCAAGTGGACGGGGACATTTACGTTGCGCCGCTATTTGCTGGTGACGTCGGGCACGCCGCTCGCGTGATTTTTAATTTTTATGGCGAATGAAATCTCGGCGGCGGTGAGCCTGGGCGTCTCGAAGAACGGGGCGACGATCTCCAATAGCTACAACGGCAACGGCGATCTGTCGGGCACCGAAATGCTTTCGAGCGTGCAGCAGTTCTCGACCGCCAACAGCCAGGCCGTGTCGATCGGCGGGTGCGACCAGGTGAATGCGCTGATGATTAAGAATCTCGATTCCAGCATTGCCATCACGGTGAGCCTGGACACGACGCACACGCAGGTCATTTCGGTGATCCCGGCCGGCCGGGCGGTGTTGCTGTGGGGCATTGCCACGACGTTTTATTGCAAGAGCGCCTCGGGCACGGTGGATGTGATGGTGACGGTGTGTGAGACGTGAGCCGCCGCAAATTGGGAAAGCGCCTGGCCGCAATGGTGTGAGCGGACCGCCCTCATCCGGCCTGCGGCCACCTTCTCCCCCAGGAGAAGGGGAACGAAAATGAATGACGCCGTTTTTCCAGCGCGCCGCGGCTTACGGGCCCGGTTGTTGCGTCGCCGATCAACCGGTCATCCTCGGGTGGCGGCTCCGTCCGCTCTCCAACGGTCATTCCCTGTTGCTCCACGCTTGCGCCTCCCCTTTCTCGTGCCCGGACTCCCCGCTTGAGTTGCGGGATTTCTTCACGTCGATCTTCATCTGCGCCCATCCCTGGCGGCAAAGCGAGCGGCTGCTGCGCTCGCGCTGGCTCCCGTTCTATTTTCGCGTGTGGCATTTCCTGCAACGGCGCACGGCGCTCAACCCGGAGCTGCGCAAGTTTCAAGCCTGGTGGACGGAGCAGAATGAGACGCCGGCGTTCAAGCTGCCGGAGCGCAGCGGCGATGCGCGGCCGAGCAGCGCGCCGCGCACGTTCATTCGCCTGGCGTTTTTGATGGGGGAGTTGCACCTGCCGGAGGCCGAGGCCCTCGATATGCCCGTGGTGCGGGCCAATGCGTTGTACGCAACGTGGCTGGATTGGACGGGCAAGGCGGAGTTGCTGACGCATTCGCCGCATTTGAATTCGGCGTTCTGGCGATTCGCGATGGAGAAGGACCGCGAGAAGTTCAATGAGGACGGCACGCGCAAGGGAGAGCAGGCCAGCAGGCCAGCGGGCCAGCAGGTGGGAGGAGGAACGGCCTGATGCTCGGCGGTCTCTTCAATCTGATTTTCCGCCTGGGGACGGATAACACCGACTTCAACCGGGGGCTGGGCGAGGCGACGGCGCGGGCGAATACGGCGGCCAGAGGGATGACGGCCGGGTTTACGAGAGCCTTTGCCAGCTTGTTCGCGGCGGGCGCGCTGACGAAACAGATCATCGACCTGGGCGGCGAGGTGAAGGATTTGAGTGACCGGCTGGGGGTGAGTGTGGAGGAGGTGCAGGAGTTCAGTCTGGCGGCGCGGTTGGGCGGGCAGGACGCGGGCACGTTCGCCCGGGCCATCGAACGCATCCGGCTAGCCATGGTGGAGGGGGCGTCCGGCAAGAATCCATTGGCACAGTTCGGGATCACGCTCCAGGAGCTGCAAAGCGGGGACGCGGTGGGCATCTTGCGAAAACTTTCCGAGGCGCTCAAGGACACGGCGATGAGTGCGGACCAGTTCAAGTCTCTGGTGGATGTGATGGGTGCGCGCGGGGCGGGCGGCGTGATTAACATGCTCAAGGAGCTGCAAAATGCCAAGGGCAGCTTTCTCACGAAGGAGGAGGTCGATCTGCTGGACCGCGGCGGCGATGCGCTCACGAAGTTCTGGACGAACCTCAAGTTGATGGGGGCCAAGTTCATTTTTCTGGATGAGAAGGCAAAGGTCCAATTGGGCCTAAGGAAGCAGGCGCCGGCAGCGGGTGCGCTGCCGGCCGTGGAGGGCATCGAGGCGCAGATGGCGCTGGAGAAGAAGACCACGGAGGACCTGGCCAAGCTCCGCCAGGAGACCGATGAGCTGAATGAAAAGAATCGCAGGGCGCAGCTCACGGACGAGGAGCGGCTCAATGAGTTGCTGATGGAGCGCACGGAGTTGATCCGGCGGCTCCAGTTCGCGCTGGATGAGAAAGGGGCGGCCGAAATCCAGTTTCAACTGGCGCAGAACGCCGCCGGGTTGCTCGTCGCGCAGAAGGCGCTGGCGCCGGGCGCGTTTTCGTTGCCGTCGTCCCGCGGGCTGCCGCGCAACACGGATGCGTTGTTGAGCGTGGGGAATTTCCTGGGGAGCGCGCCGGATTCGGAGTTGAGCCGGCGCATGGAGCAGCAAACGCGGGAGCTGAAGGCGATCCGGGCCGCCATCGAAAAGCAGGGCATCAAACTCATTTTTGACTGACTGGCAATGGAACCGCATATGAGAATTGTCGATCTAATCCTGTTCTGGTTTCTCGCCCTCCCATCCTACTGGCCACTCGCGATCGTGCTCATGCTTATACTCTCCGCCTTCGCCCTGGGCTGCCTCGCCGGCCGGCGCCTTTGATATGTCTGAGAATTATGGAGCGCGCGGTGCGAAGCGGATCTCCCGGTCGGGCTGGGATGCGCAGCAGGGGGATTTCATCGAGACGGTTTACGAGGGCACGCGCGAGTACGTCAATTCGTTGTTCGCGCCGGCGCGGCTTTCGTATGGGGTGCTTGCGGTGGAGACGGAGAATGAGGGGCCGCTTTACCGGTTGCGGGTGCGCTCGAGCGTAACGCCGACGTCCGAGACGGACCAAAACAGCCCGGAGAACACGGTGCGCATCCAGGTGAACCGGGTGCAGAAGAGCATTTTCGAGCCGCCTGGGCCGGCGGGCATCACGGCGGGGCAGTTGCGGGTGATTAAGAAGGCGCTGGCGGAGGATTTGGAGAATGCCACGCCGGCGTCGTTCCTGGCGGCCAACATCCTGCCGGGGTCGGACGCTTACACGCTTTACCAGCTCGCGCTGTCGGGCGTGGATTACCGGGTGGTCTATCAGCCGGTGTTGTATCGCACGCGGACGGCTCCAGCCGGGTTCAAGTGGGCGGATCGGTCGAACGGGGTGGGCTACAACCTGAGCCTGGAGGATATGATGGCGGATGCGGTGTTGGGGAACATTTTGAATTTCCCGCTGCCGACGAATGACGCGTTGGTGAATTGGGTGGATGAGAGCGGCACCGCGGTGCAGTTCGCCTATGGCTGGGTGAAACACGCGCCCTATTACGACACGGCGGCGGGCAATCGCACGGTGGAGTATCTCGAGTACGAATACGGGCTGTGGCCGGTGTTGATGTATCCGCTGTTCTAAAATGTTGCCGTTGCCAAAACCATTGACGGGCCAGAGCGGGCTGGAACGCTGGCTGATGCAGTTGCGGGAGTGCGTGAAGCAGGCCACGCCGCGGGACAGCGAGTCGGTGAAGGTGACGCACACGAACCAGGGCGCGCACCTGCGGCTGACGTTGCCGCCGCCCGCGAGCTCGCCGGGCACGCCGGGTTTATTGAAACAGTTCCGGGTGAAGTCGGTGCAGAACGATCACCTGGTGTGCCGGGAGTTCGATGGCACGACGGAGGGCGCGAGTGATGTGTTGGTGGCGAAGCCGTTCAATTTGCGGCGCACCGGCTGGCATCAGGCGTCAGTTGTCTACACGCTGGAACCGTACCCGGGAAGTCCGGGGACGTTGACGGTGGTTTATCAGTATCTGTCGCCAGTCTATCGCACGGCAACCTTTTCGGCGCAGGGCGGCGGTACGGTGGTTGAGCATCAAACAATCCGGCCAATCTATGTTCCGAATCGATCAGTCATTTTCGCCGGGCAGTCAGAGAATGGAACGGGTGTCTCGGGTGTCTCGATGGATTGGATAGACGCCAATTTTGACGCGCGGGCATGGGCTGAAGTATGAGCTTCACGGAATTCTCTCAAAGTGATGGCAATGAATTCGTAGGCAGCGAGGGGCTTGAACGGGGCAATCGGCAAGGTGGCATTTACATGACCACGATTGTCTGCTCTGGTTTTACTCCCAACGATGATATGAATGTGGCGGTGGAAATCCTCAACAGTATGAGGTCTTTTCTCCGGTGGCTGCCTTTACCACTCAAGCAGGGGCAATTGCTCTACACTTACGATCAGCAGACGAACACCGTGCAACGCTATCGGGAGCCAAGAGTTGCGCCAAACGGTTTCTTTCCAGGGCAAGTCAGTCTTGTCCCGCCGGCAGTTTTCGGACTGACGTTTCAAGTGGGTTGCGCACCGAATGAGTGTGTTTACGCTGGCAGAATAAGCGCCGGGCCGGTCTTCAGCGCACTGGTCTTATGTCGCAAGAAAATCAAATGGAGGATGACTCAGAAACAGCCGAATTTGATGCCACTGCGCCCACAACTCCGGCCTGTCTGTGTGTTCGATGCCTACAACATTCGCGATTTTAATTTGGCGAATTTTACGTCCAGATCGGCTGGCCCATTTTGCTACGAACCTGGCGAGGGAGGAGTGATTAACGAGCCGCCCAATGCAGTCACTGGCCGAATGCTGCCCAGGTCGGAGATCGATTTTATGCCTCCACCAGCCGTGGTCTATGCCGATCCAGGTCTGTTCGTTGACCGCACCGAGTTCGTGTTAAGGCGTATCATGGCCACCAAACCGGTGTTCCCTGGGGAGTTCGATGCTACTGCACAGGGCGTGGCCCCGTGCTGCGATCTGTAAACCCGGGGGCCTTGACTGGGACATCGGTCGGGCATGGCGCTGCTGACGTTGTTTTATGAGGCCACGTCCAAGTCGCTGGCCGCGGCGCGCAATCTCCCGCTCGGGTACCAGCTCCCGGCGTTGCGGCAGGAGGATATCGTGTCGCTCGAGCTTTCGATCCTCAAAAGCATCAGCGAATTTTCCCAGACCCCGAATGAGCTGGTGAATCTCACCGGTTATTCGGCGCGCGTGTCCCTCGGGACGGCGGCCAGCGTGCTGGCTTCGCAGAACACGTTCACCATCGATGCAACGGCGACGAAGCTGACCGGCCTGCTGAACTTGAACACGGCCGGCGTCAATGCGCTGACGGATCGGCAGTCGGGGATTTATTTGGAGCTGCTGTTCACGGAGCCCGGCGGAGGCATCTCGGGGCAGCGGTTCCCGGTGTTCATCGAGAAGGCGGTGTTTATGTCGGGCACGGTGGTGGCGCCGCCGAGCGATGTGGCGCTGGGCCGGCTGGAGGCGCAGCGCACTTACGTGGCCAAGGAGGGCGCGGCCGGAGAGGCGCAGATTTTTACGAGCGCCGATGGCCTGAAGAAGATCATCAAGTACGCGCATAACGACGGTTCGATGCGGGAGGAGCCGATTTCATGAACCCCACGCCGGAACAATGCCAGGCGCTCATTGAGGCGCTGGCTCCATTTGAATCGCCGTATGTGCTGACGCCGGACGAAGAGGTCTGTCTGAATATCCTCCGCGAGGCGGCCCAGAAGATCGCCGCGGGCGAGGACCTGGTGCCGCCGGTCGAGGGGCAGACGCACAAGTTGCGGCTGTGGCGGCGGGTGAGTGTGGCGTTCATCCATCCCGAGGCGCCTCGGGCGCGCCAGGTCACGGCGCCGGATGGCCGGAGCCCGGCAGCCCAGGGATTGACCTTGGAGCCCCGCAAATGAAGACGTTTTTCCTGTTGTTCCTGGCTGCGTCGCTGCCGGCAGCCGGCGCGGAATTGATCACGGCGACCATCACGATCACCAACACGCCGTCCGGGCTGACCTCGAATCTCACGGTGAACGGGACGGCCACGCGCTATTGGACGAATGACATCACCAGCTCGCCGGGCACGCTCATCCAGCAGACGAACAACCCTTCCAACTCGGCCACGCAGCTCATCAATCATCTGACGGCTTACCCGGCGGTGTCGGGGCATTATCTTTACCAGACGACGCCGACCAACGTGTTGATCCGCGGGCGGGTCGGAGAGGTGATGGCGGTGACCATCGCGGGCGGGTGGGCGTTCGTGACGTACAGCACGCAGCAGGTGTCCACGCCCACGTTCGTGGTGCGGATGCCGTTGACGGTGGAGGCGAACACGAACCAGACGAATATCGCGAGCAGCCTGGTGCGCGGGATGTCGGATTCGAGCACGAACAGCTTCTCGACGAATGCCGTCGCCACTACCCATTTCCTGACGAAGGGAGCGAGCGCGTTGCAGACGGTGACTGCGCCGGTCTCTCTTCAGCAGCTCACGAATTCGACGAACAAGGGCACGATCACGGGCGGCACTTATACCAACGCGGCCCTGGACAATCCGACCTCGACGAATCTTGTCAATCGAGGCAACGCCATCCGGAGCGAGGGGAGCGGCGGGAACAGCCTGCAAGTCGGCAGCAACGCCGTTGCACTCGGGTCCAGAAGCGTCGCCATGGGCAACTCCTCGATTGCCACGAACGCGGACACCATTGCCATTGGCACCTCGGCCCGCGCCACCAACGACAACAGCACCGCCGTGGGAAATTCCTCCCAAGCCGTCGGCAACAACTCATCGGCCTACGGTTACAATTCTGTTGCCACCGGAGCAGACACCGCCGCGTTGGGCAATGGCGCCAGCGCCCTGGGCGCCAGCGTCACGGCCGTGGGCAGCGGCGCCTCCGGCAACAGCTATCAGGCAACCGCGCTCGGCAACACTGCCGAAGCCAACGCCATCGGAGCCATCGCACTTGGTGCCGGCGCCATCGCTGGCCACAGCAACTCTGTGGCGCTCGGAACCTCTTCCGCCACCACCACCACCAACCAAGTCCGCCTCGGCAGCTCCACCACGCTCTCCGTTCCATTCGCCGCGGAACTCGCGAACGCCCGCAACCTCAACGCCGTCGGCACCAATCTTTTTCACGGCGTCGTCGCCTACGACACGGAGCTGACCGTCTCGTCCGTCGCGGCCGGCCACAACGTCATCGACTCCTCGACGAACACTGTCCTTTACCTCACCGGTTCTCCTGGCGCGGCGTGGACCTTGGGCGGCTTCACCGGGGCCAAGAACGACGGACGCATCCTCAAGGTGTTCAATCAAACCGGATTCGACGTGACGATCTTCAACGAGAGCGGCACGGCCCCGACCGCTTCAGATCGCATCCTGACCTACGCCGGCGCTGGCGGTGTGACGAACGTCCTCGTCACCGGCAATGGCTACATGGAGTTCAGCTACTCCACCGCCGTCAATCGCTGGCTGCTTGTCGCGCCCTCCGTGGACGTCACCGCCGTGGCCACCAACTCCGTCGCCAACGTGGACGGCTCCGCGACGAACCTCAACACCTACGCCAGCGCGGGCAATAAAGTGCCCCTCACCGTCAACGGCTTCATCGGCGCTGGCACGAACCATTTCCAGGTCCTCAACTCCAACGGCGTCCCGGTCCTGAGCGTGCGCAGCAACGGAACCACCGTCCACAGCAACATCACGATCACTCCATTCGGCCCCGAGATCGGCGTGCCTCATCGGCTCGTCACCTTCACCAACGAAGTGACAGTGACCAACACCACCAGCGAGACCTCTCTCATTTCCGGCGTCGGCTGGGGCACTTACACCATCCCGGCCAACTACCTCTCGCCAGCCATGACGGTGCAGTTCAAATTCTGGGGCAAGCTCAACACCGATGGTGCCGTGCCCAACCACGTCCTCTCCCTCAAACTCGGAAGCACCGTCATCGCCACAAACCTCGGCACATTCACCGTCAACCTAAGCAACGATTCCTGGCAGTTCGATGGTGCGTTTACCTGCCGGCTCACCGGCGCCAGCGGTTCTGTCAAAGCGCAGGGTCAATTCGCCACCAGCGCCGCCCTCGGCGGGCTCTCCACCAGCCGCACCTTGAAAATGGGCATCACGTATGACGCCGTGACCATCGACACGACCGCGGCGCAGACCATCGACTTCACGCTCGCCCCAGGCGACGCCCAGACCGGCATAACCACGACCGGCGGATTCATCATGGTCATACCCTGACGGTCGTGTGGGCCGCCCTACTGATCTACCCAGTGGAGTTCCGCGTGACGGAACTTGCCGGCGGAATGGTGGCCCATGACGGGCTCGATATCGGGAAATTCAGTCCCAACTGTCCGCGATCGATGAATGCGCGCATTTCGCGGCGGGCGGCCAGGATGTCCGCGAGAGGCGTTCTCCAAGGCAGGGCAACCGTCGCGATGCCATCTTTTCCGGGAGCAGTTATTGCGTTGTGAACGTCGGGTAGTGGCTCAGTTTGAAATTCCGGCTGGCAAACTTGTGACCGCAATATCTTGCAATGTAACTGGAAGGTGGAAGTCTCCTCGCACGTTCCGATACCCTCGGGGCCATGAGCGGGCCGCGTGATAGTCTGCTAAGATTATCAATCACGCGGCCCGTTTTATTTGATCGCGCTGGCGTTACGGCCCGCGGGAAAAGTGGCTATTATCGGCGCGCCCTTTCATAAACCTATTACAATCATAGAATCTGGATGGGATGATTTGTAATTGACTTGCTAACAGGCAATACCGATGATGTTCACACAAGACCGTTACGCCCGTAGGCGGGCAACTATCTGCCCCGCCGTGGCCTTGTGCCACGCGGGGCTTTTTACTGAATGAAAAAGAAGGTTGCTCTCCTCATAGATGGCGAATGGTTCAGGCGGCGACCTTGTTAGGAGAATTATCCCCGTCGTTTGATTTCCCTGAATTTCAAACTGAGCCACTACCGAACGTCGCGCAGGGCTTGGCTTACTTCCCTCTCGCGTAACTTGCCCTCTTCTTCTTCTTTCTGATCTAGGGGCGCATCGAGTTCCGCGGCGCGTAACTTGGCCGCGTCCGGGCTATTGGTTATTTGGAAAAGATCGGGCTGGTCGACAGCAGGGTTCCCTTTTGTGGAACTCGGCGGACCATGCCGCACCTATTCACGGCGTTCGGACGCGGGAAATCGTCGGCCAGCCTGCCCCGTTGCGCGTATAGGCCCACCATCAAAAAGAAATCTATTCGAGCAGGGGCGGCGGCGTAGAGCTTCGCTTCTTCGAGGTTTTTTCGTGAGAGCGGCCCAAAACAAAAAAACGCGCAGTTCGCGACTGTTCGCGACTCTGGACGAGGTAAATCGACGGTCAGCCTGGTGCCGCTGCGTTCGTAGCCGTTTGATACTCAAGCAAGGGGTGGGGTGACCGACGGGACTCGAACCCGGTAGCTGGGCCGCCTTTTCCTAAGCTCTGCGCGCGGCGCCGCTGGTTCGCGACTGATTCGCGACCGCGGAGGCGTCCGCCAAGAGCCTAAATTCCGGCTGGTGCAACTCGCAGGCCTCCGGCCCCAGGGCAAACCACGCCTCGGCATCCTGATACTTCGCCGTGCGATTCACGTAATGCACACGCGCCATCGTCGCAGAGTTTCCGGCCTGGCGGGCCACGTCCTCGAGGCTCACGCCGATCGCCTTCGCGTGCGAGCTCGCCGAGCGCCGCAGGACGTTATGCAGCCACGGCAGCCCGGCGCTGGCAGCCACGCGCCGGAGAAACTTGTGCATGTCCATGTACGGCGCGATGCGCTCGCGCAACCCGGCTCCCTTGGGACCGAACCGCGTCAGCCAGCGCCGGCAATTCTCCGGCAAAGCCACCACGCGCGGCCGCGGCTTTGACCTGCGTCCTTTGGCAATCTCCCCGCTGATTTCAATGAACCCGTGCTCCAGGTCCACGGCCGGCCATTCCAGCCGCTTCAACTCGGCGGCGCGGACCGCGGCGAACGCGCCGATCACCAGGTAAGGAATCAGCCGGCGATGCCGGTCCGTTTTGTCCGCCTCGCGTAAAAGCCGCTTCAACTCCTCCGCGCGCCAAATGTCCCGCATCTTCACGGCCACCACCGGCTTTTTCAGACCCTCCGCGGCGGCGCTCGCTTCACGTGACACCAACCCTTCGCTGGCGGCCCATTTGAAAAAGCCGACCAACGCCGTGCGGTAATTCACCAGCGTTTTATTCTCCAACGCACGACCCTCGACGCGCCGCGCCTTCAGCCAGGCCCAAATCTCCGCCGGGGCCCAATCACACACCGGTCCAGGGAAGGCATCCGCCACACGCACCAGGCGATCCTCCAGATCCGTCCCGTGTGGGATGCCGATGGAATCCAGCCGGCGCTTGTCATCGAGGAACCGCACGATCGCGGCGGCGCCATCCACGCGCTGCAACCGGCTCGAGTAACGCGCCACCGCATCCGCCCAGGCCCGCTCCTCGAACCCGCGCAACTCCGACAACCCCGGCAGCCGGTCATGCGCGCGAAAGAACGCCTCCGTGCCACCGCGCAAACGCCGCAGCCCCTCCTCGGCATCGATGCCGAGTTTCGACAACGCCAGGCGCCACGCACGCCAGGCCAGCACCTCATGCTCGGGCAACACTGCCTCGTTGCCCCTCCGTTCATGCAACTCCTTCGCCTTCGCTTTGGCCCAGCTCCTGGCCTCCTCTTCGTTGGGGAACTCCTTGCGAAAAACTTTCGACACCACGCCCAGCCGGATCTGTCGCGGCGCGCCCTGCCAGCGCACCTGCCATTTTTGGTAAACCCGCCCCTTTTTGGAATACGCCCAACTAAACACCGGCAACTGCACATTGCCGTGCGACACGGGCCGATGCTTCACGGCTTAATCCTCAGCACCGGCGGCGCGTTGGACGCTCCCCGATCGTACGCCACCGCATTGATGACACCCTCCCCGATGCGAAACGCCATCGACGTGTCCAGCCGATAGACCAGCATCTCGACGCCGAAGCTCCGTTCGCCGGGCCAATTGCGGACCGCCACCCATTGCCGTGGTCCGTAGCGCGAGATGGCTGGCTGCGACCAAATCGCCCAGCCATTCGTGCGATATTCAGGTCCGCCGCGAATCACCATCCACTGCGCCAACGCCTCCGGACGCCGATGAAATCTTTGCACCTCCGGCGTCAGCGCCATCCAGCTCAGCAACGGCGTCAAATCATAACGCTTGCCGCTCACGTAGCGCACCAGCGGCGCGTGCATCTCCTTCAAATACCCCAACCGCATCTCTGCCGGATCGGTCGGCGCCCCCGCGCTCGCGCAGACCACGACCAGCACCGCCCAAAATGCCAGGGCCTCACCACTCCTCGATGAGCCCGCGGTAAAGGAACCCCTTCCACGGCCGGCCCAGCACCATGACCCAGCGCCACGAACCATCCGCGTGCAACAACCGGCAACTCCCCAGCAGCTCCGCCCCCCTGGGGAAAGTCCAAATCGCCAGGCGCACTGCGCCATCGATGTCCTCCGGATGAATGCGGTCCACCCACTGATGAAACGCCACCCCGCGGAAATCACTCCCCAACCAACGGAGCAACGCGCCATTGGCGCACAACAGGCGACCCTCCGTGTCCGCCGTCCAGATGAGCTCGACGGCCATGCCCTAAGATAACTCATCGCTCACCCTCCGGCTTCGAGGGCGGGAACTTCCGCCGCATGTTTTCCGCCTTCTTTTTCTGCTCCGCCGGCGACCTTGGCACACCAGGCTTGCGAGTTTTCACATCCGCCCCTTTCTCAGAATCGCCACGCTCCGCCGCCTGCCCGAACTCCTGCGGCACATGCTCCCCGTACCTGGACTCGCGCAGATCGTCCCGGATCAAATGCGCCACGTAAGCCGAGAACGTCCGGTACTGCGTGCCCTTACCCCAACGCCGCAACGTCGCCGCGTATAACTCGGGCTCCAGGCTGATCGTTTTGGTCGTATTGTCTCCAGTCGGGTTCGTGGGCACCCCGCGATGGTCCTGAAAAACCAAAACAAAAGCGAGCGTAAAATAAGAAAACTTGTTGACACTTGTTAAGTCTTATGAAGACTTGACGATATGCCTAAAGTGAAACGGACGCCTCCCGAAAAGCCCAAAGCCGAAAACGTCACCAAAACCATCAGCCTCCCCGGCGACCTGGCCGGCGAAGCCGACCGCAAAGTGGCCCTCGACCCCGAACTGGACTTCTCGAAATACGTTCGTGGATTGATCCGGCGCGACCTCGCCGCCGACGACGAGAAAGCCGCCTGACCAACCAACCCCTATGATCACCACCCCTGAAGAATGGGCCATGCTCACCGACGCTCAACGCTACGAATTGCTCGTCGCCACCCAGATCGACCGCGACAACCTGCGCCTCCACGTCGCCGTGCTCAACGAACGCGCGGCCCGTGAGAAGGAGCCCGACCAATCCAAAGCCGCCTAAGCCGGCGAGAACTTTTCCAAAGCCAAAATGCACACGCGCCCACAGCGCCGCTCCCGTCCGCCCCGAACCGGCTGCCCGGCCCCGCGGGGAGCGACCCCGCAGGACGAATTCGGTCTGGTCCTCCGCCCCGAGCTCACCCTCCCCCAGCGCGCGCAACGCGCCTTCAACCTGTTCGGCTTCGGTCACGTGCTTCCCGCCACCAGTGAAGGCCGGGGCCACGGACGCACCCCCTACTTTTACCGGCTGATGGCCATCCGGTTCGCCCAGGATGCGCGGCATCCGCTCACCCGCTATCTGGCCAAAGGCGGGGAAAACGTGTTTGAACAACTCGCCCGCAGTTACCTCGCCACCTATCGCAAGATGAAAGGACTCTGAAATGGCCACCTACGAAAAAGCCCCGCGTGAATTTGTCGATTTCGCCAACGCCATCCTCTGCGAATTCGACACCCACAAGCGCCTCCTCGATGCCAAGGTCCGCGTTGATTACGTCTTCGCCCGCGCCAGCCTGGACAAATGGGGCGAGCCCAAAGGCCCGGCCATCATGCACCACGGCGTCCGCGCACTCGGCTACGCGCGCATCATCGGGCTCAAAGACCGCGCCATGGGCCGGGGCGATGCTGAGATCGTCATCGATGGCGATTGGTGGCTGAAAGCCAAACTGCCCGAGCAGAAAGCCCTGCTCGACCACGAGCTGCACCACATCAGCGTCCGCGAGACCGAAGCCCACATCATCAAACGCGACGATCTGGATCGGCCCCTCCTGCAACTGCGCCCGCACGATTTCGAGTTCGGTCAATTCTACTGGCCGGACCTGTGCAAGAAATGAACCTCCAACTTGCCGACCTCCAATCCCGTTACGGGCTCACCCGTCGGCGGGCCCGCAAGCTCATGCAACTCGTCGGCGCCTTCGCCACGGACGACCACAAAACGGCGGGCGACTTCCTCACCACCGACAAGATCCTCGAGCTGGCCCTGCTCGACGATTGGCTGGCGCGCAAGCAGAAGGAGCTCGCCGCCCGCCTCCGCACCGAACCCATGGAAAGCCTCACCCTCGAAATGGCGATGATCGCCCGTCTCGGCACCGCCGACCTCATCAAATCCTTCACCGACGACAAAGCCGCATGAAACTCACCGCCAAAAACGTAAGCACCGTCATTCTCATCCATACGCGCGCCGCGGGCTCCGATCCAATCGGCAATCGCAAATCATGAACCCACCCACTCCCTGCCTGTGTGGCGCGCCCAAGATGCGCGGCCAGATTGCCTGCCCGGCGCACTGGAAAGCCATGCCTCCCGAAGACCGTTGGCGCATCGCCTACCTGCCCCGCAAACAACAACAACCCGCCCTGCGCGAAACCCTCCAGCGCCTCGGCCTTTGGACCCCATCGCTTTCTCCCGTGCCGGTTGCTGTCACTCGGAAGGTGGCCGCAGCGCGCATCCCCGCGCCCGTGGTTGGACGGCCGGCCCGGGAGATCCAACCGCCATGAAAACCGCTTTCCCTTTATCCTGGCCGGATGGACGCCCGCGGACCCGCGGCGTCGATCGCCGTACGAACTACAACTTCAAGCAGACCTTCGCCGCCTCGCGGGATGGCTGCGCCCTGGAGATACGCCGGCTCGGCGGCGAGCAACTCATCATCTCCAGCAACGTGCCGCTCAAAACGGACGGCCTGCCCTTCGCCATGGATTGGGGCTCGAACCGCACCAAACAAGGCCAGCCCATCGGCGATCCGGGCGTGGCCGTGTATTTCTTCCGCAAGGGCAAGCAACTCTGTTTCGCCTGCGACCGCTGGGCTCACATCCAGGACAACATGCACGCCATCACCCTCACCATCGCGGACAAAACGCAGACGCACGATCAATGGCTGGTGCTGATGAAATTCGGGCTGCGCACTCTCCTGCAACACCAGGACGTGCTGCTGATGTGCCTCACCGATGAAGCACTCAAGGAAATGTCGCGGCAAGGCAATGGCTCGCTCCCCATGTCCGAGCTGATCGCCAAGATCATGCAGGAACTCGAACTGCGGTTCATCGCATGAGCGACACCACCAAAATCCAGTGGGCCACGCACACGGGCGGGCCGTATCTTGGATGCTACCCGGTGTCACCCGGCTGCGTGAATTGTTACGCATGGGCGCTGGCTGAATCCAGACTCGAACTCATTTTCCGCCGCGCCTACCAAGCGGCTGGTTTCAAAGATTGGAAAACGCGCCCCGTGTGGGGAAGAGAAGCGACCCGCGTTTTGTCGAAAGGCTTTTGGAAGGATGCGGTGAGCGTGAATCGGCACCATGCCAAGGCTGGCACGCGCGGGCGCTGGTTTCCTTCGATGATCGATTGGCTGGAGGACATGCCCGGCGGAATCATCGATCAGGATGGCAAGAAGCTTGATCCCGTGGCCGTGCTGGCCGATTTCCTAAAGCTCATCCACGACACCCCGAACCTCGATTGGCTCCTCCTCACCAAGCGCCCGGAGAACTGGTATGGTCGATTGTTCCAGGCAGAAAACGAAGTGAACGATGGGGCCGTAACGGACTGGCTGGAAACTTGGCTGGCTGATGGCGTGGCACCACACAACGTCTGGCTCGGCGTCTCCGTGGAAGACCAGCCGCGCGCCGATGAACGCATTCCGGAGCTGCTGAAGATTCCTGCCGCCGTCCGTTTCCTTTCCCTCGAGCCATTGCTGGGCCCCGTCGATTTGAGCCGGTGGACAACCCCGCCCCGTGCAATTGATCGAGAATTCTTGAAATCCTTTTGGGGCATCCTCGGCGGCGAGAGCGGCCCTGGCGCGCGCCCGTGTAACGTGGAATGGATTCGCGACCTCCTGCGCCAATGCCAGGCCGCTGGCGTCCCTTGTTTCGTGAAGCAGGTCGGAACCCGACCGTACTACGGCGACCCTGAGCGCGGGGCCCAGGAAGGATCACGGTTCGGAAAATGGATTGAACTTCGCCACCCCAAAGGCGGCGACCTCACCGAGTGGCCCGAGGACCTCCGCATCCGCCAATTCCCTCGACCCTCGACTCTCATCGACCCTCGCCCCTCTCCATGACCTTCCTTCTCTTCCTCCTCGTCGCCCTCGTCGCCTTCGCGCTGGGCGTCGCCATCATGAACAGCTTTTGGCGCCGGCGCGTGAGCCAGGTGGAACACGACGTCACCCAGCTCAAGCACGTCATCGATGGCCAGAGCCACGCCGCCAATGCGCTGCGCGCCGAGAACGCGCGCCTGCGCGTCGATAACCAGAACCTCCGCCGCACCTTCACCTTCGGCGCGATCTCCAAAGCCCATGAACTCCCAACCCCAAAATGAAATCGATCTCGGCCCCTGTTGCGTTTGCGAAGGACCGAACGCGCGGGTGATCCTGAACCTCCCCTTTGCCAGCCCCGGGGCCCGCGGCTGGGCCTGCTTCACCTGCGGCGTCGGCGCCGCGGACGGCGCCGCCAAAGGCGCCATTGCCGTGCTGTGCGAACCGTGCGCCGCACCCGTCGAGAGAGAAGGGCGAGACCCCGCCACCTTCCTGCGGTTCGTCTGCGATGGCGACGATTCCAAACACCGCGTTCCCCTTGCCGGCCTCAACCTCGCCCCGCGCTTCGGGCACGACATGGCGTTGCACCAGGAGACTTGGAAATGCGCCCGGTGCGGCTGCACGCAAGACACGCCCTGCGAACACTCGGATGGAGAAAGCTGCGCGTGGGTTCACGCCACGCTCTGCACCGCCTGTGCCTCCGCTGACGAATTGCAGGCCCTGGCAAAGGACTTTGAACGATTCGGCCGCGAACAAGAGCGCGCCATGCTGCGCTTCCTCTACGCGCGCACGCCCGCCGAAGTGAGCCGCATCATTGTGCCCGGATGAAAAACCCAAAAGCCCTAATGAACACACAAGCCCAAGCCCAGCCGCCCGCGCCCACCCCGCTCCCGCTCCCGCTCTCCCCAGCCGAGCTCAAACAATTTCTCGAGCGCATCCACCGGCAGATACAGGCGAACCGGGAAGCCATCGCGGAAGACGAACCGAACTGGACCGACCCGCGCCGCGAGCTCTGGCAACAACTGCTCGATTGCGAGTACTACGCGCTACAATCCATCGAGGCCATGGACGAACTGGCGGAGGGCGGCTACGTCTGCAACCGCTGCCGCGGCTCCGGCGAGATTGTCGCGCCGCCGGTGTATCCGCGCTTCCATCGCGCCACAGGCGTCTGCCCGGATTGCCACGGCGAAGGCAAAGTCGCCCTGCGCACATGAACTCCGCGGGCCACCTCATTGCCGCGGTCCTGGTGAAAGACCACGCGGCCCGAATGCACCTCCTCGATCGCCACTGGCGCATCCTGGTCAACGAACACCACTGGCACCGGTGCCATCCCACCGGCACGCAACTGCCCATGCGCGAGCACGCGCACAATCCCTGGCGCGAGCTCAACGCGATCATGACCCTCAACGGCGAGACGCCGCACGGGTTTGAAGACATGGTCTATGAGCAACTCCGCCAGGCCAGCCTCATCGAACCCGCCGCCCACTTTGCCGTCGCATGAGCTACCGCCGCGTTACCTGGCGCCGGGTTGATCGCAGCCTGCCCGATGACGAGCTCACCGTGCTGCTCGCCTTGGCGGACGGCGAAGTGTGGACCGGCTTCCGCGACGCCGGGCAGTGGCGCTACGTCTCCGCCGACCCCATTGACGCGGCCGTCACCCACTGGGCCGAATTCCCGCTGCCCCCGCGGAAGAAAAAAACTCCATCTGCGGTTAAAAAAGGAACCCATGCCTGAATTTGGAAAGCCCGAACTCCGCGCCCTGCTCGCGGCGTTCTCCTGTTGCAACGGACAATGGCAGGCGCCGCTCGATGCGGTGCTGGCCGCCTTCCGCCGTCCGGATGAAGGCCTGCGCGTGCTGCGCGGCCTCCACCCGGGTTTCCTCCAATTCGACGAAGCTGCCCGCACCCTCATGCTCATGCGCGGGCGCATTGCCGAAACCCTCGGGCTGCCTCCGTTGGAGAGGCAGCCCGCCTTGTTCCCGAAGGATGAATTTGCCTCCGCCATGGCGGAAGCAGATTCTCCGGACCCACCCGCGCGCGCGGCACTCCCGCGCGCGCACCATGGTCATGTCATGCTTCATGATCATGATCCGGATCATGCCTTAAACATGGATCATGATCGAAATGCGCGTGGGAGCCGCGCCAACCAGTTGCTCGTCGAGCATATCTTTCCCGGCCTGCGGGAGGATTACCGCCAGGCCTGGACCCGGCGTGTGGCCGAGAACGCGCGGCTGGTCGAACTGAGCATCGAGGAGGCGCTCATGCCCCGGGCCCGCAACGGCGTGATGGCGCCGGCCCGCAACCTGGTCGCCTACGCGAACCGTTTTTACCTCGACCACATCCGCAAGGCGGGGCCGCGCCGCACCACCGTATGACAAACGCACCACAAAGACCGGTGCTGCGCTATCACGGTGGCAAATGGCTGCTGGCACCGTGGATCATCAGCCACTTTCCTGAACATCGGATTTATGTCGAACCGTTCGGCGGCGCTGCCAGCGTGCTGATGCAAAAGCCGCGTTGTTACTCGGAGGTTTACAATGAGCGGAGCGGCGAGGTGGTGAACCTGTTTCGCGTATTGCGAGAGCGGGGCCACGAACTGCGTGAGGCCCTGATGACGACGCCATTTGCCCGTGACGAATATCGATGCAGCTTTGAGCCGTGCACCGACGAGTTGGAGTCGGCGCGCCGACTCGTAGTCCGCAGCTTTCAAGGGTTTGGTTCCAACAGCAATCGGCGCGAGGTGCGTTCTGGGTTTCGCAACAACGCAAACAGATCAGGGACGACACCAGCGCACGACTGGGAGCATTTGCCGCACTGCATGGACGCGATGATTGATCGTCTTCGAGGGGTGGTGATTGAGAACAAGGACGCCATGGACCTAATGCAGCAAATGGATAGAAACGACGTCCTGCACTACTGCGATCCACCGTATCCGCACAGCACCAGAATGGAGTCGAGCGCAACCAAGGGTTACGACCACGAGATGTCGGATGACGATCACCGGCGCATGGCCAAGGTACTCAATGCGCTCAACGGCAGCGTGGTTTTGAGTGGGTATCCATGTGTGCTTTACGACGAGGAATTATTCCCGCACTGGCACCGCTTATCTCGCCGGGCACTAGCAGACGGCGCTCGCGAACGGACGGAGTGCCTGTGGTTGAACCCGCGGGCAGTCGATGCGAATCGGAGGCTTCTATGAGACCGACTCCATGACAAACGAAATCTATCAAGTGACGCAGGACCAACTGGTCATCGGCGCCAGGTATTTGTCGGCGCTGGACATGGACGGCTTCCGGGCGCGCATCTCCAGGAGCGAGGCGATTGCGCCCATCGTGGACCCCACCCTTTATCGCCAGGCGCACCGGCGTTTGGAAGCGATCAACAATCTGGCCGCGGCCGCGCAATCCGTTCAGGCCGCCCTGCGCGCGCTCAACGCAGTGGTGTCTTCGGAGGACTCATGAGCGACCTACCCGACATTGAGTGTCCGCGTTGCCATCGGATCAACTTCGGTTGGCAGCCGCGGGTGAGCTGCGAGAAATGCCACTGGACGATTCGCCCATCGCCGGTCGCGACGCCCTTCGGCTTCGATGTTCTCATCGAGCAACGCACCATGAATCTCATCTCCGGCGAGCCCATGGTCCGACACTACAAAGGCAATGAGACGACCGCACGCCGGCGCGCGAGGACTTTCGGGCGCGTCGTCGCCGTCGTGCCGTTGAGCAAGGAACAATGGATCGCCGCCTACGGCGATCCTGACGTGCGCGATTGATCTCCGTTCCGCCCCCGAATTGACTTATTTTCCGGCGGTTGTGACTCACACCCACGGCGCCGGACCATCAGTGCCGCTCGAATGGAACAACGGGCAACCCGTCCCAATTGCCATCCAGCATTTTGATTTCGAGGCGCTCGATTCCCCCGAGGACATCGCCAAAGAACTCCTCTCCGCCGGCCACAGCCTGGCCGAGGCCCTCGAGGAACGCGCCATCGCCCTCCTCAAGTTCGGCACCGCCGCCCAGCTCACCCGGCTCATGCCCCGCCTCCAGGCCCAGTTCCGCGATGCCATCGTGGCCGACACCCTCTCTTACCTGGCCTCCAGTGATAACGCCAAGCTCGACGTCCAGTTGCTTTCCGTGGCCATCGACCTCAGCCACATGCAAGGCGCCAAAGTGCCCGACGTCTGCCGCGCCTTCGGGATCCGCAAACAAGCCGGCTACCAGCGCCTCGAGCGACTCCTCGCCGCCCACGGGCTCACCCATCTGCGCACCGATCGGCGCTCGCCGGAAGCACGCGCCAGGATGCGCCGCCGCAACTATCGGCACCGTGAGAGTGGTCGAGAGCCGAAGGTCGAGAGACGAGAGCCCGAGCCATCGACCATCGACCCTCGGCCCTCGACAGCCGCATGAACGCCCTCTCCCTTCCGCATTACGATTTCACCGCCGCGCCGGACAACCGGTTCGCGGCCATCACCCTGGAAGAATGGCGCGTCCTCTGGCGCGGCGTCGGCCAGTGGCGCCGGGCCGAGCAATGGCTCTACGGCGATCTCTTCAACGCCGGACGCCGGTTCGTGACCGTCAAACCCGGACAGGCGATGCTGGAAGACGATTGGGCGGAGGAAGTTTTGAAGCTCATTCCCCACGTGGGGATTGAAAGCAAGACCCTCGTCAACTGGGGCCACGTGGCCACCGCCTACCCGCCGGCGCGCCGTTGGAGCGGACTCTCCTGGGCGCATCACCGCGAAATAGTCCACCTGCCCCTGGGCGAACGGGCCGCCTGGCTCAAGAAAGCCGATTCCAATGGCTGGACGGTGGCCGACCTGCGCGAGCACGCCCTGGCCGCCGAGCGCCCGGAACCGGACGGCCCGCCCGCGCCGTGGTTTGTTCCGCGGCGCTGGGCCCTGGACGTGCGCCGCTGGTGCAAGGAAGCCTTCACTGCGCCCGTGCCGGACCCGGAATTCCTCGCCTCCTTCAAGCGCGACGTGGAATGCCGCGTGGCTCTGGGCCACGGGCACGAGCTGGTGGTCGAAGTCCGCAAAGCCGCGTGACGGAAGGTTTAGGGCCAGTCGCGCTGCGACGGCCCCCGCCCGCGCAGCAGCGGGCAGAACTAAAATGAAAAAGAAATCCACGGGAAGCCGGACTCCGGCCATCCATTGCCGGCACGACGGCACCAAACCCGCCGCGGAATTCCGGCCGCACCCCAAGAACTGGCACACCCATCCGCCGGGGCAGCTCAAGCTCTACGCGAAGATCATCCGCAGCACCGGCTGGCGCCGGGCCGTGGTGGTGAGCAAGCGCAGCGGGTTCATCACCAAAGGCCACGGCGCCGTCCTCGCCGCTCGCGCGCACGACCTGGGCCCAGTGCCCTTCGAGGTGCAGCCGTACAAGAGCGATGCCGAGGAACTCGCGGACCTCACCGCGGACAACAA
>Ga0137452_1000060_pt1 | contig 42048 bp, 68 predicted proteins | sample EasRivERMGT513_2_FD_102312 | JGI IMG/M metagenome (GOLD analysis project Ga0137452, IMG submission 102312) | Soil microbial communities from meander-bound floodplain in the East River, Colorado, USA - East River MetaG ERMGT513_2 | ecosystem: Environmental > Terrestrial > Soil > Floodplain ...
ATGATAATAATAATTATTATATACTACTTGGAATCATTCTTCAATATGGTAAGACTGCCATTCATAGAGCTGGACAACGCTCACAGTTTGCCAAGATTAGCATTCTCTTTAATATAAGAGAATCAGACGCAAAAGGACCAGTAGAATTCTTAAATTGGATTAAAAAGTTTAATAATAAAATATCTCTTATAGCAGAAAAATATGGATGTGAAGTAATTAGTTGGCAAGATTTTAAAGATAATAATAAATGAATGTCTTGGATATGTAAACAATGTGGTCTAAACAATGTTAACCTTGTTCTGGTATGTTACTGCCAAAACGAGCGTAGAGAGTTTGAGCCGTTCGATAGCATTGATGAAATCATCAGTTGCTCACGGCTCGCAAAACTTGACAAATTCATTGGAGAGATGATGACACCTCAAGAACAATTATTTAGTGAGTTATTTAATCATGAAAAAGTCCTAGTGAAAGATATGGACATATTAGTTCTTAGAGCACATAGAGAAGAACTAGCTAAGATAGCATTTGAGGCTAGAGCTAGGCTAACAGCAGTTGATGATGAAGAAAATGGACGGAAGAAGAAGGCTAAAGATTCAGACCCGAATAAGCCTTCTGGATTTTCTCGAAGCCTGAATACTGACGATAAAACGTCAGAGATGATTAACACGATAAAAGAGAGACAGAAGGGATTATCTAAAATAGAAAAGATAATAGAAGGATTAATTAAGTTAGGCTATAGTCGTAGTGAAGCTGAAAGCAAAATGAGTGCAGGAAAGGTCTTAGCTCAAGTTAGAGCTTCTGAGAAGGCAATTAAAGAAACAAAGCCTGAAGAAACAAAACTAGTTTTTAATCCTTCTGAAAAGAAATAATGAAATTAGGAATAGTTGGTTGTGAACAGAAAAAGTTTACTAAAACAACAGTCAGAACAATCCGAAACAAGTAAACAAATCAAATGGCACTCACACAAATAATCCGTCAAGAATGCCCAAACTGTAAAAAGATAGCCGTTGAAGTCTCGCGTATTAAAATAGGAAAGACAGTAATCATCAGATTAGCTTGTGGTCACATCCTACACACTCAAACTCTTACGTCAGATGAAAAGGATTACGAAGCAATCATATTCTCTGACGGCTGCAAACCTAGACCTTATCAGATAGACGCCGTTAAATTTGCAGAAGAATCTAATGTTAGATGTATTATTGCCGATGAACAAGGTCTAGGTAAAACTATAGAGTTTAATTGTCTTCTTCGTCTGCACAGAGAAAAACTCCTCCCAGCCGTTTTAGTAGTCCCCACTACAGTTAAACGTCAGTGGATGACAGAAATCCATCGTATTTGTGGTAATGGGAAAGAATTCTTAACACAAGTTATTCAGTCTGGCAAAGAAAAAGCAGTGCCAGGATTTCAAATCTATATTGTTACATACGATATGTTAAAGAAAGAAGATTTATTCTCAATGCTTCCTGAGGGAACTATCAAAACTATTATGATTGATGAGTGTCAGAGAATTAAAAATCATCTATCTGATAGAGCTAAAGCCGTTCAACGTATAGCCAAGAACACCCCTCACATTATTGCAATGTCAGGCACTCCTATTAAGAACAATGCTGGAGAGTACTTCACTGTTCTTAATTTAGTGAAGCCTACTCTGTTTCCACACTATCAGAAATACATAGACAATTATTGTGATGCCTACAATAATGGTTGGAGTCAGAAAATAGGTGGACTGAAAGACATGGATAGATTCCATGAGGATACTAAAGATATTATTATTAGACGAACTAAAGCAGAAGTCTTGAAAGACCTTCCTTCGATAGAGAGAAAGTTCTATCATGTAGAACTTGACCGTAAGCTAAACAAGTCATACGCAGCCGCAATGGACGAGCTAGACAGTCTTCTCTACTCAAATGAAAGTGAATTTGAGAAGGGCGGAGCTATTATAGCTATAATGTCTAGAATGAGACACATTACAGGAATAAGTAAAGTTACAGAATGTATTGATTTCACTACAGAGTTTATTTTGTCTAATGAACGTAAGATTGTAATTTTCTCACACCATCAAGATGTGATGGAGATGTTAGAAACACAATTAAATCCATGGCTAGAAGAAGGTGGCTATGGTAAAGTTTGCAAGATGCACTCTGGTTTAGATGGAGATGCTAGAGCCGCTCTCGTCGAGAAATTCAAGACTGATGATAAATGCAGAGTAATGATAGCTTCTACGTTAGCCGCTGGTGAAGGTCTCAATCTTCAGTTTTGTTCTGATGCAATCATTCTTGAAAGACAATGGAATCCAGCTAACGAAGAACAAGCTGAGGCTAGATTTCATCGGTTTGGTCAGTTTAACAACGTATCAATTACATACATGCTTGCTACTGAAACTATTGACGAATATTTCACTGAATTAGTAGAAGTTAAACGTAGTATTGTAGCCGCAACGATGGATAAGAAAGAAATTCAATGGAATCAGCAGAGCTTAATGAAGGAGCTTGCTGAGATTTTAGTAACTAAAGGGAGGAAAGCATGGAGCCTCTAAACAAGAAGTTGTCTAAAAAGTATCTTAAAAGCTATAAGAGGTATTGTATCGCTGATTTACAAAGGTCACTACAAAGGAGTCTAGAAGCTAGAAGTAAAGCAGAATTAAGAATTATCATGTTAATGGAAGTTTTACGCGTTAGATTGGAGGAATAATGGCTAGAACACTCAAATCTCTAGAGATTGAGTTATCTCCATATAACTATTTAATTCTAATGGAAACATCAGATGATAAAATAATACTTATTCATTCAATAAATACAGAAATTATTTCTTCTATCAAACTCACACTCCGACAGGCTCTCCAATTAAGAGATAATCTTTTAGCATTAAATAATAGAATTGTTACTAGCAAACCTAGAGTGGAGAAGAAGTGACAAACCTTAAAGAGATTCATGGTTTAAATACTTATTGTGGTCCTGCTGTTCTCAGTGCTCTTACAGGCCGTTCAACAGATGAATGTGCATCTGTCATTAGTAGAATTACTGGACAAGCTACTATTAAAGGAGTCTACGTAAGAGATATTCTTAGAGCATTAAAATTATTTAAATTTGATGCCACTAAAGTAGAAGGTGGTAGAACACTCTATGGAACTATGCTGCGATTAGCAGACAAAGATGGTTTCTATATCATTGTAATCCCACATCACTACGTAGCTTTAGAAGTAAATAATCATCAAATCTATCTTATAGATAATCATACTAAAAGTCCTCTACTTGCATCTTCATCGGCTAGGATGATGCAGAAAGTTGAGGAAGTTTACAAAGTTTCTCAAAAAGCAGAACCTAAATTTATTGCTTCTCAAATAAGAATTGATAAAAATATGGATTATAATGGAAATAATGTTGAATTAACTATCTTCTCAGTGAATAGATATGAAAATCCAGAAGATGATACGCAATATAAATTAGGCAATATTAAATTTAAAACCATTGATGAATTAGCAGATATAGTTAAAGCATTGAATGCAGAATTAGGAGTAAAAATCTAATGCCTTTCGAGTATGATAAGAATCTCTGTCCTGAATGCAATGGTGAAATGATTGCACGTTCAGGACAGTATGGTAAATTCTGGGGATGTAAAAACTTTCCTACGTGTAAAGGAACTAGAGATAGTCAGGGACGTTCTAAGCAAGATAGAGCTAAGTGGAAGGCTGAACAAGTCGCAAAGACTACAGATTCAGTAGATTTAGTAAATGATGAAACATTAGATACATTTAGACATGTGGAGTGGAATAGAAACGTACAAGATAAAATCACATTTAAGAAGAATTAAATCAGAAGCAACAACTGGCCGAAGGCTAAAATGAAACTCACCCGCAAACAGGAACTTCAACTAATTGATATTGGTCTTAGCATCGTAATCTCTAAATCACTTTCAACTGAAAAGAAAGAAAAGAAGTCTGAGAAAAAACATTGGACTCAGACTGCGGCTGGTAAGAAAAAGTTAGCTAAGAGAATGGTTAAACAGTGGAAAGATAAGAAAAATGGCAAGAATTAGACGTATTATTGCACCTAGATTAGCTAATGGAGATAGTAGAGTTTCTTTTGGTCATGGCTTACCACCAGCTATTAAAGAAGGCTTACGTAAAATTGCGTATAGTGAAAATAAATCTATGTCTTGGGTAATGGAAGAAGTAATCATTGATTATTTCTCATTGCGTAGGCCAGCATACAAAAAGAGGAAGAAGTGACATTAACTTTAGCTCATCATTCATTTCCAGATGATTAAATGAGTTATAAACAATATTTAACCTACTTACATTTTATTGCCTCCATTAAAGAAAAAAAGAAAAGTATTATTTTTGGTTATGATTATGTAGTTCTTAGTAAAAAGGCATACGAATCTTTAATTAATCTACATCATTCAGAGATAAAATCCTTTTCATATGATGAACCTCAAATGAATGATTGGATTAAGAAGAGATTCTTAGACGACAAATGAATGACTCCTGGATTGATGTCCTAAATGGATAATAATTTCAGAAGATGTTCCTCTAGGAACTAATTATGAAGTACTACGTGGTCCATCTAATTTTGTTATTTATGATAAAGAAAATGGTAAGAAGCGATTAGTAGCATGCTATTATGTTAAAGGTAATGGAAGTACTGGTTGGATTCCAATAATAGTTTTTGGAGATTGAGTGACTGACATCCTCTCACCGAAGGTGAACATCGTCTTAGATGCATCTAAAATAGATTTGTTTGAAACCTGTCCTGCTAGATATAACTTCAGACATAATCTTAATAAGACTCTTCCACTCATTAACAAAGCTAAAGCATTAGATTTAGGTTCTATTGCTCATGGAGGTCTAGAAGTCTATTTCAAAAGTCTTGCAGCCGGATTGCATTACGACGACAGAATGCAAGCTTGTCTAATGAAGATGCGAGAACTCAGTAGTGATCCTGAAAATTCTAATTCAGAGCCAGATGGAGTTCGTATTTTGCTTAGAGCGGTAGAAGAAAGTTGTGATTTCTGGCGCTCTGAAGATGAAAATTGTTTAGATATTTTAGAGGTAGAATCTCCATTTGCCTACATACTATTTGAGGATAACTCCGTAAGAATCATAATAAGTGGGAAAATAGATTTACTCGTAAACTTCAAAGGATTAGGTAGGAATGCTAGTTATGATAGACTTCCTATCGACCATAAAACATTCTCTCGTGATGGAGTTGTTCATAGGAAAGCTAATCAATTTATCAATTATTGTAATGCAGTTGAAAGTAATTATCTTGTTGTTAATCGTATTGGATTACAGAATCCAGATGCTAAGAAGCCGGTACCAGCCGAAGATAAATTCAAAAGACTTCCTCTAAGTTACGACTCAATCTATATACAAGATTGGAAAGACAATCTTACTAAACTAATTCTAAATGAATATCTTACTTGCGTAGCAACTGATGACTGGATTGAGAAGCCAACTAGTTGCAACAAGTTCAATCGACTCTGTGAATATTATCCTATCTGTGATAGTTCAGGTAAGGAAGCTAAGTTACATAAATTAGAGACTCAGTATATTGATGCCGAACCTTGGGATGTGACGAAAGGACTCGGAGAATGACCAGTTTAACTTCAAGAGATATTGAAAGAGAATTTATGAATCCATATAGACAGTACGCAAGTTCTGATATTAGACAACTTCTTGGAATGATAATAAATAGAATGATTGAGTTAGAAGATATACTAAATGACCAAATTGAAGATACTGTTAGTAAAGATTTAACTAAAGCAATCATAACAAAATAATGACTCTAGAAGAAGCTGTAAAATTTCTAGATCTAGAAAAATTAGGTGATATTTATCGTAACAAATCAGGTAATTATATACATATTCTTGTCAAATCAGTTGACATAGACACATTAGCAACATTAGATGGTGATTTCTCATTAGAAGATGTAGAAGCCATTGCTATTATAATGAAAGAAGCTAAGAGATAAGGATGGAAATTTTTACTACTGGGGGAATAACTATACTTGATTCAACTATGAAAGAAAATGAAGTAAGATTGATTAAATCAATTAAAGAGTTATATGGATTTGAAATTAAAAATGACACTGGTCATCATTTATTTATAGAAGCTGAATTTAATTTTGATAAGCTTAGTAAATTAATTATTCGACGATAAAACAAGACTCGCTGCAAAAGACAGACTGAGTAGTCTATCATGCCCATGAAAGTAATGGGAAGAAAGAAATATCAGTTAACTAAAGCAGCGACAGCCGGAGTTGATATGTTAATTAGCTTCAAATTGCAAGCAGTTCATTTCGGCTCCGGCGCCTTCTTAGAGAAAAGAAATGAAAGTTGAAGATTTAATTGAATTATTAAAACTATGTCACCCCAAAGCAATAGTTAGAGCTTGGGATGGTGATTCTGGAGATATAGAGGAAGTAACTGGAATTACATATAATGATGCTGAAGTACAGATTCACACAGATGACATCACATGACTGAAAAACCAAAGCACGTTCATAAATTAAAGAGACTTAAGTATAAATCTGGTAATACAATATATTTCTGTGCTCTACCAGATTGTAATTACAAAATAGCTATTCCTCTAGCTCTAGGCAAAAGGTGTATTTGCTGGCGTTGTGGTAATGAATTTTTAATAAATGAATACTCATTAAGATTAGCTAAGCCTCATTGTGATAATTGTCATAATCCTAAACAGATATTAAAGAATGAAATTCATAATGAAGAAACTCCAATAATTCATACAGAATTGACACTCTCCAACAGACTCACTCAAGCAATCAAGAAAGTTCAACCAGAAGAAGGAGACATCTAAATGGGAGAACTAGATTACGCATCTGAAAATAGAGATCCTATTGAAGATGATGATGAAGATGATGATAAGTTTTATGATGAAGACGATGATGAAGATATAGATTCAGATGATGAAGATGAAGATGAAGAGGACAAAGAATGGGAAACTTAGAACCTACTGATATTGATGCTCATAAAGATGAAATGGTTAGACGTATATTATCATTAGAAAGATCTAGAACATTTCCATTAGATGTTGATGATGAGTCTCAATTATTAGATATATTAAAAGTTATAGCAGATAGAATCATTCAGATTGAAGAAAGACTAGCAAAACTTGAAAGCTAGTTCAATATCTCTCGACAGTAAATATTCCTTCCTATTTAAATCTTCTCCTGGATTTGGTAAAACCTTAGCCGCTGCTAGCTTTGCAATGGAAGGACCAGTCTATCTAAGCTATTGGGATAAGAAATCTCCTATTGAGTTAGTTACATTCTTCTCAGAAAAGCGTTTCGGTAGTCTAGGAAAGAAGATTTTAGATAATATTGAATATGATGTATATGATTCATCTAATGCAGGAGACTATTTAAACAAAGTTATTAGTTGGCTAGATGATTGTAGGTATTTTGCTATTATTAATGATTCATTAACTTATATGACTTCAGCCGCTGTCAACTGGAGTTTGAATTTTGGTCATAAAGAAAGAATATTTAAGAAGTTAAAGGATATCCTCCCAGATTGGGATGAGTATAAAGTTGAAACAAGTTTAGTAAGTCAGTGTCTTGATCTCTCCCGCAAACTTCCCTGTCATGTTATCTGGACTGCACATCCATTACCTCAAACCAGAATAGAAGGCTCTGGTAACTCTATTAGAGTCACTAAAACTAACTCTATTGTTAGTTATGGCTCAAAGGTTGCCGGATTAGTTCCAGGTGCATTCACAGAGATATATCATTTCTCCCAACAAGCTAACTTTTCTGAGGGGAGAACATCTAAAAAGTTTATTGTTAATACTGAAGCTATTGGGGATGAGTTTGCTAAGAGTCCATTATTATCAGATTATGTAAAGGAGTTTGATATTACTGACAAATTGTTCTATCAAGTATGGAAGGATTTAGTTAATAAGAGTAGGGGTATTGAGCCTGTAATTAAGACTGATGAAGAACAAGCTAAAATAACTAATCCATTCACTGAGAAGAAATGGTGAAGAATGTGTGATGAAAAGGCAACGTCTGCTGATAATCAATATGAAACAACTAGACAAGGTATACAAGCTAGTCCTGAATCACATATGGTTTATGAACTTAAACAACAAAGAGAATATCTAATTAGAAAATTAATTATTGTTCAAGAGGCTATTGATGCTGTAAGCGCAGTACGTTATTAATCACTCACAACAACAAAACGAAGGACAAAACAACAATGGGATTCAATCGAGTTCTTACACCAGACGACCTCAAGCGTGGAGATCTAGCAGAAGTAGGTTGGCATCCGATGGAAGTCATTGATTATAGTGATAAAGATGCTGATACTGATGGTTCTAACAACAGCGTATTCCAGTTTAAGATTATTGATGGTAATAGCAAGGGTGTTATTTGTCAGAAACTATTTAACGAGAAGGCTTTAGGCTTCGGTAAAGCTCTGTGGACTACGTTTGGTTTCCCTAAGGACGAACAGGGAAATATGGCGTTGTCTTCAGATCTTTTCCGTAAGACTATTGGCTTTAAACTCATGGGATATATTAAGCGTGGTAAATCCAATAAGGGTAATGAGTTCAATGATATTGTTGACTTCAAGCCGCTGACGTAGTAAATTTGCCGGCTATTCAAAACATCGAGTAGCCGGCATTTTTCTTGAATTGAGAGCCAATGAGAGAACCCGTTAAGATTGATTGGATAGAGAAAGCAAAGGAGACTTTTAGATTTCATCGTTCTAAACTTCTATCCAATAACAAGTGGACGTTGACCTTAACGGCTAAGTCTCTTAAACGTTCAGTTGGTTCTGTTAGTGAAGATATTATGATAGCTAGATGGTTAAGAACTCACGAGGAACAACTAGAGAAGTATGATACAGCTTATGAAGCATTAGCGTTTATTCGAGATAAGAAGAAGACTCAAGATCTAGAGGCAGAAATATGATTCCAGAAAATACTACTTGTCCAGTTTGTATTCATATCAGAGAAGGCTGTGATGAAACTTGTAGTAGCTGTACAGATTGTTATGTTAAAACTGGTGATACCAAATGTGATCAAAAATGTGAACATGCTAAACATGAAGATGATGGTGGATTCTTTATTGATGGTAACCATCCAGATGCGATGTTTGGCTAATGCCAAGTCATCCTGATGAAGTAAAGCCAAACTATTTTGATTGGTGGAGTATTCCATTTTTTGAGTGGCATGTTCATGTTGATTATAATACGAATATATGGACAGTTCTACGGTATGGTAAACTTGTATTAAAAGATACTTTTGATGCCTAACTACATTCCAGGAATAGGTTCAGTCTCTCCTAAATTAATGATTATAGGAGAAGCTCCAGGTAAATATGAAGATGAACAAGGAGTTCCATTTGTAGGACCAACAGGTCAAATGTTAAATGATTGGTTATTCAAAGCTGGAATTAATAGATCTGATTGTTACATCACTAACGTTGTCAAGTTTAGACCTCCTTTGAATGATCTCAAAAAACTACATCTAATTGGCGTTGACATTGGTCAACAGATGCAGGAGTTGTGGGATAATGAAATTAACAAACTTCATCCTAACTGCATTCTTGCTGTCGGAGACTTGGCCTTACAGGCTTGCTGCGATGTTTCTGGCATCCTTAACTATCGTGGTTCTATTCTTACTGCTAGAGATGGTCATACTAAAGTAGTTCCAACTATTCATCCAGCAGCTTTATTTAATAGAAGTAGTAGTGAAGGAGATGATAAAGAACAAAAGGGAGGATTATCTTGGACCTGGACTAAGATAATTGAAGCAGATATTTTCCGAGCAGTTGAGGAATCACAAACTAAAACTCTAGTTCTTCCACAAAGAACATTATCAATAGCTCATAATTCACTCGATCTCCACAGATTCTTTCGAGAATATGAAAAACTCGACCTCGCAGCGAGTGATATTGAGTCCATTAATTGTGTTCCTGTGTGTATTGGTTTTGCTTTTAATAAGCATCATGCAATCTCAGTTCCGCTTCTCCGTTCTATTGGCACTAATAAACTTACTGATATGGGTGATAATGAACTTGATGAAGTCTGGAGATTGATTGATGGACAACTCAGAAGATTACGTCTCATCGGCCACAATTTTAAATATGATGAATTCAAACTTGGACTTATTGGATTCGAGTGCCCTAAAGTATATTCAGATACTCTTATTAAGACCAGAGTCATCTTCCCGGAACTTCCAGATAAAAGCCTACATACTGTATCAAGTATCTGGACACGCGAGCCATTCTATAAAGATGATGGAAAAGAATTCAAACTTGGAAAATCAAAAATAGATCAACTTCTTATCTACAATGGACGTGATTGTGCTGTAGAGTTTGAGGTTGATGAAGCTCAAGAAGTAGATTTACGAGAGTTAGCAGAACGTTTCAACGTTCCTCTCGTTGATTATTATTATAATTATATGATGAAGAAACATAAACTATATTTGAAATTAGAAACTACAGGTAAAGTAGTTGATATAGCTAGACAAAAAGAACTCAAAGTTAAATATACAGCTATGCAGGAGACTGTACATGAGAAATTAATTAAAGCTATCGGCCAAGATGTTAATGTTAAATCCTATCCACAAGTATTTGAACTTCTCTATAAGATTATGAAGTTTAAGATGCGAAAGAGAGATCCAACTTCTGAAGACACAATTGTTTCATTACTAGGAAGTTGCAAAGACAAAGTGAAGAAGGAGATTCTAAATGACCTCCTTGAAGAACGAAGAATTAGAGACCAAAAATCAAGACAAATATCTTTCTGCCCGGATTACGATGGGCGGTGTAAATCTGCTTATAATATTTCCGCTACAGAAACTTGTAGAAGTTCAACTGGAATACTTAAGAAACCTCTCAGACCAAAAAAGATTGGACTTGCAGATCACACCATTTCTACACATGGAAGACTTGGAAAAGATATTAAATCCATGTTCCTCGCAGATAAGGGAAAAGTTATTATCCAAGTTGATTCTAGTCAGGCAGAGCCTAGAGTCGTTGCTGTATTAAGTGAAGATTGGGAATTACTTGAAGCATTTAAAAATAACATAGATATTCATCGTAGGACAGCCGGATTGATATTTGGCTATACACAACGGCTAGAACTCTCTGCTAACTTCAAACATCCTATTGTAGACTTTCTTCCTAAAGATGGTCCTGAAAGATACACTGGTAAAACTACACGTAACGCAGGTAATTATGATGTTAAGAAACATACATTCATGACTAGCTTTAATACTAATGCACAGAAATATGAAATTCCTATGGATATATCTGAATGGAGAGCTGGTCAAATGTTAGAGATATTTCATACAGCTAGTCCAAAGATTAGAGGCGTGTTTCATGCACAGATCAAAGAAGCAATTGATACAACTCGTGTTCTTATTGACCCTATGGGTGGTGTACGGATATTTAATGGGCGTATGGATGATTCTTTATATGGCGAAGCATATGCCAACATTCCTCAAAGAACAGTTGCTCATGTCGTGCAAGGGGCTGCTATAAAAATAGATGAAGAATTAAATGGTGATACTGAAGTCCTCTGGGCAGAAGAAAAGCATGATGCTCTCTATCTTCAAGTTCCAGAAAACAATTGGGAGGTGTATGCAAGACTTATGAAGAAACATATGGAAGTTCCAGTAGATTTTAGTATTTACTGTACACTCAAACGAGATTACAAATTAGTTATTCCTTGTTCTGTTGAGATTAGTCACACTAATTATGCTAGTTTTGAGAAAGTGAAATTATGACATATCAAATTACATTCAATGGTAGTAAAGGATTTCATCAAATTACAATCAAATGTAGAAATATTAAAGAACTTTTATATGAAATAGAAAAATTAAGTTATAATTTTGGAGAGCCATTTGATATGATTTATCTTGTTGATGGAAGGGGAAATTCTGATGCTGTCAGATAATGGAATCACAATTCTTGATTCTTCTATGAGAAAAAATGAAATCAGAATACTTAAATCACATGTTGAAGTATTAGGATTTACAATAGATAATAGAACAGGTCATCATCTCTATATTGAACCAGACTACGATGAACTTGGTAAAGTAATAAGAATAAGGATCATGAAATGACAGCCGAACAGCTTCGTCAGTTCTTCAATGATACACTTGGTAATTATAACAAGTCTTGGCCTGAAACTTACGAAGTAGATGCAGAAACGTATTCTAATATTTGCCAATTCATTTTTACTAGTAAAAGTTTTAGACATGGAACTCAACATGTAGTTCAACTATCATTAGGAAAGAATAATGGTGTAATGTATAAGGGAGTCGAACTCCTTCTCAAGAAGGAAAAAGAATGACTATAAATAGTCGAGCAAGAGTTGAATTAACATTAGAAATTTATATTAGAGATAATTGGTCATCTGATGCAACAGTAGAGCAAATTTATAAGCAGGCTGCTGAGAGTGCTAAAGTTAAATTATATGAGTTATTTAGAAATATAGAAAATAGAATTAATGGTATTGGAGAAATTAAAGTAACAATGATTTTGGTTGATGAGAAGAGATGACTAAAATCTGCATCATAGCCGGAAACTACCAAGAAGCTCTAGCTTTTGCTAAAGCTCAAAATATTCCTAAAGGATGCTGGTTCTATCCTAAAGATGTTAATGAACTTCTATTCACATCCAACTTCTATACTATTGTGACAGGAACGGCTGGTCATAACATTCCTCCTAGTATATTTGAGAAAATATATAACCTAGCACTAGAACGGGGAAAGATTGGAAGAATCTAATATTACAATAGACTTAAATAAAACTGAACTTTATCTCATTATTCAATCACTAGGAGCTAGTCAACCACCAATTGATTTAGAGAATATACAATTTAAATTATATCATAAACTCAAGTTTAAGTTAACTACGATAAATTTGAATGAATTCAAGTGAGCGAATCTTGGGTCAAAGACTTAATTGAAGAAAATCAGAGTGTAGAAACTCCTACAAGTTGGTTGTATTGGAGTTTAATGTTTTGTATCAGTTCAGCAGCCGCAAATGCCTACACGCTTCGCACGCTTAAAGGGAACCTTTTATACTATCCCAATCTTTACATTATTCTTATGGGTGAGTCGGGTCTGGGTAAAGGTTATCCAGTTAATCTCGCTAAGCGATTATTACAGGCGGCAGATATTACTAGAGTTATTGCTGGACGTAGTTCAATACAAGCTATCATTAAAGAAGCAGCAACAACGAGATCAGTAGCAGGAAAAGCAGTAATAACAGATTCAAGAATAGCTATTATAAATGGTGAGCTATCAACGGCTATTATTCAAGACCCTGACTCATTAACTATTTTAACTGACTTATATGATAGAAATTACAATCCAAACTGGACAAATCTTTTAAAGGGTGATGGTGCAGAAAAACTCAAAGACCCATATTTTACTTGTTTGTTTGGTTCTAGCCCCGCTCATTTTTATGATAGTATTCCTCAACCTAATATTGAAGGTGGCTACATTGGTAGAAACTTGGTTATTTATGAAGAGAAAAGATCGAAAGATGTTGATTTACTTGACTCAGAAGAGGAATCAGTTGATGAAGATCATTTTACAAATTACATAATTCCTAAATATGTTCCGCACTTAGTTAAAATAGCAAAGAATAAAGCAAGATTAATACCATCTGAAGCAGCTAGAAAAATATTTAATAGTTGGAGAAAAGAGTGGAGAGATACACAGGCCCAATATAATGATAGGACTGGTTTCGTAAATAGAGTTCCAGATCATGTATTAAAAGTAGCAATGTGTTTATCCCTTGCTAGTTATACTGATTTTGGTATTATAACTGGAGAAGATATTAAAGAAGCAATAGAGAAGATAACATCACTAATCTATGCAAGTCAGAAAGCTGCTGAAGGTGGAGGATTAGATCCTCTAGCTGCACAGACTAAAAGAATTGTTGATATTCTCATTTCAGCTCCTGAGAATCAAATAACTAGAAAGGAGCTTTTAGTTCGTGGATATGGAGATTATGATAGTATGGTTTTAGATAAGATCATAGATACATTAATGGAAATGGGATGGATAAAGCGTCAGAAATTAGGTATTGGAAGTAATATGGATTGGCTCTTAATACTTAGTGGAGAACCAAAGGAGTCTCTAATGAGATTCAGAGTTCAGAGGAGAGTCTGATGAACAATTACACACTCACTCAAAAGATGAAAGAACAGTTAGATAAGACATTTACATATCATCCACCCAAGGATGATCAACCTGTTAGCAATAGATATTATACAGAATACTCCACCTTCTAGAGAACAATCATTAGCTATTACTCATCTTGAAGAAGCTATCTTTTATGCAAACGCAGCAATTGCTAGAAACGAGTAAGAGATGACATTCAAAACAACAGTTAAAGATGCAACAACTCGTCAGCCTATTCCATTATGTATAGTAGAAGGTAATAATCAGAATAATGGTAATGGATTTGTGCGTGGAACTGATGGTGAAGGATATGCTGATGTTGACATGAAAGATTCACCAATTGGTGATGATGTTACATTAACAGTACAACATCCTGAGTATGGTAATTTTGTAGGTTATTATAAGATTACAGAAGATAATCAAATACTTAGTATTGAATTAAATCCTAATTTTAGTCGTCCCTCTAAAGATACTGTCCGCTCCTTTAGAGGGTCATTTGGCGGATTAATCATTCCTGAACTTGAATATTCAATTAATGATTCTAAAATTTTATTCACTCCAGGATATGTAGTTGAATCAGATAGTGTTAGAGATAGGATTTGTAAAACCTATCGTGATGCTGGATTGACACACTTTCCAATTAATCTTTACAACGACTCACCTATTTATCATGATTTTTATCCACCTTGGGATGACCTTTTAATTAATATGTATTTAACTGAATTACTAGAAACTGGATTAATTCCAGTAGGTTCAATGTTTTCTGATAATTCTAAAATTGTCAAACCAGTAGTTGACCCTAAGTTAGTTCCGGCTGGATTTACCGGATGGGAGAATCCATGGCCTATTATTAGACCTGCACAAGATTCTGATAATCTCTTTTATGTAGCTAGACAATATTTTGGACCTGACTGTTTAATTTATTGGCATAATCCGAATGGTCAGGGTGCTCCTTATTATAATGCTGTTGATTGGGGATATCCTCCTGGAACTGAATTGAATGCTATTGTATGGAATTATATTGTTAAACAATCAGGTTGTCAAGGATTGCTATTTCAATCTAAGGGATGGAATGAACCAGGATATAATGGAGTACAAACTTCAATAGATCGCCTTAGAGATTTTGTTCCTAGATTTAAACATGGTATTAACGGCTGGCCTCTTTGTGACTTGAATGACTTTGAGGAAACTGTTTACTATATGACTACTATGAATGGTAATCATGCTTTAGGTATGAAGTGGGCACAGGAAATTAGAAATTCTGTTCTTGAATTGAATGGATATTGTAACGGATGAAGAAAGAACGAAGATTCATTACAATTAATGAAGCTGCTGAGATATGTGGAGTGTCTCGTAGAACTGTACATAATTGGATACAAGAAGGATTTCTAGGTGAAATTGTAAGAACTCCAAGTGGAACACCAAGAATAGATAGAATGATTTTACTAACCAAACATAATCGTAGACAAAAATATAAGGAAAATCTTGGATTATAACGAGAATACTATGTCTCGTGAACTTTATTGCTTTAAATGTAAAAAATGGTTTATTCGTAACAAACCAATACCTAACTGTGATATATGTTTTAGCATACTAATAACTTGTATATATAGTATTATTACAGGTGAACGTATTACTGGAAATGAAAAGTTTAAACTAGAACTGATAGATTAAAAGAATGCCGGGATGGTGAAATAGGCAAACACACAGGACTTAAAATCCTGCGGTCGAAAGACCTTGAGAGTTCAATTCTCTCTCCCGGCACTAATGAGGAGAAAAAAATGGGAACAGAACACAGAGGATTTGGATCACCAAACTTTGATAAAGACAAACAAAGAGAAATAGCTGCAAAGGGAGGTAGAGCAGTTCACAAAAAAGGAACTGCTCATGAGTGGAATAAAAAAGAAGCTGCTGAAGCTGGAAGAAAGGGTGGATCTTCTACTAAAGGTAGGTGGAGAGAGTAATGACACTAGAAGAACTATTTGAGAAGTGTCAAAAAATAACTAATGATAAAAGACAAGATTATACTAGCACTTCAACAGCTAATAGGAATGAGAATTTTCATCGCTCTGCTATTATTGTTAGTTGGTTTACTAGAGAACGAGATAAACCATATGCAGCTCTTATAGGCACTAAGCTAGCTCGTCTGGGAAGTCTTCTAAGTAAAGATGGCGAACCTAATTTTGAGTCTATTGAAGATAATTTTGCTGATATTATTAATTATTTCGCTCTATGGCATGAAGATATTTCTACTAAAATACCTGATAGAGATATTCCGCACAAATTTACTGCACAGGATAATAAACCATCATTTTGTTCTATTTGTGATTTACACTATTCATCACATTCAATTAAGGAGCCGAAATGACCTTCTTCAGGCGAATCTACCGTTGGTTTAGATACTATAGACACGATACATATGTGTCATCGGAGTGGCTTCAAGAAATGGAGAATGGGCAAAAGGACTCGGTAATTGTTAATTAAGGATTGAGACTCATTTTTCTAAACTTAAATTTATTCTTACTTTTAACAGTAGGTTCTGGATAATTCTGAACACCCATACCAAATAAACTAATAGTATTAAGACCTACTTGTTCAGCAAATGAGGAATCACTCTCAAATATATCTATTACATCTTGAACAAACATAGGAGCAAAACTATTAGCAATTTCAGGTGTGATATTCTTAGGTTGACCATAACGACTAATATAACCACCCTTTTCAGTAAATTTTCTAGCACTTCCAATTTCGTATGCTAAAGCGGCCATTGGTGATAATTTATTAGCTGTAAAGTTCTCTAATGTCTGAGTTCTACTCTGTGGTTTAGAGTTAGCTTCTCCTGCAATAAATCTAGCTGTTGCTACTACAATCTGCTGAAATCCAGCCCAAGGATCAACGACATTCTCATTGAATCTAGATTTACCAAAATCAGTAGATAGAATATTATAAGATCCTTTACCACCCATTAATTTAGCTAATCCTAGTGTGGTCAAACCGACTGCTGCAATAGCAAACAATGACTTAATAGCTTCTATTTTAGCAAATTTATCTAAACTCCTATAATATTTAGGATTTAACATAGAGAGACGAGAACTTAAAAGTCGAGGACTCCAAATGACAGTATTTAGACTCTTAGATACTTTTTCTAATTGTCCTAAACCACCTCGACCTGTAGAAACATTAATATATTTAGCAAGGTCCTTAGTTGCTTTAGTAGGAACAATTGATTTTCCACCTTCAGCATCTTCAGCTAATGTAAAGACTTCATTTCCTGCATCTCTAGCATTATTAACTAAATTCTTAAATGTCTTAAATCTTAATTCATTGAGAAAGCCGACATATGCTCTTTCACTAGCTTCTACTATCCATCTAACAGGAGGAAGTAATCTACCAATTTCAGGAATATAGCTATTAAGGAATGCTTCTTCTCCCTTAATAAGATCATTTGGTTTAGCAATAAATAGACCAGCATCTCTACTAACTAAATAATATGGATCATGTTCAATAGTACTCATAACAGTATTAAAAGCTTCTTTATTAGCCATAAATTTAAACATATTAGCAAAAGATTCTCTCCACTCAGGTCTATGAATTAATCCAATCCCCTGTCGTAGTGGAGCAGAAAGATCTAGTGAGCTACGAAGAGATTTCATAGTATTAGCTACTTTTCCTAGTTTGATGCCAACAGCTCCAATACCACCGTGCATCTCAATAACTCTCTCACCAAATCCACCACCAAATACATCATTTAATATTCTTAACTCATTATTTTGTGGAACTCCCTCTCCATTGAGAATCTTGAATAATCCAGTATATCCACGAGCTTTTTCACCAGTTGTAATATTAGCTCCCTTAACAGCCGTAAATAGAGTATCAATTTCTTCTTCACTCATTACACCTTCGAGACCGCTAAAATCTACCTTTTCATATTCACCTTTTAATTTCCCTAGACTTTTACTTGCACCAGCAGCTCCTTCAGTCTTAACACCTTCAAATGCAGCAAAGCGTCTAGCTCTTTCCTGCTTATATAAAGAAGCTTGTTCTTCATTTAGAATCCTAGCTTCACCGATAGCATTTAATAATTTTTCTACTGCTTCTGAGGGAGTAGCTCGTTTTCTAGTTGGTTTACCACGCTTAGGAATGGCTCCCTTTCCTCCAATGTCAGATCCTGAGCCAATTCCCGTTCCACTAAGAAGGTCTTCTGTAGTTTCTGTTCTCCCCCTAGAGTCTTCATAGATTGATAATACTTCCTGAATTTCTGAATTGTAGATTCCGGTATTTGGGTCTGCAATTGATTTGAGGATATTGTCTTGTGCTTCGACTGACCTTCTTGCTCCGAATTTAGCATAAATGTCTCCAAGTCGAATTGTAAAATCCTCATTATGACCCATTCTACCAGAAGGATCAACGTGAGCTAATTCGTGTAAAATAGTATGTAGAATATTAGCAGAAGCTTCATCAGAACTCATTTTATTAATAGAATTGAATGGATTAATCAAAATCGCAGATTTATATGAACTCCATTCTGTTCCAGGATTGGGAATATGAACTCCATGAAGTTTTTCGCTAAATATAATACCAATCTTTTCCAATCTATTTTTCCATACATCAGTTCCAGCTACATTCATAGCTTCATCTAAAGTTTCAGCAATTGTTTTAGCTAAAGTTAGAAATGCTGGATTAGTTGTAATCTGCTTCATTTCATCAGGAGTAATTTGACCTTTAGGATCATAAATGGCAATTTTACGTCCAAACGTATCAGGAAATTCTCCTCCACCAACATTAATTTCTAACATTCCATTATATAGTCTCTTTAATTCATCAATACGTTTTCCAACACTTGGTGTAACAACATTATCTTGTATATACTGTTGAACTTGTTTTTGTACAGTTCCTCTTAATTCTTCTCTATTAGCAGTAAATGGATAATCACTATGACCTTCTGGAACTTTAGGTCTGATATCTACAATAATATCAGATGGAACACCAGGAACTTCTCCTTGAAGATACATAATTTTAGTTCTTTGAAACATTCCATTATTTGATAAATGTAGACTTATATGGGATTGAGTTCCACTTTTAGTTCCTTCTGGAAGAATTAACTCAGTTCTAGCTGATGGATTATTTAATTTAACTAAACTAGTTCCTGTTCCTCTTTTAGAAGTAGTGAGAATTTCTTCTATATTTTTTACTTCAGATGAATGTCTTGTACCAGTTCTAATATTAGCTGCTAAACCATGTGAGTGTTTAGATAAATTTTCAACAAATTGTCTTGCTTCATAAAAATCAGAGTCTTGTGGAATTTTAACTTTTACAGATGTTCCAGTTTGAATTTTAGTAGAATCATCTGGAACTATAACTCTCTGTTTAATATCTACACCTTCTAATAATTCATCAGGAGTTCCAGAGAAAGAACTTTCTATAATTTGACCACTCTTAGGATCTTTAGCAATACTTACTACTTCTACTTTCTCACCACCTAATAATGGAGCAGCTTTCGCCAAACCAAATCCACCAGCAGCTTCTACATCTTCTCTCTTACCAGAAGCTCCTAAATCAGTAAAAACTGTCTCAAGTTCTTTCCTAGTTAAACCTTTACCATTATCAGTAACATGAATAGTATTATCAACTCTATCAAATATAACATCAATTTTGCCTTCAGAACCTAGATGTCGAACTGCATCAATAGAGTTCTGTAATAACTCTTTAGTTGCAATAGGAGCAATATCACCTTTGTAAAGACTAGTTCCTAGAACTTTACCAAGAGATTTTACATCAGCTCCGATAGCTATTTTTCCACTCTCAGTACGAGCGGCTTGAGGCTCGAATATATCAATAGGCTCACCACTAGCTTCTCGAATTGATTGAGCAAATTCCTCTTTAGACTTTAATTGTTTATTAAATTCATCTGCGAATTCTGTACTTTGTTTAGGTTGTTCTTCTCCATAAATATCACGTTCAGCAGTTTTACCTAAAAAACGCTCTGGTGGTTCTACTGGAAAATCTAAAACTTTAGAGAACTGAGGTTCTTCAGTAACATTAGCAGGCTCAAAAGGATTAGCAAAACTAGGTTTTCTAGGTTCTAGTTCTCTAGTAACTTCCTGTTCAGCAGTAGAACCAGCTAATTCACCTAAATCAATAGCTTCTTCAGCAGGATATCTAGTAGGCTCCAAATCTCTGATAGGTTCTCTAATGGGAGTTCCCATTTCAGCAGGAAGCTCTCGTCCCATATTAAACTTCTCTACAGCATTTCTAAATAAGTCTTCTTCACTCATTCCTGAAATAGGTGGTTCAGTAGGTCTATTAAAATTAAAGATATCTTCACTACCTACAGGAACCATTTCTGGAGGAACCGTTTGCGCTCTACGAATAGGAAGATCTGAAGTTGGAACATTCAAATCTTCTACTCCAGAAGGCTCATTAGCTCTATAAGGAATTTCTTGACTCCTACGAATAGGAGGAAGTTCACCTCTAGGAGAAGGAGGAATATCTTCACTTCTAAAAGGAACGTCAATTACATTAGGATCGTGAATAGCTCTCTGAGCACCTACGCTTCTAGGATCTAATCCAGTAGCGAAAATATCACCTAATGCCTTGGTAATGGCTCCAGCAATTAATCTTCCAGTTCCTTCAGAACCAGTAATCTTTTGAGATAGCCAATCAGTAGCTTTACCAATTCCAGGAATCTCCATTAATCCTGGTCCTAAAGCCTGTTGTTCTTCACCTTCTTGAACTTGTTTATAAGGAGTTCCAAAGATATCTTTACCTCGAAGTCTCTTATTAATAGATTCAACATCTTCTCTAGTATATTTATGTGGTTCTGATCCAGATATTAACTTTTCAGCAAAAGACTTAATTTTGGGATGTTCTTCGGCAAATCCACTAACAGTATCAGAAAATCTCTTTAATAAACTAGGCTTCTCTATTTCTGAAGAAATAGATTTTTCAATCTCAGGAATTCCAGAAACTTTCTTAGCCTCACTAATAATCCTATCAACTTCAGGATTCTCTACTTTTAATGCTTTGGGAGCTTCCTTTGGTGTAACTAAATCTTTATATTCAGGATATTTAGACACAACTTTCTGTTCTAATTCATCATCATCCAAGTCATCATATTCACCTGGATACTTAGAACGAATAAGACCAGCAAGTTGTGCCATTATCGAATTCCTAAAGAATCGCCTGGTTTCTTAGAACCTTTTTTAGTAGTTACAACTTTTTTAGTTCCTTCAGGATTTGCTTCACTTTCTTGAACAACATTACTAGATTGATCTCGTCTAGCTAAAATATCATCAATTTGAGCTTGGTGCATTCTTCTAGTTTCTTCTAATTGTGTATCTTTTCTAGAAATATCTAATGCGTGTCTAGCAGTAGTAGCTTCCTGTTGAGCACGTTGAAGTTCTATTCTTGCATTAGAATCATTAGCTCTTTGATTGAGTTGATCTTGTGCAAGAGCTAATCTTTTATTAGCTTCATCAAATTTACGTTCCATATTAGCTTGTTTAGTATCAAAAATCTGTTGATTCTTCTTAACATCTAAAGCATGACCTTCTTTATCTAAAGCTAATTTTTCAGAACCTAATCTGCTAGTTTGAGCAATACGACTACGATCAATTCCTAAATCTTCTCTTTTTAGATTCATAGTTTCTCTTTGCAATGGAGTAATCCTATCAGGATCTTCTCTAAAGAAAGTATTCATAGGCTGTCCACCAGACACATTACTGCTAGAAGCACCAGAAGCCATAGGGTTAGTACCATAAATTGATTGTAATCTATTCTGCTTCATAGATAAGTCGCTCATAAAATTAGCTTTTTTCATAAAATCATTCATATCACGTCTACGTAGTTCCATATTCATACTCATAGCAGAGCCATAATCAGGCTTTTCTTGACCACCTAATCCATAAATACCACTACCAGATGGATTAGCTGCAAGAGAATCAAAGAATCCCATTAGCCATTCCTTCGCATAATGAGGTTGTTCATGTTATTTCTCTCTAAATTATTCATCTGCTGTTGATTCTGTCGCAACTGACCAGCCTGCATTACTTGATTACCAAATGTGTTAGTTAAGGCAGGAGTAGTTCCATACAAGCTAGTCATACCCTGAACAGCTCCAAGACGATTTCTAACATTAGATTCCTGAGCATTCATTTTCTGAGTTGAATTAAATCTATTAGTATCTAACAAATTCTGAGTATTAAGTCTATTAAATTCGTTTACAACATCAACATTGGCTTTATCAGCACCATATTTCATAGCATTAGCTGAGCCGGCTGCACTAGCGTAATTAGGAGCAGCAGATAGCTTATTCGAGGCTACGTTCTGAGCAATACCAGCATTGATGTCTGTAATAGCTCCACCAAGTTTATCAGATTGTTCTCTAGCCATTTTAGCTGTAAGAGCACCATAATTAGGACTATATCCACCTGATAATGCTTTTGAACGATCAATATTACGTTGAGCATTTGCATACATAGATCTAATAGGACTTAATCCTCTAGCTCTTAAATCTGCAATACCTTTTTCATCATATCCACCAGTGCTAGATAAACCTGATAAATCAGATAATGATTTAGTTACATCAGCAGACTGTTGATAATTAGTAGTCTGTGGACTAATATTTGAATAATTCACAGAAGAGGGAGTGATAGGACTTCTTGAAGCAAAATCATACACATCACCATATTTACCCATAATCTTATCATAATCTTTAGCTTGCTGATTAGCAGCAGCCGTAAACGTATTAGGATTACCAAACTGTTTAGTTGGCATATTTTTCTCTTGTTTAGGATTAAATAAATAATCTAACGGTCTAGCTAGTGTTCCTGCAGGCATTATCCTGAAACTCCAATCTCTCCTTCACCTTCCATTGATAAAGATGTAAGAGCACTAGCACCACCAACTAAGAAATCAGCAGCATCTATTCGGAGATATCCATACCAATCAATATAATCGTTAGCAGGAACTGATTTACCTTGTCCTAATACTTCCGTTCCGGCTACGTTTCCACCTGTAGCACCTAACCAATGAGAAAATGTTACAGCACCAGCAGTTTTATTAAGCCATCTAATATGTCGTAAAATAATATACTGAGAACTTGAACCAGCATTAACACCACCAGTAGCCGTAGCAGGATTTAAAAGATTTGTAGTTAGAGTAGTAGTTAAAGCAATTGGACCGAATCTAAATGCTTTGTTGGTCATTCCTCTCCTCTATTGACCGACATAGTAAGAACAATTACCGCGGTTGAGAACAGCAAGACCAGCAGCAGGCATTACAATTGTTGTAGCTGTATTAGCAACTAATGATTTAAGTGGAACAGTTGGCTGCATATTAATATCTTCTACAGTTCCACCTGCTATCATCGCGTTACCATTTGACCATGCAGGTCCACCAGGAAGATTAGTACTTGTAATAATTAATGTAGCTGTTCCAGCTAAAATAGCAGTAGCATTACGACGACAATTTAGATATGTAATGTAATGAAATAGACCAACACCAGCAGCGGGTAATGTAATTGTTGCCGCTGTATTCGCTGCGGCTGTAACAGTTACATGCAATGTAGCAGGAATGAATCTAGAGTAAATAAGAAAATCTGATTGCGAAGCACGAGCAGCAATAGTAACAGTTCCAGAAGTAAATGCAGAAACTCTAATTCTAACTCTACGTAATCCAGATACTCCTACAACATATTGACCCGTTACAGTAGTAGCAATTATAATAGAAGGAACATATTGTTCTGCAAGTAATACAGCAGCTAGTAACTGAGCATACGCAAATGCTGGTAGTGGAAAATAATTAACTCCATCAAGAGTTCCTTCAAATACTAAAGTTAAGTTAGCAGCAGCAGTTCTTACATCATATATGGCAACTGCTGCACCATTAATATCCATTAATATTTCAGCATTTAATGCACTTAGTGTAAAAGTGGCAGTTCTGCCATCAGTTATAGTTTGACCACCAACTTGGTCAGGGAAGCCTACAATTATTTCGTTTCCACGAGCGTCGTAAAGAATCGCACTCATGCAAGCACCATGTAATCAATGGAGAGTGAACCTGCCCAAGGTGTCAAGAAATCCATATCTAAATCAAATGAACCAGTATTAGCTATAGCTCTCATACTATATACATCAACTAAGTCACCTGAATTCGGCTGACCATCTACAATTCCTGTTAACCAAACTAAAATATTAGAAGTAGCAACTACGGTTCCATCTACAACATTAATATGTTGATTTCTCTTTGCAGGAAATGCTGTCGTAACAACTGCTGTAGTAGCACTTCCACCGCCTCCACCAGACGGACCTTGAATACCTTGAGGTCCAGGAATTTGAATTGGTTCATCAGCATCTAATCCATCAATTCCAGGAATACCTTGTAATCCTTGTAATCCTTGAATACCAGCAGGACCAGTATCACCTCTAGTTCCAGGCATTCCATCTTGTCCATCTGATCCATCAAATGTAGGACCACCTAAAATATGTTGTGTTACATTAGTAATATTAGTAATACCACCTCCACCACCTCCACCTCCGCTAGCATCTACTTCTAAAGCTGCTATTGCTCCGATTAACGCACGAATAATTTGATACAGCGGATTATCTTTTTGTTGTAATCTAGTATTTAATAATTGAGTATATAATCGTGGTGTATTTAATCCAGAAGGCATTATTTAACCAGGATAGCTCTTTGCAATTGGTTTAGCAAACACTATCAGCTTAGAAATTTCAAAATATTCTCCAAAATTAACAGTTTTAATTTCTAAACAAGCTCTCTGCTGTGTAAAATTGGATAATCTTGTTGGTTCTATATCAGTTGGATCTACCATAGTTATTGGGAACATAACATTTTCTCTAACCTCTCCAAGACTTATTAATCTTAATAAAAGTCTACCAAAGCCAGTAACACGAAAACGAACAAGACCATAATGATTAATGAGTTCTTCAGATGAAGATCTCTTTGCCATTATGGTAAAAATCCTGTCTTGATAAATGGATCTGGGATCTTTACATCTATTGTATTAGGTGGATCATCTTGGATATATAATGTATCAAATTTTTGACTAACAACTAATTTGTAGATTCCAGAAGCATCTGTAAAATAAATTGTAGTTAATGTGCCTAGTATAACAGAACCAGAAAATTGTGTTCCATTATTACCTACTGCAAGAATTTTAATCTCAAATACATCAATTGGAAAATCAACTATAAATATTAATAGATGTTCTTCTTGCGTAAGAATTTGTATCGCTGGTGTAGTTATTACATCTCCAGTTCCGGGATCAATATATTGAATAAATATGTCTAAATCACTTAAATCTAGAGTTCCAGATGTAACAGTAATTGGAGTTGTTGAAGGTACAACTGGCCCAGGATTTTCTAGAGTCCATGTGTATGAAATAATATCATAAGTGCCTTCAATATCTAATACCTGGAAATATACTGGGCGAAATCCTGCTCCACTTGCATTTAAACGCAAACCACATCCGTTGTGAACAATATCTAACATAGTTGGTAGTCCAAGACTAAAAACATAAGGAAATGTTATAAATGTATTTGCTTCTGTAACAACAGTAAATGGACTACTTTCAGTAGTAGCATCTTTCTGAAGATGAATAGTATATATATTAAGAGGATCAAATAAATCTTTAAAATATTCTGCCACTACTTCAGCAGATAATGCTACAAATCCTGCTGGTAGACCATTAAATTCATATGGATGACCTTCATCTCCATCAAGAATTATATTAGATCCACCAGTATCAAAATGTAACGTAGCCTGTGTAACAGCACCGAACTGCATTTGTATCAAACCATTAGTAACAGGATTGTTAGTTTCAGAAAGAGCTAATGGTATCTGTGAGCTTGATGTTAATATTGTTGGTACACCACTGGTATTTCCCCACCAAAGATCCGCAACGGCAGGAGTAGCACTAAATCCTGGAGTTATAATGATAGTTAACTGGAGTCTAATTCTAAAAGTTCCACTCATACTAAATCAGCTCCAAGAATGATTTCGTCAATATTCACAACTGCAATTGTATTTACACCCATATAAAATGACCAGGGTGCCCACCTAATAGCTTTATGATCTAATCCATTACCATAATTGCCTGCTAAAAGTCTACGATCAGTCATAATACAATATATTTCTTTTTGAATAGGAGCATTTATAATCTGAATTCTACCAAATAAATTTCTATCTTGCTGTTGCCAAAAATGTTCTATTTTCCAACTCACTTCAGGAGTTGCATATCTACCATTAAATAGACTAATTCCTTGATATGTGCATATAATAAGAAAATCTACTGAACTACTTCCTGAATCGAGAACAGTAGCTATTCCATGAACACTTGTTCCAAGAGCATTATCTACAACTACTAAAGGCCAAGAAGATGGAACATCTTCATTATCTACATACGATACAGTTCTTGCTCTTTTGAAGACGTATAAAACGTCTCTTAAATCTTGTGCGTTAGTAATCGGATTACCATCTAGAGGTACTACTATTAAACCATCAATTTGACTAATCGCTTCAGGTTCACCAACATTTGAGATTAATAACAATGAAATATCAGTGAATGTACAACCCAGAACAAGTCTATCATGATATAGAGATAGGGTAGCTCCGGCTGGAATTTCTGTATAATTATCAAATAAATGACTTGCATCATCTAAGAGATCAGCATCATAAAATGAGATATCGTTTAAGAATGTATCTACGTTATTTGGAATAATAGCTCCAGGTACAAAAAAGTAAGTATATCCTTGTAAATCACCATTGAATGTTGGTAATACTATAGTAGCAACTAGATGCCTTCTAACAACGTTAGGATCACCACTTGTAGGAATAGAACCAAATGAAACAGAATTAGCTGGACTAGTAGTAAATTGTGTTAGAATACTGGGTGGAGATAAATAACCGGAGATAGTTTCAGAAACAAATCCAAATAAATGTAATCCAGCATCGGTATGTCCTGCTGCACCATTTGCAACAGTCATACTGCCAGACATTCCTACACCAGCCGCTTTACGCGCAGCAGTTCCATCACCAGCATACACATAAAGAAACTCGCTAGCTAAACCTTTTTGAAAAGTTAAATCACCATTTGTATAATCACTAAAAGGAGAGATATAACCTCTACCAGCATATGATACGAAAGCAAAATCAGTCATACCTGCAATAGTTAATAGAGGACCAAAAACAGTAGTTGAATTAACTACATGAAATATTTTACCATCAACTCCATCATATGTTAAAACTATTAGTGTATTAGCAGTTTGTGTAGGATAATTATAAACTCTTTTAACATTTGTTAGAGGAACGGCTACATTCTGACTAATTCCAATTCCAGGTCTAGTTCCAAATGAATTACTACCAATATATCTTACATTATTACATTCTTGAAAGTGATCTGGAGGTGTAGAATCTCTATCTCCACGGTCCCACAGACCATTAAATTTGTCTAAAACTAATCCTTCATGATCTCTAACAGCCATAACTAATAACTAACTCCACGCCTTTTGAAGGAATGTCTAAATGGTCTACGTCTAGTAACAATAGATTGCATACCTTTAATTGGAATACCTAATGCTCGACTTAAAGCAGTTCCAGTCAAGGAATCTAATGCTAAAGCACGAGACTCATTCTCGGCAATAAACATAGCACAAAGAGCACCAGTCTTATATTCAAGATATGTCTTAACATTAGTAAATGGAAGATTCACATTAATATCTTTAATTAAGATAGGAGTATTAAATATAGAACCAATATAATCAATTTTAAGATCATTATCTGAATTTGCAGCAGTGAATCTGATTCGACCTTTTTCTAATGCCCAAACCAAAAATTGAGAAATTAAAGTAGCATTTTCAATAGCATGGGGAATAAATTCATTTTTAGTCACTGGAATCCAAGCATTTATGCCAGTAGGTGATTCCCATAGTTGTTTAATTTCAATTAAATCACTTGGAAGTGCCGGATTTGTGTCATGTCCTAATCTATCAATTCCAGCTTTAATCTTAATAGATGCACTAGTTTCATGAGTTACTGGGATATCATTTAATTCAAATGTCTCTTGTAATTCATCTAAAGCTAGATTAAAATATGGCAGACAGACAATATTTGTATATTGTGTTTGGGATGGATCATTCATTAATCCAGCAACAGTAGTGATTATTTCACTTGGTTTGGGCATCTGGTTCCATCAGTCCTAGAATAAGAATATCAGTATTATTTCCTTCTTTATCTTTTTTAGTATATAAATATTTACCTAAAGTACTAATGCAAAGCTCTAATTTTTGAGCATTACCTTCTTTATCAATTAAATGAAATTCTATCTCATCTCCAGAACATCTATGAATATCTTCTAAAAGATCAGTAATTAACATATCATGACCAAATCAATCTAGCCCCAATAATATCACTCGCAACATCTAACACTAAACTAACAAACGTTGGATCTAAACTTAAACTACTGGGATCAGTTAAATGTAATGGAATTCCAGTATCACCTGCTACGCCTTTAAGAGTAATAATACTTGTGTTACCAGATGGTGGAATAATTGTTAATCCTGTAATCACGATTCCACTAACAACAGGTGGAGTAATAGTGTTAGGACCAGATACTAATGTTAAAATATCATATTCAGCTGGAGATACATTATTAACTAGTGAAGATGTAAGTACTTCAGAACTTACATCTCCAGAGAATTCAACTTGAATTGTTCTACTTGATGTGACTGACATCAATTCTCCTATACTGCAAACTTCAAGTCCTTCGCCATTGGATGTGTAGGATCAATTAACTTACAGCTAGGACAAATTGGATACTCAGGATTTCTCATTCCACCACAACCAATGCAGCGAATGAGTTCAGAAATCTGAAAGTCTTTAAGCCATGCTTTATTATCATAATTTAAGCTGCGGGCGGCCATACGCATTTCGTCTGAAATAGTAAGTGGATTACCGTTTGTTCTAGCCCATAGTGAATCAGCTAGTTTAACTAAAACATTATACCAATTATCTTGCTTAGCTTTAGTTTCATCTAACTTATCTTTATACTTCGTTTTAATTTCCATAACACTCTGAACACCTAAAACAAAAAATAATCCAGGCATAGCAGATTCCATATTACAACCTAACATACCATTACAATAATCTTTAATTACAGAGTCAGCAATCTGAATACTACTAGTAGGAATTTCTAGCATAGGTTGGTCGAGATCAATTTCTCTCCACCAAGAACTTGGACCGACAACTAAAATTGATGGATTTTCGTATGTTCCAGGTTCAATATGAAATTTTCCAGGCTCAATAGTATATTTAACTTCATTAATTTCTTTAGGAAGTATAGATACAATAGTGCATTTATCCATAGGATTCTTCATTGAACGAATCATTTTACGATTGTTCAAAAAAGAATTTGAAAATTCTCCAACTTGTCTCAAATCACCGATTTCCATTGTTTTTCCTCTTTGGTTCTAGTGAACCAGTTTGCTTTCTGACTCTTTAGCAACAGTAACTCCAGTTCCATAAGCTAAATGATCACCAACATCAGTTTCATTACCAAATAATTCACCTTGTACTTTTTGCACATTTGCCATTCTTTGTTCTTCACTTACATTTGGATCTTTATATTTAACATGTCCCCTATAACCCATTTTTTCATGCAGACTATCAATTACAAAGACACAACCATCATAAAAAGGAGGAAGATAGTTTTGAAATCGGTCTTGAAAGACCCAAGCTGGCTCATATGAAGTCTTTTCAACTAGATCAGTTTCTCCAGTAACAGGAACTAATCTTTCTAAAATATAACGAGCTTCAATATATTGTTTATATTTAGGCAATTCACGCACTTCAAGATTAATTAATTCAAATCCATCATCAGTAAAACTAGTCCATCTTTTTTCAAATTGATCTTCTGACCAAACTACTCGAAAATTAGGCCTATTATCCATATGCTTACCAAAATTCTTTTCTAACTTATAGTTTATGCTTTCAATTGATTCTCGAAGCTCCATTACCTTTTTCCTTGGAGAAAGTTTGCTGAAGGAGCTACACCTCTAGGTCTTCGTAATTGAATATCAGTAGCTCCAGTTTGAGGATCACTCATAGATAAATTATTTGCTAAAGATCTATTTCTTTCAGACTGAAATGCTTCCATTTCATATGGACGCTTACTATATTCACCTTGAGGTAGGAATGCTTGAAGTGCAGTTCTATACCAAGGAGTTTCTTGAGCTTGTTTAGAATGAGTTAATTCGTGAGTTACAGTATTTGATAAATCATTTTCAGATTGTCCTTGTAGTGCTTCAGGATTATAACGAATATTACCAGTAAATGGATTAGTGATAGCTTGAGCACCTCTAGGTAAAAATATACGTTCTAATGGATTACCAGTAGAAGGAGTCATAGTGACAGGTTTTACACTTGGATTCTCAGCTTGAATTTTAGCGAGAATCCTCTGCATCGACCTATCTAATTCTGATCTATCTTGTGGCATTTTGTTTTAATGAGCTGCTCTCAATTAGCTTCCCCAGCAGAAAAGTCATCCAAAATGAATGACTACCCTACAACTAAGAGAGAGCAGCCCAACTCAATTAATTACCCTGAACGTAAGCGATATTCACGTCAAATCTACCAGCAGTAAGAGCACCGGCTGCAATAGTCATAGTCATTCTTGCAGCAGCAGTTAACTTATAGTATGTTGCAGAAGTGAAAATAGGAATAAGAACTAAAGTAGTTCCAGCAGTCCAAGAAGCAACAGCAGTTGCAGCTTTTAATGCAGCTACCTGAGCACCAGAACCAAATCCTAATGCAGTTGTATTAGCAGCACCAGTTAATGTAGTAGTAATATCAATAACACCACCTAGAATAATAGCACCTAAAGGAATAGTTGGAGAATTAGTTGGAGTGATAGTAGAAATTGCACCACCATCAACAGCAAAATCATACGTCATCTTAGCATTACCAATAGAACCTAATCCACCAAGTGCAGAAACAGCACTACCCATATTAGACCAGATAGGAGATGCAAGAGTTCCAGTATTAATATAGAGAACAGCATTAAGATAATCAATTAAAAGACTACCAGGACCAGCTTTACCTACGAAGCTACCAGATGTTCCACCAACAGGAGGACCAGATAGTGTTAAAATACCTACGTTATTATTTAATAAATCCTTAATCATCCCCCATACGTTAAGTTTAGCAAAAGCTCCGATCCTTGACTCAGGCATTAGATTCTCCAGTCTCAAAGACCATTGGCAGAATGCCAACAGAGTTGCGCGTTAACGGATGCGCGCCCCCCATTAATTGATTATGAATCGTTTAAAAGATCTAAACGACTGCCTTGACCCACCATTTAGTTGACACAGGGTCATAGCATAGATCAATAGGACGATTTTGGATAGGCTGATATGCAATCTGAATATTACCAGCAACAGAGAATACACCAGGAGCAGCGTTAGTAAAGCAAAGTGTAACTTCACAATATCCACTAACAGGAGGAATTAAATTGATCAAACCAACAGTTCCAGTAAGGAAAGTAAATTTTCCAGTAGGAGTAACAGTAGCAGCAGAAGCAATAGTTTTGGGTGTAGGCTGTTTATCACTCTGTACAGTAGAAAAATCTTGGAACACATTATCAGGCATTGTTCATTCTCCTTTAATATCCAGAAGGAACTGCAAGGGCATCAATATACGCAGTAGCAGCAGGATTTAATAGGAATGTCTGAAATCCAACTACCATATAGAAGATATCAGCCGCAGCTACTCCACCGCTTGGTCCGCGGAGTTCAAAGATTCTACGACCATCAGATGTGTAAAATCCAATGGGAAGAATCTCTGCACGACCCCAGATTGAGCTAACTATAAAATCAATACGTGACTTATTCCAATTAAAGTGAGTCTTAATAGGAGCACCAGCAAGCTGCATATTATCACCAAAATATAGATTAAGTGCCTCATCCTTAGCCGCCTTATGAATAATGGACACTAACTGTCCAATTTCCTCATAAGCCTGTGCCTGACAGGGATGCGTCCAAGCTGTAGGATCGAAATTATTATCAATACCAACTCGATTACCAATCTTATTAATAGCTAAACGAGGTAAAGGTAAAGATAAAGCAGAACTTCCACCATTGACTCGGTTTGACCGAATTTCAGGTGTAGTTGCTCTATCATAACCTAACCATGTACCAGTAGAAGCATTAGAGTGATGATATGGAACACCATACAAAGCAGGTAAAGCACTAGGATTAGAAATACCATCAACAATTAATACGTCAGTAGCGATAGCACCAGCAATAGCAGGAGTAACACTAATCTGCTTATTCTCAACATCCCATAGAGTAATAACGCCTTTACCTCTAAACGTTGCAAGAGTAGCATCATAAACCTGAACAACCTGATCATATCGAACTAAACGAGCACCAAAATCAGTAGATAAAGTATATGTATCAACACCACCTGCTGTAGCAACAACAGAAATAGTTCCTACCTGACCAGTTCCTGGCTGCTGTAACTGTGCATCAAGCTGTCGCTTGATTTCTACAGTCGCTCCTGCCGTTAATCTACGAACGGCATTGATTACAGCCTTTCGACGGTCATCAGTAGACCACTGAGTTAATTTAGTATATTCAATATTTTCTGATAGAAACACAGGGCGAAGAACGGCTTTTTCCCAAGTAGGACCGCCGCCACGGCCCATATCTCCACCATCAGGATTGAAATACTGGAAACGTCCACCTGGACGTAATTCCATTGGAGCACGCATTTCACGATATGAGACTACTTCTACATCACGCTTCTTAATATTAGCAAAGAAAGTGTCGTCACTCTCAAAAACAGTTGTAACCTTCGGTAGAACCCTTTCAAGTTCTGTTCCAGCAACAACTGATTCTACAACTGCACCTGGCATATTCAGTCACCTCAAAGTCAAAAGTTAATGGGACTAATCTCGGGCAAAAAAGTCAGCTACAGATTCACCCTTTTTCATCTCATTCTTACCTTTTGGCTGAGATGGTCGGCCAGCAGCAATTATTCTCCTATTAGGAGAAGTTTCTTCTTCTTTCTCTTCCTCTTTTTTACGAGGAGTTAAATCTTTTAGGGCTTCTGCCCTAGCCTTTAGAATTGCGTTCCTCAATCCACCTTTAGCTTTACCTAAGTAGAAGGACTGAATTCTCTTCAGAGATTCCCTAGAGAACTTAGAGTCAAATGCGGCTCTCCAGAGCTTATCTAAGTTCTTAGCAGTAGAGGGATCTTGTCTAATAGTAGAAGTCAGAATCTTCATGGCATCAGATATAGCATTCTTCTTAACATAACCACTCATAGCACCTTTAGGATCAATATATTCAGTTATTGTTGCTCGTAATGTATTATCAATTTTCGACTGTAAGTCATCACGAGAAGACTCAAATCGTTCTTGAACAAAAGAGAGTCGTTCTTTCTCAACTTCGTTATCTTTTGTTTCAGCAGAACGATCAACTCGATTAGTTGGAGCAGTAAACTTACTAGAGCCAAATACAAATTGATTAACAAATAAAGCAGCCTGTCTCAAATCATCATTATTAGTATCATTAGCTTCTTTAACCATCTCCATGATAAGACGCTTATTCAAATTACCAATAACATGAAAATATGCTTCCTTATCAACCTTTGCTAATGTTGGAAGATAATCATCTACAATAATATTGAAAGCTTTCTCATCAGTATCTTTAACATTATTTAAAATTTCTTCAGTACTTCCACTTAATAATTGTGTTTCAAAATTATTGAATACTTCAGCCTTTTCAGCTACCTCTTTAGCATCATCAAAAGATCCAAATAATTCAGTATATTCCTTATCTCTATAGAGCATCTTCTCTAAGAATGGGAATTTCTTAAATAGTTCAGGATATTCTTTTAAAATTTCCTTCTTTCGAGGTGGAGCATTAATTTCAAGTTCTTCATCTGGCTTAGCCAGATCAATTTTTTCAATTTCTTCATCTGCTTCAATTAACTCTAAATCATCATCCTTAACTTCAGGTTCTTCATCATTATCTTTTTCTTTATCCCTCTTAGGCTCTTTTACTTCCTTTACTTCTTTTACTTCTGGTTCATTATCTAGTTCCTTAAATAAATCATTGATATCATCAGCCGTCTTAGCTGATGGCTGCTTAGCTTCAGGCGATAGGATTTCGGGCATTGGATTCTCCAGTCACTTTTTCAGATTGCTTCGGTTTCTTAGCCGGAGCTTTACCTGAAGTTTCTTGTTCTGCTTGCATCTGAGCTTGAGCAAGCATTTGCTGTTGTACAATCATAATATGAGCTTTCATATGTAATAATACATTTTTATATCCATCACGATTCTCTACTTTAGCTAGCCTTCCGGCTGAAGAAACTAACCAAGAACGACAAATTCCTGCTTCAACTTCATGATTATCTACATCAGAATCAATAGGAATTGATGGTTGCTCATTTGGAACTAACTCTTGACCAGTCTGTTCAGCAATCATCATTTCTTCAGGAGTAGGAGGTTGTACAATAGGAACAGAATTAACTAATTCAGTAATTTCCTCATACTGTTTCTGTCTATCATCAGCTCCAGGTAGTTTGAAATTTGGAATCTTAATAACTTTAGCAATGTATGGAAGGTTCTCTGGGTCTAGCAAAGCGGCTTGAATTTCTTCATTATTAAGAGTAAATAGTTGCATAATAATATCGGCTTGCTGTGCGTCAGTAATTGGAAGTTTCTCATCAGGCTCTAATTCAATATTTCCAATTTTACCATCAGTTTCTGCCTTTCTAATAAATACATTAATAAAATTACCTTGAGTATCTTTCTCAACAGTTTTTTCATCTTCAACCATATTCTTCATATATAAAGGAATAACTTTTCCAAATATTTCTTTCCACCAAATAGTCATCATCTTCCAAGGAGTTTGCAAACGCTGCAAGGCCATTCCTTTAGCCATTGCATATTCACTTGCAGTCCCAGAAGAACCCTGACCTTGTGTTCCACCGAATAAACTTGGAAGAGCACCAGAAACAAATTGTCCTAATTGTTGAACAATATTATAGAAGTTAAATACTTCGGGAGAAAGACTAGCTGTTTGAGATGTATGAAAACCATCACTAATATTTCTACTTCCTGATACAGGTTTAGTAGGAGTCAATGTTCCAGGCATTGCTTCTATCTGCCTCTGAGCATTGAAATTCACAAGAGCCGGATCAGCCCAAGTTTGAGCAATACCATGCTCAATTGTTTGTAGAGTTAGAGAGATTAGATCATTTGTAATATCTTGAATATTAGTTAGTAATTCTCCAAGAGGATCATGACTTAGAAAGTCAGACATTGGATTTTCAGTTATTGTCCAACAATCATCTAGAGCTTCATTCTCATAATCTGCAATAATATCATTAACCATTGCAACTCTAACTCCATCTGGGAATAACTTCTTTAACTTCTTATAATTCTCTTCTGGTAAAATATTAAGAGCTGAAACTCGAAGCCAAGAATTTTTTACAGTCACAGTTTCAGTGGGGAATTCTCCACGATACTGTGTATTCAATCTACCATATTGTTCATATGGATCATTAACACCAATATTACTCCAGCCACCATGTGGAACTTTATCTCTCAATTTAGGATAGCATTCTAGAGCATTGGAATAATGAGTTTCATGAGAAAATATTAAATATGGAGTATCTTTCTGCTTCTTAGCATAATTAGCTACCTTAACATACAATCCACCATAAACCTCTAAACAAATTCTAGACTTTGGAGATTTAGTAGTTCCAACTAGACGAGGAACAATAAGTTTCTGCTTTTGTAAAGCAGGATCTAAAAGTGTTCCACATTCAAGACAAGTTGGACCCTCTTCATCAAAAACATTTTTAATATCTACATCATCTTCATCAGGGGCATACTCATACATTTCTTCATTACTAAACATAAAATCAGGAACTCTACTCTGACATACTGGACAAACATAAGATTCTACTTCTTCATCTTCATACTTAGGAGTCTCATAAGTTCCATATTTCTCATTCTTATCAGGATATGAATAACAAGCTATCATTCCTTCTGTACAATAAATATATAACGCATGTAACCATAAGAACATTACATTATTATGCTTATAGACTAACTCTGCAATCTTATCTCCTGCTTTAGCTGTTGATAAGTCTAGTGGATTATCAGCATCATCTGGAACACAATTAATAGCAGGAATTTGAATACTCAATGCGGCTATAATAGTCTCTAAGAATGCTTTAAATACGTTGACTGGCCTGTCGTAATAATCTTGATCTGTGTCAGTAGAATTAATATCTCGATTATAGATACGGTAATCATGTGCTGTTTCACTCCAGTAGATTTGAGAGAAATTATTCCAGTAAAGTTTTAATCTTCTCCAATGACGAATTTGACGTTCTCTCGTGAGTCGATCTTCTTTGTCGAAGTGTTCTACGACAGTTTTAAGAAGAGAGCAAGTTTCTTCGTTTAGTTCCTTCATTACTTTTTGCTCTTCTTCATAAACATACTGCGCTTCTTAGCTGGTGTCTTTTTTACCATTTCCTTAGCGACTGCTTCACTAGGACCAATACCTTTATTTGATTTACCACCGTGAGCTATCATTGCCATAAATCTATATTGCTTTCCACTTTTGGCTGGCACTACTTCTTCTTTTTAAACATTGATTTATGTTTTCCTTTTTTATCTTTCATAGCTTTCTTAATAAAGTTAGAATCTGAAGGACCAATACCCTTTCTCATTTTATGAATTGTACTCTTATGACTTTCTTCATCTTCTTTGATCTCTCTAATTTTAGATTTCATCTTAGGTTCATCTTCATCTTCTAATTCATCTTCACGTTCATCATAAATCTCAATAGCTTCATCTTCATCTTCTTCATCTTTTTTAAGATTCTTTAAAAGTCTACTCTTAGCCATATTACAAAATTACAATAGATGTCGTGTTTCCAGCAACTACATAAGTAAGAGTTACAACTGCTGTCAGACTAAAAAAGAAACTTCCAGTTGAATCAACAATATTTACCATACCTTTAGAGAAATCGAAGTTAATAGCTTTAACCTCTTCAAATGTTTTAAGAACGTTTGAACCATCTAGTCCTCTAGAAGTAATATTAACTGTTGCCAGGATAATAGGAGTATTGGGCATATTCTATTACGAAATGGTAAGAACGGTGACACCAGCCGTAATAACCCAAGTAAATGTGCTAATAGCAAAATAATCAACATATGAGATTGTTCTACCTAAATCATGAGTAATCTTAACTGTGTTCTTAACGAAATCAACCTCAAAATTTACAACACCACTAAATGTTTTAGCAGTAATAGCCTGACCTGCTCCAGTTGTTCCAGTGTAAACTGCTGAAGCCGGAGATATGTTGTTTGCCATTCTTTAAGCTCCCTTTTCTTCTGAAACTCCAAGCTCTTCTTCTAACTTAGTAATTGATTCATCAACTTTAGGAATATCAGGTTTACCAATATATTTAGCTTCAGATAGAATCTTAGCACTCTGTCTATCTCTCTCTTCTAATGCAATCCTACGACGAGCAAATGTCCCACCAGTTTGTTGAATAGGATTTAATTCAACAGGAGTCATCTCTACAGTCTTAGGTTGTAAGATATTAAGAAGTGTTTTAGTAAGTTCTTTCTTTTCTTCACGCTCAAAATCTAATTGTTCCTTTAGAGTCTGACAAGACTTACATTCTTCATAATCTTTACCAAATAAGAACATGAGAAGTCGAACCATTAGTGAACTCTCCTTGAAAATCTTGATCTTCGAGAGACTGGAATACAGTCTTGTTGGACTTGTTCAGTAGTTCTTTCAAGATGTTCCATTTGTCTATAATATGAAGTCATATCTTTAGTTTCATTAACTTGATCAATAATTGCCTGTAGCTTAGCAGCCGCAGTTAGATTACCAATTTCACCATTTAGAAATCTTTTAGCAGCTTTACAGAAATATCTAAGATCATCAATAGGATCATCCCCTTCAAATTCAGCAATATCTTCAATCTTCTTCTCATCATAAATACACATTGGAATAGTATCAATTAGAACTTTACATTCTTCAAAGATTTGTAATATTGGTAAGTTATCTTCTTCAGGTTCATCATAGAATTGTTTCTTATAATTCTCCAATGCAATAGGTCCATGATTTCTATAGATTTCTTGAGCTAATGCTAAGTCATAAAATTCACCTTTAGCTTTTAAAGCTACTCTCTTTTCCCAACGGAAGAAATCATGAACTGTTTGTAATCCAGCAATTCGACTTCCAGGAGTATTCTCAGAACTGGAAGGAACTAAATCTGAATACTGTTGAAATTCATCAGCAATACTCTGAGAGCCTCTCTGTTGCCAAGCACTTCCACATAATACTGTGTGAATAGGCATCTCATTATTCTCGTTATGTATTTCTCTTATCTCTGATGCCCAATACGGGATATCTCTTCCATACCAAGCTCGTTCTCTGTATATATAAACTTTACCGTTTGGTGAAATAGCTCCCCACATTGCATAGCACATAGCTCTCTTTCCCCAGTCAATAGACAATATACGCGGCCACCATTCAGGTATTTGAAATCTTGGAATGACATGCAAAGCATTATTTGGTTCACCAGGTAATTGCATTGGTCGGAAGGTTGTGAAGACGCTTCCTTTGAATGCGTGCCAGTCACCATATCTCTTTGCTTTGTATTCAGCTTCTGAAACCGTTTTTAGAATTTCAAGCTTCTTTACATATAGTGGATCATATTCCATTCCATAAGGGTTATCTTCTGCTTTGGCAGGAATAAAGATACGATACAATCCTGTAGAAACATCTTTGATAATACATCTACCATCTTCATGTGGCTTAACAAATCTATCATATACCCAAGTCTGTCCAATCCCTCCTGGATTAGTACCATTTCTTACGATGGCGATATTAAAAGAACTAGAAGGGCGAACGCGACTGCCAACCATATAGTGATAAGGATAAGAAGGAAAGTGGGTAACTTCATCAAAAGCACAATAATTATACTGAGAAGAATCATACATCGTAATATCTCCGGCATGTTGAACATGACCAAAGTCTTGATAAGACTGATACTCTTTCCATTCCCAACTATGCTTTTGTTCATTATATGTAGCTCCTGTTTTAGGATAGTATTCTTTACTTAAACGAATAATTTCACGTTCAAGATCAGGAAATTTATTACGAAGAATAATACCCTTGTATCCTCTAAACTTATAAAAACCTCTGAACAAAGGTAATAGAGTGAGAATCCAACTTTTACCACCATAAGCGGCTCCTCCGTAAAGAGCTTCAAAGACTTCATCAGGAAGTCTCAATAGTTCTTCTTGAACTTCATGTGGCTTAATATTTTTGTCTTTAAGAAAGTCTTCATATAAGCCGTTACCAGGATCAGAAGAAATAATTCCATTAGTTAATGAGATACCCATAGTATTAATCTTCTACAACTAATTTATGTTCTTTGCAATATTGTGCCCACATCAAATCTATTCTCATTTTAATAATTCTCCAATCACCATACATCTTTATCATAATTAATAACATTGGAATTCCAGTGAGAAGATTTCCAACGCTAATGTCCCAAGAGAAACGCATAATTAGGGAGTTGTTGATTCTGTTAGAGACGCTTCTTGTGCATTTAAAGTTATAATAAATATATTATTACCAAAGTTAATATTAGCACGAATAAATTTTCCAATAATAACTTTAGAAACTCTATATGAATCTCCATTAACACCATCACTATTCACAGCAGTTATAATTGGATACCAATTAATTGCATCATTAGATAATTCTAATCTTATCATCCATCCTAAACCTGCACTACCACTTTTAATATCAATTCCATACACACATGCTCTGTTTGGTAGAGCAAATGGTGGGTAAGGTCCAGCTGGTGGAAGAAATTCAGTATGTAATATTTCTGTAGGAACACCGATAGGAATGAATTCCATATTACCTAGTCTGACCGTTAATAACTAATGAAATAGCTGTAGCTGCTGCATTTGTTAACACATTAGCTCTAACAAATTTTCCAATGATTGTATCAACAATAGTAAAATATACATCGTTAATTAAATCTGCTTGACTAAAACTAGCAACAGCACCCCAAATAATTCCATCAATAGAACATTCAATATCTAATGTAAAATCTTGTGTAGGATCGATACTTAGTTGAGCTCCCCATACACAATATCGAGTAGGAATTGCAAGTGCTTCACTTGGTCCTGTAGTAGTTACAGATGTTAATAATGCTTTTGGAATTCCAATTAGAATCTGTTCCATTACTTGTTTCTTTCCACTAAAGCATTGACTGCTAATTTAAATGAGTCTGGATTAGATCTGAATAGTTCAAGTAGTTGTTCAATAATATCTAAGACTCTACCAGGATTAGTTTCTACTTCTTTAAGAAGTGCATTGAGAATGATCGTCCACATCTCTTCCTCACTTTCAGGCCACATCAATGATTTCGTAGTCAGAAATTTTCTTTTGCTGCGGAGTGTAGAAGTGATAATGGACCTCACGATCTTTATTATTTTTACTATTCTCACTACGTTCTTTACGAATTGACTCAACGACTTTTCCGGCTGCGGTGATAACGGCTGGAAGTTTATCAGCTCTAACATCATCAAGTTTATTCTCTAGCATAGACATAGCACTATTTAATATTTCTAAAGCTTTATCATGTGCTAAGCCAAGTTTAACTTGAGCATCATGATTCTCAATTAGATTATCTAACTGAACTTCTTGTGTTACAGGAGTAACAATGGTGGGGAGTGTGGAGGGAACTTGTGTAGATTCTTTCTTAATATCAAATGGATTAAATATTATTTTTAATTCTTTATCTTCTTCTATTTTTTTACTAACTTTAATATCTACACCTTTAATTTGTGAAACAGAAGGTATGAATAATGACATAGCAGATTGTCTACCATTAGTTTTTAAAGATGATAATCTATTCATCAAATTCATAGGGGATGCTAATCTAGCAACGGCTGTCTTATCGTTTATTAGCATTTGTCTTTCTTTCTTCTCACACCCCGAGTGACTCGCCTAGCTTACCAGATTCTCTGCGTAGAGTCAAGCTAGAAAACGCTTCAATTTGGCTTACATCTGGTCATAGGCCACTGAAGGCTTCAAAATCTGAAGCTTTCATTTTCTTTTTATTTTTTTCTTTTATTTCTTTTTTTATTTTTTTATTTTATATTATCTCTCATTAGTATAAGTTCTATTAAATATCATATTAGTATAAGCTGAATAGCCCGCTCTGCTATCTCCTCGGAGTCCCAATATATAGCGGGCGGTATGGGTGGTGTCACTACATTTAGAGCTTGACTCTTACCTAGTTCGTATGCAACGATGACTTTGAGGTAAATTATATGAGCTATTACGAGTGTTCTATCTGCTATGAATTAAATCACGCCGCACGTCTACATTGCCAACATTGTGGCTCAGTACCGGCTTGCTATTCCATTCTTGGACGACCAGCACGACTAATCGAACATGAGACGTGGACACAATTTATATCAGTCGTTCGCGCGCATGGTGCCGAATCAGCTTCACAACATCGAGCCGTAAAAGTATACTTCCGAACCGTTCCCGCTACGTATTACGCTGAGGACATAGGAGAAAAACATGGAACACCTAATCAGAATATTTAATCAAACCATCCACACTCAAAAGCAACTGGAATACCAAAACCTGAAGTGATTGAGTTACTTTTACCTGTATTCTTAGAGGCTGTTGCTTACAGATTAAGAAAAGGTAAGTAAAAAAGAAATAGCCGCATAGGATTTTATTCCCATGCGGCTATTTCTTTTCATGACTTACTTCGTCTGAGACTTGA